>Ga0182027_10012259_pt1 | contig 12047 bp, 9 predicted proteins | sample 712E1DmetaG_FD_121300 | JGI IMG/M metagenome (GOLD analysis project Ga0182027, IMG submission 121300) | Permafrost microbial communities from Stordalen Mire, Sweden - 712E1D metaG (Illumina Assembly) | ecosystem: Environmental > Terrestrial > Soil > Wetlands > Permafrost | place: Sweden...
AAGGTGCCCGCCCGAATAGTAATCCATGCCCATAAGTCTCTGGTTCCCGGCAACGTGGCGCAACGCGTCCCAGTCGGCCCGGGACATGTGCGCAGGATTGGTGTCGCTGAGCTTGTCCAGCGTGGGCGCCGTTACTTTCGCATTGAGAATCGCCCAGTAGGCGATGAGGTTGGCGTCCGCGCCGCTGTGGGGCTGGACATACGCGTGGTCGCAGCCAAAGAGTTTGCATGCCTGCTGCGCGGCGTATTCCTCGATGTCGTCCACGTTGCCGCATCCCGCGTAAAACCGGTGGCGGGGAATGCCTTCGGCATATTTGTCGGTGAGCAGGTTCGCCATGGCGCATTGCGTCGACAACGAACAATAGTTCTCGCTGGCGATCAGCTTGAGGTTGCTGCGCTGGTCGGCAAGCTCCTGGACAATGGAAGCCGCAACCTGCGGCGAGACCTTGGAGACTTCGGTGAGATTTGCGATATAGGCGAGGAAACCGGAGTCAACGGCATCGGGCTTTACAGACGAAAAGTATTCTGAAATGGCGGTCTGCGGCATAGGCGGTCTCCTTTTTTGATGCGGTACTGCCCCTTCTGCCCAGGCGCGCGACAGATCGGGATATTACTCCCCGATGGTAGGTTCCATCCAAAGCGCCAGTTGTAGTAAAGAACAAAAATAATATAAGAACGGATGCCATTTTATTAGATTAGATTTGAATAGAAAAGAAGAATAAATCTGGGCGCCCCACCGCGAGGGAAAGCCCAACTTTTTTTGCGTAGACCATGAAGAACTCATTTCTTTTCCTACTCTTCCTGCTTGCATCTTCAGCCTGTGCCGACATTTTGCACATCGAAGGTATCGTCCCGCCCGACGTGGACAAGGCAGCCATGAACGCCGAATACCACCGCATCTACCGCCTCGTTGCCCCGCGGCAGCGGCCCGACCCTTCGCCCCTTCGTGTCGTCTACTATTCCGAAAAATCAACAGATAACTTTAACGGCGTCCTGCCCGAATGGGGCGGCGGCGGGACTATCGGCGGCAACCTTATCGTCATTCCCACCACGTTCAAACCGTTTCTCGACCAGAGCTTTGCGCAAGTCACGCGTCACGAGCTGGTGCATGCAGTACTGGCGCGAGCGTACCCTGGCCTGTACATCCCGCGCTGGTTCCACGAGGGCGTTGCCATGACGCTGTCAGGCGAGCTGTCGTTTCAGGAAGACGTGATCGTGTCAAAGGCCATCTTTACGGGTGCGCGCATGCCCTTTGCGTCAATAGACTCCGTCAATAATTTCGGACGCAACCGCGCAGATCTCGCCTACGCCAAAAGCCACCTTGCGGTGCTGTTTCTGGTAGACCGCTACGGCATCGAGTCGATCCCCGACATTCTCTCAACGGCAAAGAGAACCGGAACGTTCTGGGAGGGCATGCACAACGCCCTGGCGCTGTCGCCCTCGGACTTCGACTATTTAGTGAATGGAGACATTTCTTCGCGCTACCGGTTCGCATTCATCTTCGCCGACTATTCGGCATTCTGGGTGGCTATCGCGTTCTTGTTTCTCGTTGCCGCGGGTGTTGCGCTCGTGCGAAAGCGGAAGAAACTCGATCAGATGGAACGGGAAGAAAAGTTGGAAGACGAACGATCGGTGCCGGCCGCGGAGGTTCTTGTGCCTGAAAAGGAACCGCCCGAATTGCCGGGCCAGACAATGTTTCCTTCGATCTCGTCCGAAACGATGCCGGATGGCGGAACAAATCCGGACAAAGAGGAATACCTGGACGACGACGAGTATTACGATGAAGACGATAACGATTACATCCTGGCCGACGGCGTTGAGCTGGAGGACGAAGAGAATTTCGCTGACGGGGATGAAGAACAAGGAGACTGGGATACCGGGGATGACGGTGCTTCGGACGACAAGGACGGGGAGAAGAAGAGTTAATTACGCTTAGCTACTTCGCCAGCTTCATCTCGTGCTTCGGCATCTGCTCCCACAAATCGGGATACAGCATCTTGATGCAGTCCGGGCACAGGGTGTGGGAGAAATCCACCTTGCTGCGATGCGAAAAGTACTCCTCGACCGTGTTCCAATAGCCGCCGTCGTCGCGGATTTTCTTGCAGGAAGCGCATATGGGCAAGAGGCCACGCAGAGTTTCAACTTCGTCGAGCGCCTTGCGAAGGTCGGCGATGAGGTTGGTGCGGTCGCGTTCGGCCAGCACGCGGCCGGTAATGTCCTGCGATGTGATGATCGCGCCCTCGGAAAATGGAGCGATGGTGACGGTCAGGGATTTTCCTTTATAGGGGAGCTGGGGGAACGTTTTGACATGACCACTGCGAATCGAGGACATCAGCTCTTCGTACATGTTGATGGCATGCTTGTCGGCGTAGTCGCGATACATGACATCGCCGATCTTGGGAAGCCGGTCGCCCGAGGTCAGCTTCGCCCTGTTCGACTTCACCACTCTTCCCTGTCTGTCGACGACGATGGTGGTGTTCGGGTTGTATTGGAACAGCGCGAAATTGAACTCCTCTTTCTTCCGGAGTTCAGACAGTTCCGCCGTGAGACGCTGGACTTCCTCACGCAACCGCGCACTTTCGCCGTTTGTATCGTTCATGGGAGCCCAGTCCGGTTCATGTTTACATACAGGGATTGAAAGACCTCGCAGCAAGCTGCGAGGTCTTTCAATCCCTATGGAATAAAAACGTACTTATAGTCGCTCGCTACGGGATTCATTCCATCCAAGACATTATACCATTCACGAGGTGGGGTGCGTACATGAATATTGCGCTCCAGCGCGACAGAGAGCTCCCACCGGGCGCAAAAGCCCGGCAGACGCAGCGCGGGAACACGGGCTCGTCAGGCTACAGGGAAAACATGCTCTCCAGATCGTGCTTCGAATACACGCGGAAGGAGATGAGGGTCTCGGATTTTTGGATACCGTCGATCTTGAGCATGGTCCCCGTGACGAGATCCGCAAGCGCGTCGTTGTCCTTTGTCCGGATCACGACGGTAAGATCGTACCTGCCGGCAACCGAGTAGACTTCGGAGACTCCCTTTACTTCAGAGAGACGCTGTGCTATGGCCTCAACCTTGTCGCGATCGACGTTGAGAAGAACGAATGCGGTTACCATGGATGCCTCCTGGTTGGTGTGCTCGTTGCGCCAGACGACGGATTCTTCCCGGGCAACCGTCTCTTCCTCGCGCCACTCGCATGAAAACTACAACAATGCCAGCAGCTCGCGGGGATGTGCGATAAGAGCCTTCGCGCCGTGCTCCAGCAGCTCTTCCCTTGTGCGAAACCCCCACAGCACGCCCACGGGAAACATCCCGGCCGCGACCGCGGTTTGCATGTCGATGCTGGAATCGCCCACGTAGGCGCATCCGCCGGGGGCCGCGCCGATTACGCGCGCCGCGGCAAGCGCCTGCGTCGGGTCGGGCTTGGCGGGTATTCCCGGACGCTGGCCGAACACGGCCCCGAACGGGATGCCGCTAAAGAGCGTTGCCACCGACCGCAGGGTGAGTTCGTGCGGCTTGTTCGACACGATTGCAATCGGGATTTTGCGCTTGACAAGTTCCTTGAGGAGTTCCGGAATGCCGTCGTATGGTTTTGTTTTGACAAGAAGCCCGCCGCCGTATTCCCTGGAGACTGCTTCGAGGCATGCCCGTGCGTCGGCCTCGCCCTGCCGGTCGGGCGGAAGCACGCGCCGCGCAAGAACGGCTATTCCTTCTCCTACAAACTTCCGGTAGGCTTCAACGGGGTGCGCGGGAAAGGAAAGCGACGACAGCGCCCGGTTCACCGCATCGGCGATGTCTTCCAATGTGTCAAGCAATGTCCCGTCGAGATCGAAAAGCACGGCGCTGCGGTTCATACGGCGTTGCTATTCCTTTGCGGATAGTTTGAGCGAGGCGAGACGATTCTTTATTTCGAACAGGCGTTCGCCGCTCCGCACGAACGCGATGCTCCCGATCACTACTTGCGGGATGAGCACAAGGACAAAAAACACCACCGAAAATCCGGCCGCCTTCGTGGCGTCAACGCCGAACAGCATGAGCCCGAGCTTGCACAAGAACTGAAACGTGCCGACGTTCGACGGCGTGTTGGGGATAATGAGCCCCACAAACACGAACAGGAGGATGGCCGACGCGACAAGAAACGGCAGCGTGATCCCGTAGGCGATCATGATGATCCAGAACGCAACGATGTGGAATGCGAAATCGAACGCCGAAACGCCCAGCGACGCCCAGAACAGCCGCGATCTTCCCACGACCCGCAGTCCGATTCGTATTGTGTCAAGAAAGGCGAGGAGCCGCCGAACCGGGCCAAAGCCCTTGCCGGAGCCCCGGGCCGCAAACACCGATTCGGACATACGGAAAAAGACGAAGAACACGAAAAGAGAGACGGCCGCAAGAACGGCAACGCCCAGAATTCGCGCGGCGACAAGAACGTTCGACGGCAGTGGAACCGCCAGCGCCACCCCGCCGATGCCCACGGCAAGCCAGATCCCATCGATGAGGTATTCGGCAAACAAGGTTGACACAACGGAAGGGAACCGCGCTCCGGAATAGCGCGACGCGAGATACGCGCGCGCCACCTCACCCATGCGGAGCGGCAAAACAAGGTTGAGGAAGATGCCGGCATACAGCGCCTTGAACGTTTTGGCAAAGGAAATGGCGCCCAGGGGCCTCAGCAGGAACTTCCAGCGGATGCTCTGTGTAACGTACCTTCCAACATCCACGGCCATTCCCAGAAACGCGAGCGGCCAGCATATGTCCAGCATGTCCCGGCGAAGCTCGTGCAGATGGACGTCGCGAAAGACCCAGTAGAGTGCCCCGGCTGCTATGCAATACAGCATCGCCGACCGGAACACATTGCTGCGTGCGAGGCCCTGTTTGCCGGAAGAAGGGGCTGTTCCATTCATCGTGCGGTAAAGCTCTGGATGTGCGGAGGATCCGTTTTCGGGAAAGGCCCGTTACGGCCGAAACGCCGCTGTGGTGTCGGGTGCAATGAACCTGTCGAGCGCCTTGGCGGCCTGCAGGCAGAAGTTGAGGAAAATTTCCTTGTCTTTCTGCGTGAAGTTCTTCGAGGCGTAGAGATCGAGCGATTTCTTATCGTAGAGCGACAGGCTGCCGATGATCCTGCCCTTGCGTTCGAGATACATGCTGAGAACCGATCGGGAATCCATACCCACCCACCCGTAGGACGACTTGCTCAGATCTTTTATGAGCAATGCGCTTCTGTTAAGCATTGCATCGCGGCTGATAATGCCATCGAGCGCTTCGAGCTCCTTGAGATGGGAATACGTCTTGAGGGAAAACGAATCGAGCACTTCGAGTTCCTGCGTGGACGGATTGTACAGCCGCAGAATCGAGCTCTCGGCTTCGAGGATGATGCACGCGTGAGAATTGATGAGGTTCGCCAGTTCGGTCTTGTTCCGCGCCGAGGCGAGATCGAATGACACCTCGGAGATGGCCGAGAACTTTATCGATTGCACGCGGAAAGATTCCACTTCCATGTTCTTGGCGAGATCGGCCGCGATCATGTCCCCGATTTTCTTGAGCACCGACGATTCTTCTTTCATGTCGTCGGCGTCGGAAACGATGTGCAGAAACAGCAGGCCAAGCATGTCGCCGCCCTCGCGAATCGGCTGCATCAGATACCACTTCTTGCCGCCGCCTTTCTTGTCGGGAACGCACAGCGACACGGTTTCCCCGCTCTCTAGAACAAGCTTGGAAAAGTAGTCGTTGAGTTTGAGCTTCTTCCCTTTTATCAATCCAATGTTGAACGAGCTCGACGCCTTGGCAAGGAACACGCCCTTGTCGGAAAAGTAATCGTAGTAGTTGCAGATTTCGGCCTTGAACGCGGTCACGAGCTTGAGGAGCAGCAGGTTGACGCGTTCGTCGAACGGATATTTCAGGTTGAGGATGTCTCGGGCGTTGTTGAGCAGTGAAAGCAGGAACGTTGAGCTTGCCGATCGCTCGTACTCCTTGGAGGTCTTGACGATGTCGGCCGTGAAATCGCCGAGCTTCTTGACATAGGCGAGATCGGCTTCCGAAAATATCCGCTGGTCCGTCTTGCTGTTGACACTGAGGATGCCTACCACTTCGTCGCCAATCACCAGCGGCGTGCAGATCGACGACACCAGGTCTTTCCGCTCGAAATCGGCGGCATAGCGCTCGCTGTCGGCCGCGCCCCGGATGAGCAGGGGTATCCCGGTTTTTGCCACGGTGCCGGCAATTCCCTTCCCCCCCACCTTTTGCGTCGTCGATTTGACGATGCCGGGCTCCAGGCCCTCGGCGATTTCGATCTTGAGTACTTTCTTCTGCGGATCGACAAGCATGATGGAACCGGAATCCGCGCCGCTCGACCGTATCGCCACGTTGAGCACCAGCTTGAGCAGTTCCTCCTTGTTCTTCGAAAGGTAGATCGCCTCGCGAATCTCGTGCAGGCTGTTGAGCAGCCGGTTCTTGTCTTCGGTGAGGCCGGGCTGGAACAGGTCACGTGTTCCGGCCGAAAACAGAATGCGCGCCGACAAGCCGCTCAGGATGTCGACGTTCGGCAGGTTGAGCTTTCGAAGCGACCGATAGACGCCGACGTCGTTGGTAGTGTTGATGATGATGTCGATCTGGGGGTAGTGACGGAGGTCGCTCAGGTCTTCGGTTTCGTGGTTAAGCATCCGGATGACCCTCGCGCCTTCGGCCTCGAGCAATTCCGACAAAACAGCTGCGCTCTCGCGGTTGATTCCCACAATGGCTATTATATGCGATTTTGATTTGACAAGCTGCATAGTGCGTCACGCTGGTTCAATCTTGACAAAACCGTGTTCTTTCGAGGTCGCCGCAAGCCAAACCGGGCCCGGGCACGTATTACTTATGGTACTATTCGACACCAAGAAATTTCAACAGCAGTCGCACACCGAATCCGGTGGCGAATTGCGGCACTTCGCCCCGGGCCGACTCCTCATTGAAGGCGGTCCCGGCAATGTCGAGGTGGGCCCATGGTGTTGCACCCGCGAATTCCCCGATAAACGCGGCACCGGTAATCGAGCTCGCGTAGCCTTTCTTGAAGCTGCTTGTGTTGCGCAGGTCTGCGATATCGCTCTTCATCGACTCCGCGTATTCCTGATACAGCGGGAAGCGCCACAGCCGTTCGCCCGAGTCCTCGCCCGCAGCAAACAGCCTGGTGGCAAGGTCGTCGTCGTTGGAAAACAGGCCCGCAACGGAAGTGCCCAGGCACGTGAGTATGCCGCCCGTGAGTGTGGCAAGGTCGATGATGCGCGACGGGCTGCGCGTTTCTTTACAATACGAAATAGCATCGGCAAGCACGAGCCTGCCCTCGGCGTCGGTGCTCAGGATTTCCACGGTGGTGCCGTTGTATGCCTCGTACACGTCCCCGGGGAAATAGGCGTGCTCGCCGATTGCGTTGTGCGCCAATGCGCACACGCCGGTCACATTCACTTTGGGTCTCAGCGCAGCAAGCGCCTTCATCACCCCGAGTACGGCGGCGCTGCCGGCCATGTCGCACCGCATGGTTTCTATGTGTCCCGTAGACTTGAGGTTCTGGCCCCCCGAATCGAACGTGATTCCTTTTCCTACAACGGCCGTGACATCTTTTGATCCGGGATTTCCGCGATAGTCGATGATGGTGAGCCGGGGCGGATATTCGGACCCCTGCCCGACCGCGGCAAGCAGACCGAGCCCCTTCCTCCTTAATTCCTTTTCGGTAAGCACCTCAATTGTCATGTTCCCCGACCTGGCGATGGCCCGCGCCTGGGCTGCGAGGAATTCGGGATGCGCGATGTGCGCATTTTCGTTGACCAAATCGCGGCTAAAATTGACGCATTCGCATATGGTAAGAGAGCGTCCCGCGCTCCGTAGAGATAAGTCCTCGCCGACGAGCTCCAGCGAACGGACCGAAGAGGCCTTGTCTTTCTTGTACTTTGTGAATTTGTATCCGCCGAGGATTGCGCCTTCCAGCGCCGGCATCCAATGGTTGCGACCCGCGCGCCCGGGCCGCGGAAGGGCCAGGGACAGGTCGGACCGCTTGAGTTCGAGAGCGGCGCGGACTCCCGCGGCCGCAGCGCTCCGTACCGTGGACCCGGTTACCGCATCGCCGTCGCCCAGGCCGCAATAGACGATGGCCTTTGCGCCTTCGTAACGGACGGTCACGTCGTTCTTCTTGGCGTCAAAATCAAGGACGTTTGAGGCATTACCCTTTGTTAACAAAACGATATGAGTTGAAAAATGCGCTGTTTTTGAGGTGGTGAGTTTCATGCCATCGCTCTCGGTTGATGAAATGATTGAAGGTTGTGCATAATTTAAAATAGTTCCAGATTGGCGTGCAAAGAAAAGACTTTCGGCGGCATTCCCTTGTGTTTCGCCAGGTTGGCTTGTCCGCGCTCGTCGGGCCATGGTTGCGAACCTGGTGGCTTGCGAGGTAGACCTGACGCATGAAGCCCAGAATCAGCGGTCCTTGCACGTTCTACAATGGCAGCATTCGTAAAATCAGCGCATTACCATTATGCCGAAGCCGGAGTGGTTTCCGGCGGAAAACGCTTTTTGCCAATCAAATTGACACAAAGGGGGTTTTCGTGATATATTATGGAGTATAAACAATATAGTGGCAAAAACCGATGTCGTTCGAACACGATTCCGAATTCCAATCGCTTTGCGGAGGAATGCCATGAAAACCAGGCAATTGTTCGCCGTCTATGCCGCGGCAGCGATGCTGATTCTGTTTGCAAAAGTAAACGGCCAGATCAATGACCCGGTACCCTCGGCATATCCCCAGCCCGTGGTGTCACCCGCAGCACCGACGCAGAACGACAGCGTGACGCTCTGGCTCATCCTGGGCCAGTCGGCAAGTTCCTGCGTGTCGACATACACAAGCTCGTTCAAGATCACTCAGACAAGCAATTTTCTGTGTGTGCGCGCCCCGTGCGCCCAGAACTACGTTGTCGCCCTTACTTATTCCCAGAATCCGTCGCTTCCGCTGGGCCGGCCCTGCCTTCTCGTCACCACCAATTACGGCCCCACATTCTCTTTCGGCAAGCTTGCCGTTGGCAACTACACCGTGGTGGACAGCACCAACAAGGGCGTGACCGTGGCGACCTTTGCGGTAACCGAGAAAATCGTTACGTACGGGGTTAGCGGCACCGTGATACAGGATCCCGGCATTCTTGCGACCGCGACCCCCATTCCAAAAGCCATGGTCTATCTCAAGACCGCCGGCATTTCGCCGATCCTGCTGGCACAGGCGATCGCGATTCCCCTGTATACCGTCATCGACTCGGCCGTCACCGACGCATCGGGCAAATTCTCTTTCGCCTCGGTTGCCCAGGGTTCCTACGATCTCGGATTTACCGCCTCGGGCTACCAGTCGCGCGACGTTTCCGTAAGCGTGCCGCCCGACACCGTGATGACTGTTTCGCTGCTTGCGGCAAACGCGAAATGTTCGGTAACCGGTTTCGTGACACGCGATATGCAATGCGGGTCCGGCCTTCCGGTTCCCTGCCCGATTGCTCCCGTTGCCGGATGCAGCGTCTCCGTGAGCCTCCCCGTACTGGTCATGCCGCTTGCAAAGCAGGGGGCTCTCATTGCCGGCCCCCTGTACACCGCGATAACCAGCGCAACCGGCGGACACGACATCGACAGCATCCCCGTCAGGTACTCGGGCAGGACGGTAACGGTGACCGCGTCCAAATCCGGCTATTCGCCGGAGAGCAGCCAGGCGACGCTGTACTCCAACAGTTCCGTAACCGTCAACTTCGTGCTGCATCAGGCATTTGCAAATGCGGAAACCACCACCGTGAGCGACGTGCAGTTCATCGTCGCCACCGAAAAATCCTCCTATGTGCGCGGCGACAGCATCAAGGTGCGCTACATGGTCACCAATAACTCTATGGCAACCGTCACCTACGATTTCTCGTCAGGCTGCCAGTTCGACATGGTCGCCATGGCGCCGCCCAGAGACACCGTCACCTGGTACGGACGGCTTCTGGCGTGCACCATGATGGCCACGCAGATAGCGCTTGCTCCGGGCGAATCGAAAACCATGAATTATCCAGGGTTTGTCGACAACGACACGGCGGGCAGCCTGGCCATAACCGCAAAGATGATCGGCTACGACAGGAGCGCTTCGGCGCTTGTTGTTCCGATCGGGAAAGCAACAGCCGCGGCGCCCGTGCAGCGCAAAATCTCGGACGCAAAGAAACCGGTAATTTCCTATTCGGCTGCGACCAAGACGCTTTCGCTCAATATCGCCAGAAGCCAGTATGTGTCGGTCTCAGCATATGTGGTGAGCGGCCAGAAGGTTTCCCAGCTCTCTACAAAGAAATTCCTCACCGCGGGCACGCACGCCATTCACCTTACCGATGCGTCTTTGTCAAACGGGATTATTATCTTCCGCGTGGAAGGAGAAGGGTTCTCGGCCGTAAAGAGGGTGAATTTGATTGAGGGAAGATAGGGAATTGCAGATTGTAGATTGCAGGATGAAGATTGAAGACAAGAAGGGGTGCGAAAGCGCCCTTTTTTATTGGGGTTAGCTGAAAGGTGCGGCGCGCAGCGAGTCTCGCTTCCAAAGGATTGCGGTCCAGGATTCAGGCCCTGCGGAGCTTCTCGACAAGTCCGGGAAGATCTGTCGTGACAATGTTCCAGACAATATCAAGATCGACGTCGTAGTACCCGTGGATCAACCGGTTTCGTGTACCGATGATTGAAGACCATTGAACGTCCTGGTGCTTTTGCTTGTAATTGCCGGAAAGCGCATTGGCCGCTTCTCAGACTATTTCCAGAAGTCTCACAAGAGCCAACGCAAGCTTTTCATCCGCGTCAAGATCCTGCCTTGATTTTCCCCTGCTGAAACTGACCGCCTTCTCGGCTGCATCAATCAGGTGGCCTATTCTGGCCTGGTCTCCGTCATTTTGCATATTGAACCTGCGCTTCGCGCACGACATCTTCCCGGAAATACCTGCTGAGAAATGCCGGGGTGTTCAGGTCAACTCTTTTTCCGAGTATCCGCGACAGCTCCGCCTCCATTTCGAAAAAGGCAAAGCCGGGCGTATGACCTTGTTCAAATTCCACCAAAACATCTATATCGCTGTCGGGCCGCAGGTCACCGTGAAGGGCGGATCCGAAAACGCTGAGCTTCCTTACATGGTGCCGGCGACAGAAATCCCTGATTTTCCTATTTGACAAAATTGGCCTTGGTTTCATCGGAGCGTACCCGGAAATGGTGGTGTTGTTCAAAAGATACTATGGCGAGGATTGAGAATCAAAACTGATAGGTAATTGCTTTTTTCGTGAGCGGGTGGGTGTATAAAGAGAGTTTCTTTACAGATGCTCAAATCTTCCCCCGCTTTTCGTCAGTAATAAATGGCGGAGTTCTTGCCGATTCCCTATCGCTTTTTTCCCGCGATTTGCCGTCCGGGCACCGGCAAGATCTCCGTGCAAACGCGACCCGCTTACCTCGACAACGCTCACTTCGACGGCGCTCAGTGCAGGCGGTACAAGTCGCGGGTAATTATTAAATGGTCAAATTGACAAATAGTCAAGGATTTCGAACACACCGGACGCCGACCCCGTACACACTGGTGTTAAGGCCACGGTCCACGGTCGCGTCATTGTAGTACATGATACGGTTCCACGAATAGGTAACATTGTCGGCCGTAGACGACCACCAGTAACCGTAGGCGCCAATGCCGCTGAACATACCATTGCCGAAACGGCCACCACCCGGAAGTGCCGAAAAACCGGTTGAATTTGTAGCGCCTGTATTTGGAGAAAGCCAATGCCTCGTTCCGGCTTCTTTCAGTGGCCCTCCAGCCACACTTGCGCCTCCAAGGAACGTCGTGAGTATGGTCCATTCCGAGTCTGTTGGAACATGCCAGCCAGTTGGCGCAAGTTTACCAGTCTTGACAGCATACCAATTGTACAATGCACCGTAAGTATTCCCATAGCTAATTGAATCATTATACCAGCAATATCCCGGTGTCGTAAGCGCGCACCATGCAGTATTATCCGTTACCAACGGAATCGCCGTGCCATCATTGTATCTCGTGGTTTTCA
>Ga0182027_10012261_pt1 | contig 12047 bp, 8 predicted proteins | sample 712E1DmetaG_FD_121300 | JGI IMG/M metagenome (GOLD analysis project Ga0182027, IMG submission 121300) | Permafrost microbial communities from Stordalen Mire, Sweden - 712E1D metaG (Illumina Assembly) | ecosystem: Environmental > Terrestrial > Soil > Wetlands > Permafrost | place: Sweden...
CGCGGCACGACCTTGAGTCTGAAGGCGGGGGCGGCCTCGGGCAACTCGAGCGGCGGATTTGGAGCCATGGGGGCCATCAACGACGTGCCGGTCAACTCGACGAGGAAGAACGGCTCGATCAATAACTTCCAGTTCAGCCCGGACTACCACCTCGATCTGATCATGTTCCGCCGCCTCATCGGCGACGTCACCAATGCCTGGTACCTACGCCCGGCCATCGCCTACCAGTTCACCAAACAGGTACAGGGCAGCATCGCCGGGATCTACTCGCAGGCCATCCATCCCGGCGCCACGCCCGGCCAATCGGCGCCGATGGGGCTGGAGGGCGATGCGGAGCTGACCTATGGCTCCCAGATGGGCCCCGGCGGAAGTCCGTTCCAAGCCAGCCTGTGCTACGGCTTTCTGCTGCCGTTTGCCGCGTTCGACGACGGCAAAAACGGCGTCTCGCCGAGCTATGCCCAGGCGCTGCAGCTCAAGCTGTTCTTCGTATTCTAGCGTGCTTGCGCGTCGCTCCAATATTCTTTGCGTCGAAGGCGTCGTCTTGCCCGAGCTCGCGCGTCGGTTCGGCACGCCGACGTACGTCTATTCACACGCCGCATTGACTGAGCAGATGGCCGCGTTCGATGCGGCCTTCGCCAAGCTCGATCACCTCATCTGCTATGCGGTAAAGGCGAACGCCAGCATGGCGCTATTGTCCCTGGTGGCAAAAGCCGGCTGGGGTTTCGACGCCGTGTCGGTAGGCGAGCTGGCGAAAGTGGCCAAGGCGGGCGGGCCGCTCAACAAAACGATCCTCAGCGGCGTAGGCAAGCGTGACGACGAGATCGCCGCGGGTCTTGCGGCCGGCGTGCTCTATTTGACCGTCGAATCAGCCGACGAGCTCGAGGCCATCTCGAGGTTGGCAAAAGCACGGCATACAGTCGCCGCGGTCAGCCTGCGCATCAACCCCGATGTCGATGCCGGCACCCATCCACACATCACCACCGGCCGCGCCTACAACAAATTCGGCATGACCTTCGAGCACGCTGCCGCTCTGCTGCCGGCGATCCTGGCGGATGGCTATCTGCGCCTGGTGGGTCTGAGCTGTCACATCGGTTCGCAGATCCTCGAGACCACACCGTTTGCACGCATGGCAAAAAGCATGAGCGAGGCCGCCCGAGCGCTCCTGCGGCGCGGCGCGCCCCTGCAATACCTGAGTATCGGTGGGGGCTTAGGAGTCCGCTATGTCGCCGAGCGCGCACCGTCGCCCACCGATCTCGCGCGTGCGGTCGCCGGCATCGTGCGGCAGACGGGCCTCACGCTCGTGCTCGAGCCCGGCCGCGCCGTCGTCGCCAACGCCGGCATGCTGCTGACCAGGGTCGTGCGCCGCAAATCGGTCGCCGGCCGGGAGATCGTGATCGTGGATGCGGGCATGAACGATTTTGTCCGCCCCGCACTCTACGGCGCCAAACACCGCATCGAGTCCGTGACATCGCGACCGCTGCGGCGCCGCCCTGTCGACTACGTCGGCCCCGTGTGCGAGTCGGCAGATACGTTCCTGCGCACGACATCCGGCCCACTTTTGCGCGAAGGCGATCTGGTAGCCATCTGCGGCACCGGCGCCTATGGCACGAGCATGGCGTCCAACTACAACGGCCGGTTGCGCGCCGCAGAGGTGCTGTGCGACGGGAGCAAGATGACTCTGGTGCGCACCCGCGAATCGTTGGCCGATTTGTGGCAGGGCGAGCACTCTACCCAAGGCGTCGCGTTTGACACCGCCGTTCCTGCACAACTAGGAGAAATCGGATGACTGCCAAGAAGAAAACCCTGCGCGGCATGCTGACCGCACTGGTGACGCCTTTCAATCGCGACGGCTCGCTGGATCTGGGCGCCCTGGATCATATCCTCGAGCTCCAGCTCGCCTCCGGCGTGACCGGCTTTGTGCCTTGCGGGACGACGGGCGAATCGGCGACGCTGAGCGCCAAAGAACGCGAACAGATCGTGAGCCACGTAGCCCAGTTCGCCGCCGGGCGCGTGCCGGTGGTCGCGGGTGCGGGCTCCAACAACACCGCTGCGGCCATCGAAGCGCAAAAGCTCGTCGCGGGCGCCGGCGCCGATTATGCCCTGGTTGCTTCGCCCTATTACAACAAGCCCACCCCCGAGGGCCTATACCGCCACTATGCGGCGCTGACCGAGGCGGCGCCAATCCCCACGGTCCTCTACAACATACCGGGCCGGACGGCGGTGGACATGAAGCCGGAGTTGGTGGGCCGCATTGCCAAGTTGAAAGACATTGCCGGCATCAAAGAGGCGACGGGCGACCTGGACCGCGTCATGGCGATTCGTGAGCTCTGCGGGCCGCACTTCGCCATCTTGTGCGGCGAAGACAACCTGATCTTTCCGTTTGTCGCCCTGGGCGGCGACGGCGTCATCAGTGCCGCAGCCAATGTCGCGCCGCGGGAGATGGTCGACGTCACGATGGCGGCCTTAGACGGCGTCGTGGCTAAGGCCCGCGTGGCACACGCCAACTTACGGCCCTTGATCCGCGCCCTTTTCATCGAAACCAATCCCATTCCCGCCAAGGCTGCGATGGCGATGATGGGACAGCTGCAGGAAGTTTATCGGCTGCCCCTGTGCGAGATGCAGCCGCAAAACCGCGAGCAGCTCGCCGGCGTGCTCAGGGCGGGTGGCTGGCTCTAGTTTTCCATGTAGCCGGGATACCTGGCGAGCAGCTCGCGCAGCACGCCGTTGGTCCATCCAAAACCGTCTTGGTTCGGATATTCACCGCCCTGGCCTCCGGCAGTGCTGCACACATCATACTTTTCGACGAGCTTGCCGGTGCGCCGGAACACATCCAAGTTGTTCAGGGCCCAACGCTGGGCGACGGTGCCCGCAAGCTCCCCCTCGCCAAAGTTGGTCAGACCCTGAATCGCGATCCACTGCAGCGGCGCCCAACCGTTGGGCATATCCCATTGTTGCCCGGTGTACTGCGTGGTGGTGGCGAGGCCCCCTGGCTGCAAGAGATGCTCGCGAACCGTCGTCGCCACCGTGTGCGCCCGCCCCTTTTCAGTCACCTTGAAGTATAGGGGGTACAAGGTCGCCGCCGTAATCAGGTTTGTCGGTCGTTGCGCGCGCCAGTCAAAGTCGGTGTAAGCGTTGACGGCCGGGTTCCACAAGAGCCGCTCGATCGCGACCCTTCGCCGCCCGGCCTTCGCTCGCATGTCCTGCGCGCAAGCTTCATCTCCGACGGCCGAGCACGCAACGGCGATGGTGAGCTCGAGCTCGAATAGGAGGCTATTTAGGTCCGGCGGAATGAGCTCCGTAGTGCGAATCGTCGCCAGTGTCTTGCCATCCGCGAGCCACCTGGAGCTGAAGTCCCAGCCACTTTCGGCTGCGGCCCGCAGGTTCCGGAAGACCTCTGCTGGTGGCCGCCCCGACGCCTGTGCGGTTGCTACATCCTCGCGGTAGGCCTCCTCGCGCGGCGTGTCCCGATCGTCCCAATAGCGATTGAGCAGCGTGCCGTCGTCCAGGCGTACCACGCGGCGATGAGCGCTTTGTGGCATCAAGGTCTCGGCCCCGTTCATCCAGTACGCATACTCGCGCGTGAGCTGCGGCAGATATTCACGCAGCACCTGCTCGCCGTCGCTCGAGGCCACCAACTCCACCATCGCGGCGAAAAACGGCGGCTGCGAGCGGCTCAGATAGTAGCTGCGATTCCCGTTGGGAATGTGCCCGTACCGGTCGATGAGGTGGGCGAAGTTTTTGAGCATGGAGATGGTTACGTCGTGGCGACCGCTCCGTTCGAGGCCGAGCATGGTGAAATAGGAGTCCCAATAATATATTTCGTTGAAGCGACCTCCCGGCACGATGTACCGCGCAGGCAGCGGCAATCGCGACGTGTACGGTTGCTCCTGGTCGGGACGGCGCTCGAGCACGCTCCAGAGACGATCGATGTGCGCGCGGACATCCTGACCGGCAATCGTTTGGTAGGCGGTGCCGTCGTTTTGCGGGAGCCGGAATCGCATCGAGACGAAATCGCGCAGGTTGAAATTACGCCGGGTCCGCGCCTGGAGAAATTCCGCCATGATCTGCTCGGGCGCACGTACCGGCAGTGCATCGACAAACGTCTTGCTGTCCGGGTAGACAGCTTCGCGCTGCACGCGCGTAAACAGCTCCCCATAGAGGTCTGCAGGCGTCGCGATCTCCGGGGTCTCCGGCTCGCCGCTTGCCACTGAGTGTCTGGGCGGCGACACGAAAGGCGCGGGTACGGGCCGGCATGCGGCCACAATCACCAGCAATCCACAGGCGCGCAAGTGTGTCATGGCCATCGATAGCTAACAGCTGAGCGTCCGGCGGGGAAGTCTGATCACCCTGAGCCGCAGGGCAATCGAATTCTCCCCAATTGGCCATTTGGCTCCTGGCTTCAGGCTACGGGCTCCAGGGGGAGACCACGAAACTAGCCCTTTTCTTCCGCCTGCAGTCCGTAGCCTGCAGCCGAGCGGAGAACTCGATTGCCCTGGGGCACTGAGACGGGCGAGTTGCATTTTTGCACTTTTGTGTGGTCACACTTTTGCTGAATTCGTGGTAATGTCGTGCCGACAGAATAGGCATGCCTATATGGGCAGCGGAGACGACAATGGCAAGAATAGGCAACCCACCCATGGACAACGGCGACGCGCCACCGCCCACTCAATTCCAACAGGCGAATCGCGCCTCTGGTGGACTCGAGGCGCACCGACCCTGCGGTGCAGCCTCTACCCAAGACCGGTATGAGAAGCTCGAGGTGTCGGGCGCACAGCGCTACAGCGTGCGCCCGATCGTGCAGCCGGCCCTTTCGGGGATCGGGAGCAACCATCCGGTTTCCGGTGCGCTGGCTCCGGTAGATGAGGCTGCCTGGGCCACGGCCACATACGCCAAGGGCGCTCACTTTGACGGCGACAAGGCCACCTTTGCTCTCTACTCAAAACACGCCGCGCGCGTGCTGCTCGAGGTCTACACCAACCCGAACGATACCACGCCCAAGGGCGAGTACTGGATGGAGCGAGGTCCCGATGACGTCTGGCGCGCCAAGGTCGGCAGCGTCCCATCGCCCGCCTATTACGGTTTTCGTCTGTGGGGCCCGAACTGGCCGTTCGATCCGAATTGGCAACGCGGCGGCAGCGCAGCCGGTTTCATTAGCGACGTGGATACCAACGGCAATCGCTTCGATCCGAACAAGCCGCTTCAAGATCCCTACGCTCGCGAGATCACGCACGACAAGGAAACGCCGGACATGCTTTCTGCCGGCGAGGACAGCACCATTTACGATTCCGGCAGCTTGCTCTACCACGGCACCCGAGCGCGGCGGGAGATCGATACCGCGCGATGGGCACCCAAAGGGGTGGTCTTTCGAGACGATACGACCTCCTTCGGCACCAAGCCACATCTGGCAGAACAGGACGCTATCATCTGTGAAGCGCACGTCCGGGGAATCACGCGGGATCCGTCCTGCACGCATCTGACCGACATCCTAGCCGGCGTCCCGGGCTTTGCCGACGTGAGAAATGTACCCGACGAATATCGCGGGACATACAAAGGTGCCGGCTACATGGCCGCGTATCTCAAAGCCCGCGGCATCAATCGCATCGAGTTTTTGCCAATGCAGGAATCCGATAACGACATCAACGACGTCAAGCCCGGCGGGGCCAACTACTGGGGCTACATGACCCGCGGCTACTTCGCACCGGATCGTCGCTATGCTTTCGACAACTCGCCCGGCGGCCCGACCCGCGAATTCAAAGAAATGGTCAAGGCCTTCCACGACGCCGGCATCGAAGTGTGCATGGACGTCGTGTACAACCACACGGTCGAAGGCGGCCTGGTGCCGGCCAATGACCGCAGCGCACACTACCAGCGCTTCAAATCCCTGAGCCGGCAACCTGAGGTCGAGTCCGCGGGCAATGACGTAAACACCGCCGAAATCACCGAAATGCGCGGCATCGACAATCAGGAGTATTACACGACCATAGGGGGGCAGCAGTACTGGGACTCGTCAGGGTGCGGCAACAACCTGGATGCCTCGCACCCCGTCGTCCAGGATCTCATTGTCGACTCGTTGAAATACTGGTCTGAGCAAATGGGCGTGGACTGTTTCCGGTTCGACGAGGCCGCCGAGCTGTCCCGCGGCGACTCGCCCGACCACCCGCTCGATCCCGGATCTCCCTTCCTGGCAAAGATTGCGTCGCTCGGCTTCACCGTGATTGCCGAGCCGTGGGATTGCAACGGTAGTCTGCAGGGCCAGATGCCGCGAGGCTGGTCGGAGTGGAACGGCGCGTATCGGGTGGCCATGCGCAAGTTTCTGAAGTCCGACGGCAACATCGAGGACTTCATGACCGCATTTACCGGCAGCGATCAGAGTTTTCGCGGCCACGGCGGACCGCAGAAATCGATCAACAATCTGGACACCCATGACGGCTTTGCTCTGGCGGACGACTGGAGCTTCAATGAGAAAAATAACAATCAGCCCTTTGCCCAGTCCGACGGCGGAGATTGTAACAACGATTCCTGGGACTGCGCAGACGGCCGGCCTCTGCCTGCGATCCAGGCCCTGCGCCGCAAGCAAATCAAGAACTCGTGGACCACCCTCATGTTCTCGCGCGGCACGCCCATGATGGTGGCTGGGGATGAATTCGGCCGCACACAGTTCGGCAACAACAATGCCTACAACCTCGACACGCCGGTGTCGTGGCTCGACTACAACCAGATCCACACGGATGCCCCGACCCTAGAAGCGTATCGCAATGAGCTGGGTACGCCGCCCCCGTCGCCGGATGCGGACAAGCTGGGGACCGACAGCCGCCCCAACGGGCAGAACACGCTGTTTCCGTTCAGCGCCTTCGTCACCCATTTGCGCCGCCAGCACCCCGCGTTGCGCCAAGCCAGCTACGAGGCGGTTCCGATTGAGTTCCGTTCGCCGGATGGGAGCCCGTGGAATTCATCGGTCCGACGTTCCGTGCAGATCGCGATCGACGGGAACACCGTAGGCGACAATCGTTTTCTTCTCCTCGCAAATTCGGACTGGCAGAGCGTTGGTTTTCAGGTGCCACCGCCGGCCCCGGGTAAGAAGTGGGTCCGCATCATCGACACCGGCAGTTGGGCGGAGCAGAAGTGCGACAATTTCTGGGTACCGGGCGCCGCCGCTGAAATCGCCCCCGGGAGCTACACGGCCGAGGAGCGATCACAGGTCGTGCTGATGGAAGTCGCGGCGAAGCCCTGAGTCCGGACGCGCGTTGCACCCGCGACCGCAAAGCCGCAAAGCCTGCCCAGGGCATCGACACCCAGCTTCTTGGCCATGGCATCGGACAAGAGCACCGTGGCCGCCGCGCCGTCATTGTTTTTGACGAGGTGCATCAACTGCCCGACCCGAGTCGAATCCTCAAGATTGGCGCAGACGCGTATCCGCATTTGAAGATCCTTGCTACGGGCTCGTCGACTTTGGCCGCAACCCACAAGTTCAAGGATGCCCTCACCGGTCGAAAGCGAACAGTTCACCTTGCACCGGTCCTGGCGGCCGAGATCGCGGCATTCGATGTCGATATTCTCCAGCGCTTATTCCGTGGCGGCTTGCCCCAGGCGCTTTTGTCCCCGGTCTATGATGGGGAATTCTATGCCGAATGGTTTGACTCATTTTACGCGCGGGACGTTCAAGAGCTATTCCGGGTCGAGAAAAGAGCTGGATTTCTTCTCCTGCTGGAGATGCTGTTGCGGCAAAGCGGTGGCCTCGCGGAAATTACAGCTTTCTCCAGAATCACCGGCCTGAGCCGTCCGACGGTAATGAATTATCTTCAAGTTCTCGAGCTAACGCATGCGATTCATGTGTTGCGCCCGTTTCATGGCGGCGGCCGGGGAGAAATGCTACGACAGCCGAAAATCTACGGCTTTGACACCGGCTTTGTGGCGTTCTCCCGAGGATGGCACGACCTTCGCCGTGAAGACTGTGGTCTTTTGTGGGAACATCTGGTTCTCGATACCCTCCTCGACTCTACAAAGGCCGGACACGTTCATTTCTGGCGGGACAAGTGCCCATCGCCGCGCTGACTGTGCACCGCTTCGACCACCTGAGTGCACATCGTATCCCAGTCGTCGGCCTTCATGTGAATCGAATCGTTGAGGCCACGCGAATCGGCTCGAGGCGTTGCAAGCAAGCCCCCCAGGCCAGAGGCCCCCCGGTCGGGCAGTCGACGCGAGCGGTGCCGCGTTATTGGGGAGGGAGCGGCGGCGGGCCGGGAGGCTCGCTCGCCCGCGCTCTTGGCCAACGATCCACGACCAGGTAGTCGTAGTATTGCGACCGGACCATCGCCGCATCTTCTTTCACCATGCATTGCCAGACCACATCGAGCTCGGCAGGCGCGATCACAACCGACGGCAAGCCCTGGCCAATCGTCCAGGCCTGACCGGGTACCCGGTCGTCTGCTTGGATGCGCGGGCCGAATGCCTGTTTGAGGCACTGCACCCGCCGACCGACGCTCAGACGGATCGGCTTGCCACTGACCAACAACGTCCCCAAAAGCTCGAGGGCATCAAAGCTCACCCGACCGAGCTCCCGCTCGCCTTCGTCGTCACGCGCGTAGGTCAGATCATCCATGATATAGGCTAGGCCAAAATGCGGCACCGCTGAGCGATAGACCGTCACTTCCGGGTGATCGCGATGGAGCTGGGTGATCGCCGGATCCGGCTGCACCTGCAAGACATAGGAAGCACGCACGACGCGCGCTTTTTGTGTCATGGTCGGCGAGACCTCGACAAAGTAGGGCAAAATACCCAGTCGCTGCTCGCTCCTCGCTTTGGCCTGGTGCCAGACCGAGGAGAGCGTGCCGATCTGTTTTTGCTCGGTGTACTGCGCAAATTCGGCGAGGCTCGCGTACTCAGGCCGGTTTCGCTTGAGCGCATATTGCTTTACCATGTCGTAGACCGGCATGCCGAGGATGTCGTCGTCTGCGACGATGTAGTCGAGCTGAAACTCGAAGCTGAGCTGGCCGGGTGTGCCAGGGGTGTCGAGCGCGATGGATTCCGCATCACCTGGCGCGAGCAGGTTATAGCAGTGGTAGAAATCGCCTGCGGCCTTGGAGCGGTGAGAAAGGCCCAGAAACAGCTCTTTTTTCTGCTCTGCGCCCAGGCTGTTGCGCACCGCAGTCTCGAGCATCACGACGGGCCGGTCGAGCTCGTTGGCAAAAGTGGCCACGACCGTGACACCTTGTCCGGTCTCGCGCACAGCCGCCGCCGGCGTGAAAGTCACTCTTATCTCTGCCGGCGCTGAACTCATGTTGGACCCCCACAGTGCGAGAAGGAAGGCCGCCGTGCGCATGTCCGATGAGTGTGCGACATGAGCAGCCAGCGGTCAAGTTACTGGGCCCGATCCTGTTCGGCCTGACGGGGTCGTCCCATGCGCTCGCGCAGGTGGCGATAGATCGCGGCGCGGTTGATACCCAACATGCGGGCGGTGTCGGCGACGCTGCCGCCGGTCGATTGGTAGGCCTGCAACACCATGCTGCGCATCACGTCGTTGAGCTGAGCGGAGCCGGCCAGAGACGGCCCCAGCTCCAGGTCCGCCGGCGTAAGGACGGTGTGGTCGGTCAGTACGCAGGCTCGGCGCAACACATTCGACCACTACAGTCGGTACCCCGACCACGACGAAGTGCACCGGAGAAGAGTGCCAGCAGCGAAAGGCCGGATAAGCGGAATTAAGTACACTTTCCCGACGATTCGATCGCGGGTTTGTGATTCCTACACACCACCCGCCACCGTCACAGATACCGCGCTCATCCCCCGCACTGCCTGCGCAGAAAGAGTACGGCGGCGACACCCACGGCTACCCACAGCAGGATATCGATCACGCGGCTGGTGCTGCTGCCGGCAGACCCTGACAAAGAGCTGGACTTGCGCGAGCCCCCAAATAAGCCACGAAGGCCGCCCCGCAGACTCCCCATCGCGCCCGAGGAGCTGCTCCCTGTGCCGTCGCCGGCCATGGCCTTGCGCTTTTTCGGGGCTTGATGCTGTGCCTTTTGTTTGCGCCAACGTTTCGCCATGATCGGTTCAGCCGCGCTGGTAGAGGGCCGCCGCGCCCATGCCGCCGCCGATGCACATCGAGACAATGCCGTACTTCGCCTCTCGCCGCTTGAGCTCGTAGAGCAGCGTCGCGGTCAGCTTGGCGCCCGTGGCTCCCAGTGGATGGCCTAGCGCAATAGCGCCGCCGTTGACGTTGAGCTTCTCGTTCGGGATCTGCAGCTCCCGCTGGCAGTACACGGACTGCGCGGCAAAAGCCTCGTTGATCTCGAACAGATCGATGTCCTTGATGCTCAATCCGGTCTGAGTGAGGAGTTTTCGGATCGCCGGCACCGGGCCGATGCCCATGATGTCGGGGGGAACACCCGCCACCGCAAAGCCGCGAAGCCTGCCCAGGGCATCGACACCCAGCTTCTTGGCCATGGCATCGGACAAGAGCACCGTGGCCGCCGCGCCGTCATTGATGGGCGACGCATTGCCGGGCGTGACCGTGCCCTTGGCTGCAAAAGCCGGCTTCAGTTTGGCCAGGGCCTCGAGCGTAGTGTCGCCACGCGGACACTCGTCGACCTCGAAGTCGATTTCTTGCACCGCCCCACCCTCGAAACGCCTTGCCTTGATCTTGACGATCTCGTCTTTGAATTTGCCCGCCTTGATCGCGGCTACTGCGTTCATGTGCGAGCGCAGTGCGAATTCATCTTGTTGTTGGCGCGTGACGTCGAAGCGCTGCGCCACGCGCTCGGCCGTGTGGCCCATAGAAATGTACGATTCCGGATACGTGTCGACGAGCTTGGGATTCAGGCTCACCTTGTTGCCGCCCATGGGCACCATGGACATGGACTCGACGCCGCCACCGACCACCACCTCGGCCAGGCCGGATTGAATCGACTGGGCCGCATGCACGATGGCCTGCAATCCACTGGAGCAAAAACGATTGATGGTCTCGGCCGTCACCGTGTCGGGCCATTTGGCGAGAAAAATGGCGTTGCGCGCGACGTTGAGGCCCTGCTCCCCTTCCGGCATGGCACAGCCCAGGATCACGTCGTCGACCTGCGAAGGCGCCAGGCCCGGCACTCTGCGCACCGCTTCCTGGATGACCACGGCAGCCAGATCATCGGGCCGGGTGTCGCGCAGCGTTCCCTTCAAAGCTCGGCCAACCGGCGTGCGCGTCGCACTTGCAACGAGGGCATTGAGCGGAAAAGACATGACGTACTCCTCACGGTTAGACGTGTCGATGTTTAGTTGCGCAGGGGCTTGTTGCTCATCAGGATGCTCTGCATCCGCGCCTGACTCTTTTCTTCACCACACAGGGACAAAAACGCCTCGCGCTCGAGGTCCAGATAGTCCTGCTCGCTGCGCTCTGCGCCCGCAGCCACATTGCCGCCGCACAGGTCGTGCGCAACCTTGTTGACGATGATCCCGTCGTGGGCCGAAGCATAGCCGCCCTCGACCATGCCCCAGACTTTGACGCCGATGGTGTTGGCCGCATCGTAGCCCGCAGCCTTCAAGGCCAGCGGCAGCGGCGGCAGATAGCCGCTTTTCGCCATGCCGAGCGCGCGTTGCTTGGCGTGCATCAGCAAGCGATCGCGATTGAGCGAGATGCCATCCGAGGCCCGGAGATAGCGCAAGCGCTTGGAGTCCTGCGCACCGGTGCCTACGGCCGCCATGCCGATATTCATCACCGCCTGGCCCACCAGAGGCAGCAGGTCCACACCCGGAACATCCTTCACATCCCCGGTCCAGCGCTCGACCATTCGCAAGCTGCCGCAGCCGGCCGGAATGACGCCCGCGCCCACCTCCACCAGGCCGATGTAGCTCTCGGCATAGGCCTGGACGGCCGCACAGGCCATCTCCATCTCGCACACCCCGCCGAACGTATAGCCGAAGGGCGCCGCCACGACCGGTACTTTCGCGTAGCGGATCTGCTGCATGGCATTCTGGAACTCACGCACCATCGTCTCGATCTGGTCCCAAGCCTTTTGCTGCGCCGCCATGTAGAACAACATGATATTGGCGCCGGCGCCGAAATGCTC
>Ga0182027_10012262_pt1 | contig 12047 bp, 11 predicted proteins | sample 712E1DmetaG_FD_121300 | JGI IMG/M metagenome (GOLD analysis project Ga0182027, IMG submission 121300) | Permafrost microbial communities from Stordalen Mire, Sweden - 712E1D metaG (Illumina Assembly) | ecosystem: Environmental > Terrestrial > Soil > Wetlands > Permafrost | place: Sweden...
CGACGGCTGCGCCGCACCGCGGGCACGCCTGCGAGCCATTCATTTCCCCACCTCTCGTTCCCGAGCGAGGACGCTCTCACAGTATGCGCGCGCCCATGCCACTCGCCGACACAGGTTTCTGGCCATCGGTCTTATGTGGGCCCCGACGCAGCTGCTCGACTGGTCAGGACCAGGCCGGGATCGTCGACCACCATTGACTCCTGAGACTATCCGCGCATAGCGGTGTCCAGAGCACGGGCCTGTGCTTGGGCTACGCAGCCCGACGAAGAGCTTGAGCGCGGGCTCCCTGCGACTTCGGCAGCGACGGGCTAATGGGTGACGAGCCGCCCGATTAGGACGCCCGCCAGAGCGGCGGCGCCGGCAATCGCCATTGTCTGGAGAGCGGTCCGCCAGACCGACTCGTGCCCGATCCGCCCCCGGGCGATCCCGAGCACCGCCATCAGGGCGCCCGTCACGATGAGCGAGACGACGCGGGCAGTCTCGATGTCAAAGAGCGCGAAGGGAACCACCGGCACACTCGCGGCAACGAGGTCGGCGACGAACATCCAGACCGCGTGGGTCCACGGCGACGCCCCGGCGCCGCGCGGCACACCGAGCTCGAAGGCGGCGGCGTAGTTCAGAAGCGCCTCGGGGTTCCGCTCGAACGCCGTCATCACACCCCGCGTCTCGGCATCGGTGAAGCCAGCCGACCGAAGCCCTCCGGCGACGCGTTCGAGCGCCCCCGTCGAATCCGCTGCGATCCCGCGGCGTGCCCGCTCGACGAGCGCCGTCGCCCGGCTCCGCTCCGAATGCACGTCCAGATATGTCCCGGCCATCATCGATACCGCACCGGCGATCGCGCCAGTCGCACCGGCGAGGACGACGATATTTGCGAGGTTCGTGCTCGCTGCAACCCCGAACACGAGGCCAGCGACCGAGACGGCGCCGTCCTCCATCCCGAACGCGACGTCCCCGATCGACGAGATCAGCGACTCGCGGACGGCCCCGACGACGGTGACGACGTGGCGCACGATCGAGGCGATCTCCCTGCTGCGAAGCCGCTCAGTGTATCGCTGAGGTGAGCCGGAATTCAGGGATCGACACGCATAGCCCCCGCGTGACCTCGTTCTCCGACCAATTCCCCGGTCGAACGCCCGGCGCAACGGCAATGGGAAGTTCCGGGTCGAACTCTGATCGGACGCACACCATCGCCCAGCCGCGCAAGCTTGCACGACGTGGTCATCGTGTGGCCCTGGGCGCAACCTCGGCGTTGACATCGGACAGCCTGGCCCGCCGAGGCTGACGAGACGCGAGTCGGTGCTAGCATGCGGCGAAACCGTTGCCCTGTCGTCGCCGCATCGAGCACAGCTAGGTCGCCGATGATGCAGACCGCTGAGTCGCACACGAGACGCGCGCCGCGGGCCGCCGTCCCGGCATTCGTGGCCGCGGCGGTCGGAGGCGCCCCGGTCGTTTTCTATCTGGTCCTCACCCACGGTCACGACATGAGCAGCAACAGTCCCCGAGAGAACTTCTGGTGGGCCTTGCTGGAGATGTTGGCGGTCGCGACGTTGGCTGGTGCTGTCTTCTCCGCGGCAGGGCGGCCTCTCGGCCAGCCCCTGCTATACGGAGCCGCCGCAGCCTACTTCATACTCGGCGCCATGGTGCTCTTGACCGGGTGGGTGTTCTTTCCGGCGGGTGTCCTGGCGGTTGCAGGCGCCGGGAAACCGCGCGTACCTCCGGCCGTCATCGCAGCCAGTGTGGCGATACCGTTGGCCGTCATCTTGGTCGGGATGGCCAACACTGGGTAGGGAACCGCCAGGACCTTGTGCCAGCCGAGTCACTGCCTGAGTGGCCAGTCGGCAACCTATCTGGCGCGCCCCGCACAGCTCGACGCGCGAAACCACGACCGTTCTCCACACGATCAAGCCATGGTGATGGAGCGGCCACCGCCCGACTATCGGCGCAAATGCCCGGTCGGGGTACTGTCGCCGCAATCACCGGCATCGTGAGATGCCTGCCCTTGGACCCGCCCCAAGATGTAGCTCCCGCCGTGGGGCGGTGCGGCGGCCGCGGCGTCGGCTTTCAGGAACCGGTGCGTCCCACCCGCACTTCGGCACGAATGGCCCTGACGGATGCACCAGCGGCCGGCGGATACTTCGGCGTCGTCCTCGGAAGGTGCCGACGTGCGGCCTAAGGGGATGAGGAGGCCATCATGAAGACCACCGTCGAGTCCCCCGATCTCGTCGTCGTGACCAAGTACACACGTGGCGTGGTCGGGCCGAGCCTCGGGACCGCTGGGACTGTCAGAGACGGCGGACGGATCCGCACCGTAACACCGCCCGGCTGCTGGGGCCCGATGATCACGCCGATCTTCGCCGGAGGTCACGAGGTCTCCTGGCCGGTGGCCGTCGACGGCGCCAGGGTGGGCGACGCCATCGCCATCAGTATCGACAAGGTCCAAGTTCTTTCCCGGGCGACCAGCTCGGGAACCATGACCACCAACCCGGACGCGTTCGGGAGCGACCCATTCGTTGACCACAAGTGCCCCGGCTGCGGGGCACTCTGGCCGGAGACTCGCCTCGAGGGCACGGGTCCCGACGCAGTGCGGTGCGCGAACTGCGGCGCTGAGTGCAGCCCGTTCAAGTTCGGCGAGGGCTACACGATCACGTTCGACGACGATCGGGTCATGGGCCTGACGGTCGATGAGCGTGTCGCCTATGCGTTCGCGCTCGACGCTCGCGAGGTCGCAGCCCTGCCCGAGGGCAGCGAACAGCACCCGATCCTCGTATATGAACCCCACACCATCCCCGGCACCCTCTCGCGGCTGCGCTCGTTCATCGGCAACATCGGCACGATTCCGTCGAAGGATATGCCCGACTCCCACAACGCGGGCGACTTCGGCTCATTCCTCCTGGGGGCCTCTCACAAGTTCGCCATGACCGAGCAGGAGCTCAAGGAGCATCGCACCGACGGCCACCTCGATTGCGACTCGGTGCGCGCCGGAGCCATCCTCGTGGTCCCGGTCAAGGTTGACGGTGGCGGGATCTACATCGGCGACTCGCACGCAAACGAGGGCGACGGAGAACTCGCCCTGCACACGACCGACATAACGGCAGAGGTCGAGGTGAGGGTGGACGTCCTGAAGGGGGTGCACCTCGAGGGACCGGTCCTGCTGCCAGTCGCCGAGGATCTGCCCTGGATCGCCCGGCCATTCACGACCGAGGAGGTCGCGCGGGGGCGCAAGCTCGGCGAGCGCCACGGCGTGCAGGTCCACGCGGACGTCGCCCCGGTCCAGTTCATCGGCTCCGGGCCCACCATCAACGATGCCGCCGACAACGCCATCGCGAGAGCGGCCACATTGCTTGTCATCAGCCAGGCAGAGGTTCGCAACCGCTGCACCATCAGCGGTAACGTCGAGATTGCCCGGCTGCCGGGGGTGGTGCAGCTCACGATGCTGGCCCCCCTCGACCTTCTCGACCGTGCCGGTCTCGGTGACCTGGCGCGCAGGCAATACGGTCTCTAACCCCCCTGCCGAGGATGCAGGACAGCGAGCGAGGCGAGCGGGGCTATCTTCCCCGTGGCGGCTACCGATCGTCATGAATAGAGGCGCCAGCCCGAGCTAGCCCAGACCCAGCCCGCGTCCGATCCCCGCTCACGATCGTGTGATCGTGTCAGAGCTACCCAGCCAGCACAGCTGTACCGGAAGCACCGCCAGGCATCACACGTTGGCCGGAGCCACCGTCGCAGTTCGCTGTACTGACGCGAAGGCCGGGCAGCACGAAGGGGCGGACCGTGAACCGAACGTGGAGCGTCCTGGTCACAGTGTTGTGCGCCGCATCGCTGCTCGCGGGGTGCGGGTCCGGCGGCGCGGCGACAGTGTCCCCGAATCAGCTTTCAGCATCGCATCCGACGAGCCTGGCGCCGTCGCCTACTGCTACTCCTTCAATAGCGCCTTCGGCGCTGCCAACCCCGACAGGGCCGATAGAAACGGTGAGCCCGTCACCATCAGCTTTCCCGGAGGGCACGTATGTGCCAGCCCCACAACCGTCGCTGGCTCCCCCCGCCGCCGGTGCCCCTGCAATCCCCACAAACTCGCGGCTCGACTTCCCAACCAGCACATGCACGCCGGTGAACCAGGGTGAGGCATGCTCGTGGCTGCGAGTGGCGTGGCACGAGGTCAATCCGACTGGAGTCACGATCCGGGTATACGCCGTCACGACTTGCCTGCACCCTCCGAACGTGTCGAAGCCGAACGCCAAATGCCTCGTGGACGGGGACGCCATTCCGAGGGCCTCGCTCCTGCTCCTCGGGAGCGCTCCGGCCTCCGCCGGCTCCTTCTCGTTTGTCCTGGGCGAAGGCGAGACCACCGCGTTCGGGTGGCTGCCCGGGGGAGGCCCCTATGTCGACGCCGTCATCTTGCAGGCCGTCAACACCCATGGCGGATCGCTGTTCTCCATCGCCGGTAGTTCGTTCAGCTATGGCGGCGTCCTCTAGGGCAAACCCTGATCCACTTGGCGACGTAGCAGGAAGGCGCCGGCGACGTAGTCCGCAGAATCGTGACTACGCCGCGATAGGGTCTGCCTCACCCACGGGTTCGGGACAGGCGGTCGTTGGACCGCCCTAGGCCGCCAGATTGGCTGCCGGTAATCACCCAGCCAGGGTGACCCCCAACTCGTCGAGGGAGTCGAGCAGGTTCTGCGGGTCGCGGTAAACGCGGAATGCCCCGGCCTGCGTCAGCTCGTCCAAGCCGTAGCCGCCACTTAGGAGACCAACGCTGAGCATCCCGGCTCGGCGTGCCGCGAGCAGGTCCCAGACCGCATCTCCGACCACATAGCAGTCCTCACGCCGCACGCCCATCCGTTCCTGGCAGGCCAGGAAGAGGTCCGGCTCGGGCTTGGCCCGTAGGACGTCGCCGCGGTCGATGACGACCACATCGGCGGGCACGCCGAGGGCGTCGAGGGAGGCGTCGATTTCCGGGTGCAGACCGGAAGTGGCGATGCCGAACGGCACGCCGCCCTCGCGGAGGGCCCGGAGAAGGTCGAGCGCGCCGGGCAAAGGCCGCCTCCGCGGCACCAATTCAAGATAGATCTCGCCGTGCCGCCGCTGCAGTCTCTCCTGTTCTTCCGCCGAGAGCGGCCGGCCGATCTCTCGCGAGACCGCCCGGGTGAAGAGTCCGCCACTCATTCCTATGCGGCGGTGAATGCGCCAGCCGTCGATGAGGATGCCGGCTTCTTCGAGCGCCTGCTGCCAGGCCACCACGTGGGCGTACACCGTGTCGACCAGGGTGCCGTCGAGATCGAATATGAAGGCTCGCATCGCCACCATTCTGTCATCGTGACGACGGGCGCAGGCCACGTCACTGGCTACCAGGCTCGGTGTAGCGCCCTTCCGCGCCTGTCGGCCACACCCATGCAGCGACGATCGCCGCGCCGGCAAGCGCCACGAGCGCGACCAGCCACGCCGCTCCGGCGATCAGCTGGGTGTTCCACTCCTGCTCCTCGACCCGCTGGAGCGAGCGGCCGACCAGGACTGTGCCACCGCTCCAGGCGACCGTGACCGAGGCGATCCGGACACCCTCGCGTGGTTGCCACGTGACGGCGTTGGGCGAGCCCGGCTTTGCAGCACTCAGGACCCCGCTCGGTGGGACCGGCTGGCCCCCATCGAGAACTACGTCCGAGGCGAGCACCCGGCCAGCGGAGTCGAAGATGATCGTGAAGGGCGCAAGGCTGGTCGCCGCATCCACCCTCTCTGCGGTGTCCACCAGATCCGCGGCCTTCGCGCCCGCATCGAGACGTGACGCGGTGTCCTCGGCCATCTGGTATTGGGGATCGTTGGCTCCGCTGCGAAGAGCCTGCTGGACCTCGACATAGACGAGGCCGCAGGTAAGTGTCGCCAGAACGGCGAGCGGTAGGAAGATGGCGACGGCTCGTCTCGACAGATCGCCACCGACGATGGCCCGTATCGCTTGGCTCGGCCTACTCACCGACCGAGCCTACCACCAGCCGGCTTCGGGCCGGCGAGCAGAGCGCGTAAGCCAGCTCATGACCAGCCTAGCCACCAGCCGGTCCGACCGACTTCCCGCACGATGAGTCAATCGTGCGCGTGGCGGTCGGGGCATCCCAGCGGACCCATGCAACACTAGGCCACGTTCCGACGTTAGACCCGATGCAAGGAGGCATCGTGGAAGCTGCGACGAGGGAGACACCGGCCGGGCCATCGGACCTGCAGGCCGCCTTCAGCGCCCACATGACGTGGCTACGGCGGCGGATCGCCCTGATCGTCGGCGACCCCGACGTGGCGTCCGATCTGGCAGCCGAGGCGTTCGCGCGCGCGGTTGAGCGCTGGCCGCTCGGCTCTCGCGACTACGTCGCGCGCTGGCTGGCAACCGTCGGCATCAGGCTCGCCATCGACGAGGTGCGGAGACGGCGTCGCTGGGGCTTCCTGCGGCTTCACGGGGAGGACGCCTCGTGGGCCATGGAGACCGACCCAGACCTCTGGCGCGCAATCTCCAGTCTGGAGCCCGAACCGTGTGCCGCCCTGCTGCTCACGGTGTTGGACGGCTATACGCAGGAAGAAGTCGCCGTGGCGCTGGGCGTCGCCCGGGGCACGGTCGCGAGCTGGCTTTCGCGGGCGCGGGACCGGCTGCGGCCTATCATTGGGAGCTCGGACGATGAACGATAGACTCGACCAACGGCTGCGCGAGCGGCTTGCTGCGCTCGATGCCGCCGTGCCCGCGGAGAAGCCGGCGAAGAGCCCGGCCGCGGACATTACCAGGGCTCGGTTGCGACCTGTCCGCCGTGGCTCCCAGTCCACGTCTGCCCGGCCGCTGGGACTCGTGGCCGCCGTTTTCTCGCTGCTGGTCATAGCGGTGGTTGCCGCGGTCGTTGCCCAGCGTCCGACCCCGACGACCGGGCCTGGCTCGCAGACCGGTTCACCCGCCGCCACCAAAGTGGTGGCGACCGTAACTCCCACGGCGGCGGGGCTGGTGACCGGCGCGGACGGGATACCCACTCAGATGGATGGACAGCCCGTCCACACGATGCTCGATCAGTCGGCCTGGCCCGCCAACAACGACAGCTTCCTGCTGGCCGCGGAACCGGGCATCAGCGCGATGGCATGCCCGCCTGGCGCAAACCTGGCCAGCCCGCCATACACCTCCGTCGAGGCTGAATTCCTGACCGGCCGCTGCAACTACGCGAGCCTCAGACCCGTTGGCACTGGATCCAGCGCAGACGCTCAATGGCTTGCACCAAAGAGCCCAGCCTTCTCCCAGCTCTTCGTCTGGTCCATGGCCGGCGCTCCCGTCCTCATGCGCGTGCACACGCACGACTCCGAGGCGGCGCTGTGCACGGCGGCACGCTTGGTCCAATGCCAGGAGTCAGTCGTCGTAGAGGCGATCCTCTGGCCCACGATCCCGTCCCAGTTCGACGGTCAGCACGTGTACGGCGGCGACGAGATAAACGCCGCGGCGGCCGCGGGGAGCATCGGCAGCCTGCCAGACACCTTCCTCCTTGGCGGCGTAGTCTGGGCCGAAAGTGCCAGCGTAATCGGCTGTTCACCCCCATCGCCAAACGCTCAGGACGAGCTGCTGTCTAACTGTGTCCCTACGGTCACGATCGACGGCGCATTCGTGGCCCCAAAGGGCAGCTTCACCGCGGTACCGGGTCAGCTGGTGATAGTCCGTGGCCACGTGAACGACCCACTTGCCGCCCAATGCTCGGCCGACACGCAGACTGCGTGCCAGGAGGCCTTCGTCGTGGAATCTGTGGTCTGGTCCGAGGGCCCGTACCCGCTCGGGTCGCGATCACCCGCTCCTTCCGAGCTTCCGACCCTCGCACCAGCTCTCACCACCCCCCGGACTGCCGCCTCTACTCCCTCATGACCAATCACTTCACGTTCCGCCCGAAGATCGGCTAGGCCGTCCAGGCACGGGATCTGCGTCTGGCCGTCACGATGACCCCAGCGGGGCCCTCTGCATAGCAGTCATCGTGCCGTCGGCCGAATGGGCGCGTGGTGCTGCGACCATCGCCGGGCGGCCCTCGGAGCTGAGCCAGCCTCCGTGCCGGAGTACAGTCAGTCCGCAGGCGGTCCGGTCCGCTGCGGGAGGTTTCATAGATGTCGTCGAGTTCCGGCGTCTCACTGCTCGGGTTGTCGCGACTCGAAACTCGGAATTGCGCGGGGGCCCTCTGTGCCTCTCTCGGAGGCAGACTCCAACCGCACGGGATAACCTCCATCACATCCACCGGATCCAGCTCGAGGCAAGCCATTCAGGCCAACAAGGCGCGGATCTCGCCGCGAACGGAACAGCCTTGACGTACGTTGTGGCGATCATCTAAAAGGAGCCCAGACATGGAGTACACACATTTGGGACGCACGGGGCTCGAGGTGAGCCGGTTGTGCCTGGGCACTATGAACTTCGGCTCGCTGGCCACCGAGGCCGAGAGCTTCGCCATCATGGACCGGGCGCTGGAGCTGGGCATCAACTTCTTTGACACGGCCAACGTCTACGGCCGCAAGACGGGCGAAGGAATCACCGAGCGAATAATCGGGCGCTGGTTCGCCCAGGGCGGCGGGCGGCGGGAGAAGGTGGTCCTCGCCACCAAGGTCTACGGCAGCATGGGCGACTTGCCCAACGAGCAGCGGCTGTCGGCCTACCACATCCGTCGCGCCGCCGAGGAGAGCCTGCGGCGTCTGCAAACGGACCACATCGACCTGTACCAGATGCATCACGTGGACCGCGCCACGCCCTGGGATGAGACCTGGCAGGCCATGGAGCAGCTCGTCACCGCCGGCAAGGTGATCTACGTCGGATCGAGCAACTTTGCTGGTTGGCATATCGCGCAGGCGCAGGGCGCGGCCAAGGCGCGCAACTTCATGGGCCTGGTTTCGGAGCAGAGCCACTACAGCCTGGCTGTGCGGGTGATCGAGCTGGAGGTGGCGCCGGCATGTCGCGCCTACGGACTAGGGATCATTCCCTGGAGCCCCCTGGCGGGCGGCATGCTGGCGGGCGCGCCCGAAAAGGCCAAGGAAGGCCGCCGCGCCGACGAACGGGTACGCGACGAAATGAAGAAGCACGGCAAGCAACTCGAAGCCTACGAGGCCCTGTGCAAGGCGCTGGGCGAGAGGCCGGCCGACGTGGGGCTGGCCTGGCTGCTCGCCAATCCGGTCGTCACCGCGCCGATCATCGGCCCGCGCACCATGGCCCAGTTTGAGGGCAGCATGCGGGCGCTGGAGCTTGAGCTCTCCTCTGAGACGCTGCAAAAGCTCGACGAGATCTGGCCAGGGCCGGGCGGCGAAGCCCCTGAGGCCTACGCCTGGTAGCGGCGCATAGCAGTCGCTGCTTTCAGCGAAGCGTGACAGTACTTGAATAGGCCATGGGGGCGAGTTGCATGCAACGGCCCGACGCTCCCGCTCGAGTTGCCTGACCTTGCGCCGGGATCGTCGGCACGGCGAGCGGCCGTCGATTCGGGCAGAGGAGGCGTCGCCCGCACTAATCACTCATCGTGTGGCCATACGTCCTCGATCGGTCCCGTGGACCGAATGGGGCGCTGGCCAGTCTTCGCGCAGAATGCCGGTCAGCGCCAGCATGAGATCCTTCAGGGCTCGAACAACTCGGCTGTTGCCAGGGCACTCTGGTCCGAGTCAAAGCCTCCGGCGATCAGGACGCGGCCGTCGGAGAGCGGCGTCGCAGTCGGTCCGTAGTGAACGGTGGACATGGAGCCGGCCGCCGCGAACGTGCCCGTCTTCGGGTCATACAACTCGGCCGTTGCCAGTAGCTCAGCACCGTTGGAGCCGCCGACGAGGAGCACCCGTCCGTCCGAGAGGACGCCGTCAGTCTGGTTCGAGCGCGGGGTGGTCATGGAGCCGGTGAGGCTGAACGTCCCGGTCTTCGGATCGTAGACCTCGGCCGAAGCAAGATCGTTCCACTGGGCCGAAGCAAGCACCCCGGAGATGTCGTAGCCTCCGGCGATGAGGACGCGGCCATCGGGAAGCATGGACGCGGTTGCGCCGGCCCTGGCGGCAGTCATCGAGCCGGTGGGGCTGAACTTGCCGGACTTCGGATCGTAGATCTCGGCCGAAGCAAAGTTCACCCAGCCCGAGCCGTCATCACCCCCGGCGACCAAGACTCGACCATCCGGCAGAAGCGTCGCCGTGTCCCAGAATCGAGCGGTGGACATCGAGCCTGTGGGGCTGAACTTGCCCGACTTCGGATCGTAGATCTCGGCGGAGGCATATGGCCGTGGTGGCCAGCCAGGATGGAAGCCGCCCACGATGAGAACGCGTCCATCGTGGAGCAGGACCGCCGTTGCGCCGACTCGGACGGTTCCCACGGTCCCGGTCAGCGAGAACTTGCCCGTCGCAGGGTCGTAGATCTCAGCCTGGGCGAGGTTTTCCTCGGAATCATTGGACCCGCCGGTGATCAGCACGCGGCCGTCGGAGAGAAGGGTCGCGGTGTGGTCGCCGCGCGGCGTATACATTGAGCCCGTGGCCGTGAAGGTGCCGCTGGCCGGGTCATACAGTTCGGCGCTTGCGTGGGCGTCCTGAATGCCGAAGTCGGTGGTGCCGAGCCCGCCGCCCACGATGAGGACGCGCCCGTCGGCAAGGAGCGTGGCTGTTTGGCCGTAGCGAGCGGTCGTCATCGAGCCCGTAAGTCGGAACGAGCCTGCGGCAGTCGGTACGGAGCTCGGGCTCGCGCTGACCGGGAACGACGCCGTCGCCGTCGGACCTTCAGGACCAGGTGTCGGAACAGCGGCAAGGCTCGGAGACGAGTAGAGGCTCGAAGTCGCGCCTATCGCGACCGTCGCCAGTCCTGAAGCAGGCGATTGAGTCGCCGCTCCTCCCACGCAGCCAGCAGCGAGGACCGCAGTGCTTGCCAGCAAGGCAGCTGCCTTCCGAAAGCCCCTGGGCCTTGAACCAGACCGTTCCGCCCCCACCGCCACCAGGCGCCTCCCTCTTTGGAGCCGTTCGCACGGATCGCCCGCGCTCAGAGACGTTCGCTCCGTCCACTTGACGGCCCGGGCTGTCGATCCGTTATGGGCCTCGTGCCCAACGCAACTTCGCCGTAATCATCATTGCCCTCGAATGCCACACCACGGCAGAGGGTTGGCGGCGCACGCGCCTATCGCGGTCGCGGAAATGGCTCCAAGCGACCCCATGGAACGATCGTGACTGGCTCCGCCGCCTCAACGCCCGGGCACGCCAAGCGGGAGGCCTTTGCTGTCACCCAGACGCTTTACCAGATCCAGGGGACTAGCCGGGCGCGGCCCCGGCAGTACTCGATGTAGCTGTCTCCGAGGCCCTTGCGGAGGGCTGCCTCCTCCACCCTGATCCGCCACATCAGCCCCAGGGCTGGGAGCACAACCATTACGCTGGCGCTGGCCAGGTCGCCCAGGGCGAGCCCGAAACCGCCCAACATGATCAGCACGCCGAGGTACGAGGGGTGGCGGACGAACTTGTACGGCCCGCTCGTGACTACCGCCTGCTCGTGGCGGACCACCACCGGCGTCGTGAAGAGTCGGCCCAGGGTGAGCACCGCCCACAGTCGCAGAAGCATCCCGGCCCAGACGACGGTTAGTCCAGTGACCACCCACAAGACCGGGTCCGGCAGACTCAGAGTCTGGTCCAACGCCAGCACCAACCCTGCCGCGAACCCGCCGAGGATCCCAACCGTGACGGAGAAATAGGAGCCTGCGTCCTGCCTGCTCTTCCAGGCTCCCGAACGCAAATCCCTAAACGACAGGATGCGCTCACCGACGACCCAGACGACCGCAGTCACCCCGAACGGGATCTCGGCAGCGGGCTGCGAGAGGACTAGAGTCACGAGCCACATTGTGCAGCGTGCCGACTGGAGCCGAACGACGACCCGCGGGCTGCGCGGGTCGTCGGCGCCCTAGCCAGAGCCGACGCTATGAATCCATCGTCTCGAACCCGCGAAGTCCGGGGTGGAAGGGGTCAAGTCCCAGGACGTGGTGTAACAGCGCGTCATCTTCGCGCCTGATCTGTTAGCTCGCCATCAGCTGTGCCGGGTTCACCTCCTCGTCCTCGATCACGTCCTCGTCGATCAGAGC
>Ga0182027_10012263_pt1 | contig 12047 bp, 11 predicted proteins | sample 712E1DmetaG_FD_121300 | JGI IMG/M metagenome (GOLD analysis project Ga0182027, IMG submission 121300) | Permafrost microbial communities from Stordalen Mire, Sweden - 712E1D metaG (Illumina Assembly) | ecosystem: Environmental > Terrestrial > Soil > Wetlands > Permafrost | place: Sweden...
AATTGGTGGTGCGCAAGTCGACAGCTCCCGCCCTGGAAAGAAAACAGGCCAGGAAGAAGTGAGCTCCGTTCGACATATATTCTGCTGCGCCACGGCCGCGCACATACGGGCTCGGAGTTTAGGTGAAGAGCGGGCACGGCACTGCGAGCGGCGTTGTTCAGAGAGAACCTGCTTACACCCGATTTGATCTTTTCATGCAACCAGAGGATGCGCCGAGGGCCCAATCTTCGCGCAAGGGATGTCCTCAAGATTCCCCTCTGAATAGCGCTTGACACCCTGAAGCAGATGAGAATATAAAGAGATGCAAGCGATTGCAGTAACCGCTTGCATATCGATCGCCGATTGTCGCCCGCTGGCCCGGATGTACAGTATTTCGCCTAACAGGCAGGGTCGAGAGTCTCGCCAGGCTTGCAGGTTGAATGCTTCTGCAAGAACCCGGCGCTCCAAAATATGGCAGCGCGACGCGACCAGGGTTTCCGAGAAAGGGATTGTCCTGAATTTCATGAAAGATTGCATCGCGCCTAAATTGTTTAGCAGACCCTGGGTGCAAAGTCATGACAACCATCGTCTTGTCCGTCCCGCTCCGCTGGGAAGACAGGCGTCTTATTATGCTGCTTATAAGAAGAAGCTTGAGTTGGGGCAAGGATGATGGTGGCCACCCGGCAGAATATTGGTGTTTCATTCATTGCAGTCAAGTTGCGTTCCCAGTAGTTTGGGGCGCTGCAAGAGGGAAGATAGCATGATTACTGTAGGCTCTGTCGATATTGGCGGAACGAAGATCGCTGTCGGAGCGATTCGGGAAGACGGCAGGATCGTGCGCCGCCTTGAATGTCTCACTGAACCAGAAAAGGGCTTTCAGCATGCGATGCAACGCATCATCGCAATGTTGCGCGACATATCATCCGGCGGAACAGAGCTTGCGGGAATTGGAGTTGGGTGCCCTGGACCGCTTAACCCATTTACCGGGGTGATTGGCGATGTTGGGACGTTGCCGGGATGGCAAGGCGGAAGTCTGGTAGCTGAGCTTCAGTCAGGATTGGATCTCTCGGTTGTGGTTGAGAACGACGCCGATGCGGCCGCTCTTGGAGAAGCGCACTGGGGAACTGAGGTCACCAGTAGAAGCCTCATTTACGTCACCATTAGCACGGGTATTGGCGGCGGCATCCTTCTTGACGGACAACTCTACCGCGGCGTGGATGGCGCACATCCGGAAATCGGTCACCAGGTACTTGATAACTCTGGGCCTGAGTGCTACTGCGGCGCGCGCGGATGCTGGGAAATCCTGGCCAGCGGTCCAGCTATGGTTTCATGGATGTGTGAACAAAATCCTGACGTACAGGTCACCACTGCCTACGAGATTTGCGATGGCGCAAGACACGGCGATCCTCTTGCTCAACGCACTGTGGAACGGGAAGGATATTACCTCGGCCTTGGGCTGGCAAATCTAATAACACTCTTCGCTCCCGACAAGATCGTTTTGGGAGGCGGTGTAATGAAGAGCAGTTCGCTGTTCATCGATACAGCCCGCAGAGTGATCCGGAAGATCTGCACGCAAGTCCCTTCCGAGAAGACGCATATAGCCCTCGCTTCACTGGGACCGGATGTTGGACTGTTTGGCGCGGCTCAGGCGTGGCTTCTCAGGCATCGCCGATGAGCCTCGATTCGCATGGCTGCGCCGGCGGCCTATCACCGCAGAAGGGGTGGCTCTCTAAACCTGTAGCTAACTTTTGAAAAGGTCACGGTATGCCATCAAAACTTGGAATCACTCATATTAAGGATTTTAGGCTCGCTCAGGATATCAAGTTTCGAGCAGGCTTACTACCCTGTGTGTTGCGACTGCAAATGGACCGCTGGACAGTTGACTAAGCAAGTTTTGAAGGCCCGGTGGGAAACGAGAACGAAAGGAACGGAGCATGGACGATAACAGTTTTAAAGGGCAACGCTTACCGGCAAAGGCAATCGCAGAAGCAGTTTCAGAAACCAGGCTCTTCGAGGATATCCTCAAGCAACCCGCACAGCTTGCGGCGTCATTGGCGCATATGTTTGGCGCCGGCAAACCGGCGCTAGAAGAGGCAGCAGCGGTCTTGCGCAGAGACAAGCATGTGGTCATCGCTGGCATTGGGGCTAGCTGGCATGCGGGAATGGCAATGCAGGCAGAGCTGCTTGCCTTCGGCCGTCCGGCTCTGCTCATCGATGCTTCCGAGTTGCTTCACTTTGCCGAAGTGCCGCGGGAGGCAACCGTGGTCCTTCTTTCACGCAGCGGGAAAAGCACGGAGATCGTTCAACTCATCCAGAAGTGTCGTTCACGGTCCGCAACGGTCATCTCGATCACCAACCAAACCGACAGTCCGCTCGCTCAAGGTTCGGATATTGTTTTGAATACGAGCACTGACTTCGATCACGCGGTATCAATTTCAACCTACAGTGCGGTCGCGCTGGCAGGCGCCTTGTTGGCCGTCGAAGCCTCCGGCCACTCGGCTCGATCGATTCAGGATAAGCTGTCGCAATCCTTGGGGGATGCGGCGGTTGCCATTCCCGAGTGGCGCAATGCCATCGAGACGTCGGGTTGGCTCGGCGACGGGAGCGGTTTCACCTACTTCCTGGGCCGTGGTGCCAGCCTTGCGAGTTGCCATGAGGCAAGGCTGCTTTGGGAAGAGGCGGCCAAGAAGCCGGCAACCGCGCTAACCTCAGGTGGCTTCCGCCATGGCCCACAGGAGATAGTGCGGAAGGGATTGAGCGTCGGAATTTGGATCGATGCGGAGCGCATGCGCAGCCAGGATCTCAATTTGGCTCGCGACCTCAGGAAGCTTGGTGCTCGAGTACTTCTGATAGGGCAGCAGCTTGAGGCAAGCACAGGCGATTGCGTCTTGCGCTTGCCTGCCATTCCGGCGCAATGGCAGTTTCTGATCGACATTATCCCCATCCAGATCGCCGCCGAAAGATTAGCAGCCGTGCGAGGCGAAGACCCCGACTCGTTCCGGCTGTGCTCTTACATCGTTGAGGATGAAAGCGGCCTAAGTCGGCCTGCAGAACAGCCGACAAGTAAGCGGAGCTCGGACTGATGAGACTGCCAAAATGGCTGCTGCTGTCGATCGCCGTGCCCGTGCTGTGGGGGCTGTGGGGAGCGCTCACTGAGATTCCGGAGAAGTGGCTCAACCCGCCTTTTCCGCCTACCCTCGGATACGTGGTCTGGTCGTTGACCATGATCCCCGTCACCGTGATTGCGATGCTGAAAATCAAGTGGAGACTAACCTTGACGCGGCGGTCGATCTTCTATGGCTGCGCGGTGGGATTCTCGGGCGCGGCAGGACAGCTCATTCTATTCTGGGTGCTGAAGCAGGGGCCGGCCTACCTGATCTTCCCCATTGTCTGCCTCTCGCCCGCGGTCACCATCATCCTTTCCTGGACGATTCTGCGAGAACGCACCTATCCCCTTGCACTCTCAGGGATACTGTTATCGCTCCCAGCGATTTTTCTCGTCTCTCTGCAGTCGCCGTCCGGCAGCCCTGTGCATGGCAGTCTCTGGCTGGTGGGTACGATCGCAATCTTTTTCTTGTGGGGTCTGCAGGCTTACTTTATGAAATCGTCAGCCAACGCAATCAGTGCCGAGGAGCTTTTCATCTACATGACGGCGACGGGACTGGTCTTGAGCCCGGTGGCGCTGTCGATGGGCTCCGGCCTTCATGCCGGCTCCGCCATCGGCTTCGGACTCACGTTCGCCATTCAGTCTCTCAACGCAGTCGGCTGCCTGCTTTTCGTGTATGCCGTTCGATTCGGAAAGGCGATCGTGGTTGTGCCCATGATTAATGGCCTGTTTCCCCTGGTCACCATCGTCGTCTCGTTGCTCATGTACCGCGAGATTCCCACCAAATACAACCTGGCGGGCATGGTGCTAGCCATCGTTGCTGTTCTTTTCATGGCCTTCGACGAGGTAAGGCATTGCCCGGTCGAAATGGATTAGCACGCAGCGAGATAGCAAGTGCGTACCGAACGAAATTCATGCACTTCTCGGATGTTTGGTTACATTGCAGCCGATGTTCGTCCAAGATGGCACTGAGACGCTCGACTACATAGAGCAGATCACGCTTCATCAGACGAACCGGAACCGCTACGGTGTCATGGCACTGAGGACGCGCAAGCTCGTGACCTGGGCGATGGCCTCCTCGCGCCGGCGTTTCGGCGCTAAGCAGCTTTTGCCAATTGCTGGTGAGTAGGTAGCGGGCGCGCCTCAGCAAAGCACTCATGGATCCAATGAAGGATTTCCGCTTCGACCCAACCGACTGCCCCCCCCCCCAAGCGGCACTGGGGTGAGAAACCGACCTTCTTGGACCGAGAGAGGCCAGTGATCTCCATCACGGTCGGCAACCGGACAAAACGGATTGGCCTAAACTCGGCGGCTTTGGCTCCAAGTGATTGCAAGTAAATTGCTAGGAAGCGCTTTTCTTTGCAGCAAATTGAATTGTGTGCGGCTTGTTGGAACCACGAGTGGCAGTGGTTGACTTAAAACTCCCTGCGCCGTGACGCGTTCTTGCGGAGCACACATTTCGTACACTGATTCTCATTGATCTCGCCGCAACTACAACAAAATGCTCGGTCGCCGGCGCAGCAACCACTGATCAGGCGAATCAGTAGCCGCTACCACCTCGACCGGCGTCACGTTCACGCATGGAGCGCTCGCCGTTCTACTCCGGCGGAGCCACTGCCGGCCAAGAATTCGGAGCTTATCTGGTTGCCCGATATTCCCGGAAGATGCTGCCGACAATTGATGCGGGTTACAGACTTAAGCCGAGGTCGGTGCTGTACGACGCGTAATGCCGGCGTTCGGAGAATATAATGCAATGATCGAGGACATCATCAGGGTATTGAAAGATCCCGACACGAGAGTGGGAACGACAGCGTGGCGGACAAACATATGCTGCCCGACTTGCTGCATGGCAAGGAGAAAAAGGTGTGGGGAGACGCTGGCTATCAGGGACAGACCGAGGCGATTCATGAGGCCGCGCCCGGGGCGCAAGATATGACCAGCCGCCGAACCAGGTTCAAGAATTATGTAGACGAGGACGCCAGGCGCAAGAACACGACCAAGGCCAGAGTCAGGTCGAAGGTGGAGCATCCGTTCCGCATTTTGAAGCGCGTCTTCGGATTTACCAAGGTGCGCTATCGGGGCTTGAAGAAGAACCATGAGTGGCTGTGCGCGGCCTTCGCGCTGGTGAACTTGTACCAACACCGCAATCGGCTGGTCCCTCAAGGGGCGTAGTGTCTCTGGAGGCCGGGAAACGGCCTCCAGAGACCAGATAAACCACCAAGGATGACGAATTCCGACCGGTTTTCGACTTGATTCTGATTGAAAACTGCTAAAATCCCCTACGTTTCTTGGTCGCTACGAAATCAGGCACCTGTGCAGAGGTTCCTTTGTAGATGGAACTGTGTCCTGCAGGGTGCGAGCCGGTGGCGTAGACAGAGTGGAAACACAGCTTGTTGGCACACGACGGCCTTGCATGTGCGAGCATGCCATCGAGCAACCGGGATAGAGACGTCGTAGGTCATAGAAGTTTCATGAACTGTCTTCGCTGCACAGTCAGGAGTTCTACGGACTGATGATGGCTCACTTCGCCATCCGCGGCCTGATGCACGAAGCCGCTCTCAGAGCCGATGAAGACCCCGACCGGCTCTCGTTCCTCCACGCCGTGCGCGTGATCCGCCGCAAAATGGCAGCCTATGGCGCTATTCCCCCCTGCGCAGAAGAGGGCTTTTCATAAAGCGGTCCTCGACGAGATCCTCCAGGAACGCGTCGTCTCCAGCCGTAACCGCCGAAATTTCCGAGGGGTCAAGCGCAAGATGAGCAATTTCCCGCTCCGCCCGCGACATAGCAAGCCCATGCCTCCGATTAACATCCGAAAGGCAATCAAAATACTTAAGTGAACAGTATTAAGGCTAGCACCGTGTCGGAGATCAAGGTGGAGCATCCCTTCGGTTCCGAAGATACGCGCCTGGTAGGTCCGGAGGTTTGTGCTCGTAGCGCCTGTGCTGGCGATCGCGACAAGTGAGCCATCGTCCATGCGCAGATCGAGCGTATCGTAAACGTCCAAAGTAGGGTCTTTAATTCATAAATAAATCAAAGCTAGCAAGAACTCGCCCTAAAAAGGCTATTATGCTTGACACGAGAAACAATTAAATGCAATATTACTTGCATCAATTAATGGAGGTTTTTGAAATGCCTATTGGTTGTGGTGCATCTGGATCTGAAGTGAACAGGCGTCAGTCTTGCGCATCTGCGGAGAACACTGCTCCCTCTTTGACCCTCGGTCGCTGCCTGCGCGTGCTGGCGGCTTTGCTGGGAGCTCTGGCGTTTCTGGTCCCAGCAATCGCTCAGACAAGTGCAACGATCTCGGGAACTGTGGAGGACCCTTCTCACAGCGTCATCGCTGGTGCGCAGGTCACCCTCGTGAACTCGGCCACGCAGGACAAACGCTTGGCGATTACCAATGCGACCGGTTTCTTTGCTTTTCCTTCGTTAGATCCGGGTACTTATCAGCTAGGTGTTAGCGCCCACGGATTCAATCCCTTAGAGGTGACCGGAATCGTGCTGAACGGCGGCGATTTCCGCGCGATTCCGACCATCACTATGGCCATCGGCAGCGCCACGCAAAGCGTTACGGTGACAATCGAGAATCAGATCGTCCCGCTAGTAAACGGATCACGTTCGGAAGTGCTCTCCTACGAAGACCTCCAAAATATTGCCGTCGAAGGCCGCGATATAACCGAATTGCTGAAAGTGCTTGTCGGCGTGACGAACTCATCGAGTGGCCTCAGTAACGGCTCTGCTTACTCCGATATGGCAATGGGAGCGAACAAGAGCGCGCTTAGCGAGGGATACAACATGAACGGTGTCCCCTACGAGGGGGGCACTGCACTGCTCTCCGATGGCGTGGATGTGCTGAACATGGGAGACGGCGGCGATTCCATTTCATCGATCCTGCCTGAAATGACCCAGGAAGTAAGTGTGAGTTCCAGTTTTGGCGCCGACATCAACTACGGACCGGTGGTTGTCAGCGCCACTAGCAAATCCGGGGGCGATAAGTATCACGGAGAAGGATATTTCGACGCGCGCAACGATGCCTTAAACGCCAATGACTGGCAAAGCGATCACCAGGGAATCCCCAAAGGCGGGGCTTATTACTACTACCCAGGCGGTAACATTGGTGGCCCGGTTCCGGGAACTCATAATAAGCTCCTTTTTTGGGGAGGATATGAGCGGTGGCTACAGAACCAGGGAAATGTAAACGTACTTACGTCATATATCCCGAGCCCGGAGATGATGGCAGGAGACTTTACTTCGGACAACGCAGACAATGCTGCACTTTGTCCCCAGGGCTTTAGTTCTACGGCACAAGGAAACTGGTGCAACGATCTTACGAATACTATTCTGCCGGACGGAACCAGCGTCACGAATGGACATATTCCTACCCAATTTCTTGACGCTGGCGCCAAGGCCCTCGCTGCCTTCTGGCCGAAGGCGAATGCGGATCCAGCAACGACGCCCGGCGGGTACAACTACTATCTGCCTATTATCAATCTTGACAACGGGTGGGTATGGCGCGCCCGCATCGACTACAATCTGAGCGACAAAACGAAATTCTTTATTTCCTATCAGCAAGCGCAAAATGGACAGCTTGCCAACGGAACCGGCGCGAATCTGTTCAATAGCGTCGCAACTGCCATTCCTTTCCCAGGCGGAGTCTTGAATCAAGCGGTGCACACTAAAGCCGCCTCTGGGCACTTCCTGCACATCTTCAACGCAACAACAACGAACGATTTTATTGCCGCCTGGGGCTATGGCAGCATGGGCCGTTCGCCAACGGATATCGCCGGGGCTTATAGAACTACGCTTAACTACCCGACGGGATCGGGTTATGAGACGGTGTTTAACGGAGGGTCGAAATTGATTCCGTCATACACCACGGCCGGACCGCAGACTTTTCCCGACTTTTCTCAAGGTGACTACTTTGAGCCAAACGGTAACTATCCCGTAATCAAGGAAACCACGAGCTATTCGGATGACTTCACCAAAGTGTGGAAAGCTCACACGATCAAAATTGGCGCGTATACACAAAACGCAGACAATTATCAAGGTAGCGGCGATCAGCTCAATGGAATCGCCAGCAGTTTCCAGGGCCAGAGCCCGAATCCATTCTTAGGTCATCTTGTTGGATCTTCTAACAATCCAACCGCTAACTTCGTCATGGGTTCCATAACGAGTTACAACGAAACCAACAAGAGTCCCATTAACGATATGGCCTTTCAGGTAACTGCGTTCTACGTGGACGATTCATGGAGGGTAAACAATCACCTCAGCGTGCAGTACGGAATTCGCATTGAACATGTCGGGAACTGGTATGACCGTGCAGGCAATGGATTGGCGGTGTTCTTACCTGATCTTGTCGAGTCGGATTATAACTCCGGCAAGCCGGACCCTGGAATCTATTGGCACGGAATTGACCCCGGAATCCCTCTTAGCGGCCTACCAAACCGGCTGGCCCTCCTATCGCCTCGAGTGGGTCTCTCGTACGATGTGTTCAAAACGGGCAAGACACTGATTCGTGGCGGATGGGGCACCTTCCGGTGGCAAACCCAATACAACGATCTGGCACCAGCATTGGACACGGCTAAGAATATTTCAAGCTACAATCTCCCGGGCAATACGGAAGTGCTGCTGTCGCAAATTGGGTTGATTAATTCGCCAGGCGCTCCCGGTTCTCTAAAGCCGCCAGCGATCGGGATCCCCGGATCCGGAACTACGGGCACGCAAAGTGCTCTCGACCCAACCGACTATGGCGTTCCGCTGACCTATGCTTATAACCTCACGGTTGACCAGCAATTGCCCTGGAACAGTCTGCTGGAGGTAGCCTACGTCGGAAATAGCAGCAGCCAGATCAACGATAATGGCGCAGCTATTAGCGCTGCCGGTAGTTTTCCTGGATTTGCAGATCAAAATAAAACGCCGATAGGAGCGCTTTTCAACCCCGATCCGATCACCGGATTAGTAGCCAGCAATCCCGAAAATGTCGGGACCACCTGTGCGGACGCTATTTGTAACAGCTTGGCCGACTACCATCCATATGGGAAAGAATACGGCACGAATTCATTAATCATGAGTAAGAACATCGGCTATTCGAACTATAACGGATTACAAGTTAGTTGGCTGAAGCGGCAAGGCCGTTTGAGTTATAACCTGAACGGCACATGGTCAAAGTCGCTCGGAACCGGGGCTTATGATCTCGACCCATTTGTGCTGAGATCCAACTACGGCGTGGAGAATTGGGATCGTCCCTTCGTATTCAGCTCATCGTATGGATATCAGGCGGGTACTCTTCTTCATGGTAGCAACGAAGTAGCGCGCGCAATCGCGAATGGTTGGCAGATATCGGGAATATCTTCGTGGCAAGCTGGTGGGAACCTGCGGGCTCTTAACAACCCCAACTTCGGGCTGACCGAGACCTATGTAAATCTGCCGGCCAATGCGTCGAGCCTCGGAATCTCGAACGTAATCGGGGATCCGACATACTTTGGGACGGATGCGCCAATTGTAATTATGCCCGTGCTCACTTGTAACCCCAACTCGGGACTCGCATACAACCAGAGGGTGCAATTGAAATGCTTTTCTGCGCCTGCTGTGGGCACGCAGGGTGGGCAAAAATATCCATACATGAGCATGGCTGCAATGATCGAAAATGACCTGGCCTTGTCCAAAACATTCCGGATCAAAGAAAAGCAAAACTTTCAATTCCGCATTTCAGCCTTTAACTGGCTGAATCATCCGCTGCCCCAATTTAGCGGAAGTAACCAGTTGACTTTGCGGTACCTGGTGGATTATCCGTCGAAAACAATCACCCTCAATACCGGAACTGGTGGCACTGTCAGCAACTTCGGCTTCCTGGATCAGAAGACCGGCGCGCCTAATCAGAGAATTGTGGAACTGAACATAAAGTACAACTTCTGATATGACTGCGAAGAATGCACGAGTATGCTTAGCAGGTGCCTTCTGCTGAGGAGCTACTGACAAACACTCACACGCCGGGAGCTTGCCTTATAGGAAAATCAAGATCACGGAATCTGAGGATGATCCCTGCGATCCGCCTCGTGAAGGTGAGTTCGCAGAGGGCGGAATCTGTCATTTACCGCCGCTACTTTTGTCGAAAGCTTATCGAAGCGCGTTTGGTGAGCGGTCCTAACCGGAGCTTCCGTCAAATTCCCGTTTTTCCCCCCGGCGCGATCGAGACACACGCCGGCCTCTCTCTACAAGGGGTTTTCAGCAAGATTGAGCGCTGAATCCGGTCGTGACGTTCCTGGTTCAGGATGCGATTACGGGAAGCTGGGGTGGCAACCTGTGGCTCCAGGTCATGGGATTTCCCCGGCTGTCGACGAGTGGGTTGACACCGAAGGAGAGATACAGCCCCTCGGCCCAGCGTAGCGGGTGTATAGGACTCGGCTCGGGCAGGCCCAACAGACGCCGGAAGGCATGGTAGCGAGTGGACTTGGCTCGCGGCGCCAGCAGACCAAAGTAGCGGACGCCGTGCTGGTAAGGCTCCCGAATATGCTCGATCAGACGATCGAGGAACTCCTGGGTGGTGATGGTGGCCTCGTGGACCCGATCATCGTCCAGCTTGTCGCGGTAGCGAAACCGCACATGATGGGCGTCAAACTCCAGGATGCTGCTGTTGGCGATGGGCGGGCGCCCGATGTAGCGGGCGACGTAGGCCAGAAGATCGTGCTTGTTCGTACAGCCATGTTCCTCTATGTGCCAGAGGATTCCCCGCTCATAGTCGATGTTCTCGAGCGATTGCTTCTGGCTCAGATCCGAGCGGAGCCTGCCCTGGCGCACCTCCAGTTCCAGTCGATCGAGTAGTGCATGTCGCCAGCGATTTTGGAGCATGTCTTTTGAAAAGAAGATGTTCTTGACCAACCTGTCGCCGTTCAGATCCAGGCCTGCTCAATAACCGCATGGCCTACGTTGCCGTCTCGCGCGGCGCATACGACGCGCAAATCTTCACCAACGACCGCGAGAAGCTGGGCGCGGCGCTCGGGCACGATGTCTCGCACAGCAGCGCCCATGCGCCGGAGATGAAGCCGGAACAGAAGCAGGAGCAGGCAGTCACGCCGCAGCGGGAGATTGCGCCGAAGCAGGAGCAAGGGGAAGATTTTGGTTTGGGCCTCTAGTCAAATAGCAGGGGCTTAGAACCCCTGCCTTGGCGCACGATTTTTCCCGCTTCATGAGCTTCCCCCATGTAGCATTGATGGTGAGGAACTACCCGTCATAGTGCTAGGAGACGTAATTATGCGACAGCTCTTGTTCAGTTGTGTAGTTTTGGCGCTAGCGATTCCAGTCGTTGCCCAAAAACCAATCATTTTCGATGTTTCTGACGTTGTTGTGGGAGAACAAAAGATTCCGACACTCTACCTAATCGCGGAGGGAAAGTGGTCAGATGCAGGGGAGCATGTTGCGGCTAATTCTACTTGGATTACCTGCTATAAGAGTCTGGGTTTCTGCGATGTAGCCAACGCAAATTGGAACGGAACAGGAGCCTCTGTTAGTACTACTGATTTTGATATTCTCCGTTGGGATAGCAATGAGATTATCGCGGTGGATAGTTCACCAATTTGTCTTGTGAACACTCTGCGAGTTGACCTCGTTACAAAGAGAATCACTCTAAGCTCATCTGATAAGGGTGTAACCAAAGGACCATCAGCACCGTTTTGTAAATTGTTTGACAAAGTTACTACGGCCGTCTTATGGGGATTGGAAGATACTGTCAAGGACGAAATCAACAGGGCAAAATCCAAGCAACAGAACCATTGAGGCGATCCTTCGCGTTTGGGTGTACACCTCCAGATTGCGCCGCAGCAGGAGCAGATTCTCGCGTCCCACACGGGAATCTGGCTACTGACGGCAGAGCAGATTAGAGAAGTGATCTCGTAGAAGACCTCTCGTTAGTCGATTGGTCAATAACTCTCCTCAAGAGTGACGGAGTCCCTTTGCGAATTTGTAC
>Ga0182027_10012265_pt1 | contig 12046 bp, 6 predicted proteins | sample 712E1DmetaG_FD_121300 | JGI IMG/M metagenome (GOLD analysis project Ga0182027, IMG submission 121300) | Permafrost microbial communities from Stordalen Mire, Sweden - 712E1D metaG (Illumina Assembly) | ecosystem: Environmental > Terrestrial > Soil > Wetlands > Permafrost | place: Sweden...
AACAGCCCTGGTCGGATTAATCGGAAAGAAACGGATATCGGCCGGCGGGACAAGTTCCAATGCAGCTGTATCTTTGATCCTGAGGTAGGATTTGAAGCGGAAGAGGGCATTGTCAAGGGCAAGATTGGCGTTGTCAACCGCCGCCTGGGCTTTCAGAAAATCCAGTTCAAGCTGAAGCAGGTCGTTCTCGGCTATCTTCCCGAGCTGGTACCTGCCTTTGGCAATATGGTAAAGCGTATCATAATTTTTAAGGTTCGTAAGTGCAATTTCCTTGTCCACCTGCGATTGCAGCAACGCAAAGAAATAATTTGTCATAGTCATCGAGAGTTGTTCAATATCCTCGATATACTTTTTTTTGGCCTGGTCATACTTCAGGGGTTCCAGTTTCCTGTCCCAGCGGTAAGGATTGTACTGAAAGAACGGCTGCGTATAGCCGATATTGATAGGAGTGGACAGGTAGGAAGTTACCGTGGAATCAATATGATTATCCAGCCGTTGCAATCCTGTTCTTAAAAATACGGTGCCTCCTGTTATCCCGATCTTCTGGTTCAGGTTTATATTAGCAGTATAAGTGGTGTTCTGCTGATGGACATAAGTTACACTTCCGTCGGGGTATGTATACTTCTGGAACATGGTTTGGACATCAGGGATGGTCCCGTCAATACTGAGCCCGGGGAGGTAAGTGGCACGGAAAGACCGGAACTCCCAGAAACTGGAACGGAATAGTTGTTTCGCGTTCAGGGCATCGGCCGATTGATGTTTTGCCAGTTCAATGGATTCATCCAGCGTGATGGTACGGAGTTTTTTCTGTGCAAATGAATCGGCGGCACTGAAAGCGCTTGCAATCGTCAGGGAAAGGAAAAGAGAAAGAAGTACCTTCATAGCATATGCCGTATTTTTATTCATGTCTCAGCGATTCAACCGGGTCGGACATGGACGCCTGTTTTGCAGGCATATATCCAAAAAGAATCCCGACGCTTGCCGAAACGCCGAAAGAAATTACGATAGACCAGGGGGAAATTATAGTCAGGATACCGGTGAACTGCATGATCAGTTTTGAAAGAATGATTCCGAGCACGATACCGATAAGCCCTCCTGATATGCTGAGAAGGGTTGCTTCGGAAAGGAACTGCATGACGATATCACGTTTGGTTGCCCCGATGGCACGGCGGATTCCGATCTCCCTGATCCTTTCCATGACCGATGCCAGCATGATGTTCATGATACCTATTCCACCGACAAGCAGCGAGATGCTGGCGATTGCCCCTAGTACGATGTTAAAGATATCCTTCGTGCGCTGTTCCTGTTTAAGAAGAAGTTCTGGAACCTTGATTTCGAAATCATCGATATTCTGGTGCCTTCGCAGGAGCATCCGTTTCAGCAGTTCGGTTGTGGGATTGATCTGGCTGCTTTCCTTGACCTGGACCACGATTTTGTCAACCTGGTTTTTTGCCAGTTCGTCTCCATCTCGGGAGCCGGCTATGACCATGTCCCCGAAATCCATCTCATAGCTTGAGCCGTGCAGGGAGGAGGCAGTGATCATAGTCCGGTCCTTCACCCTTCTCATCATGGTCTGGATCGGGGCAAATACCGAATTATTATAGTCGGAGATACCCAGGTTCTCCATGGTCGACTGGTTTATTTCCTTTTTCCTCAGAACCCCTATCACTTTCAGCCACAGCCTTCCGCATTTAATATCCTGGCCTATAGGAGTTCCGTTCGGGAAGAATTTGGACTGTATGGTTGATCCGATGATGCAGACTGCCTTGCCTTCTCTCAGCTGCTCGTTATTGAACATCACGCCCTGCTGAAGATCGATATTGAAAAGTTCAAAGAAATCCGGTGTGACGCCACTGATCTTCGTAGTGTACCTTACTGATTCCCTGATCACATCGGCGTCATAAATCACTACGGGACTGACCCTTTGGACCGTAGGTATCATTTCAGTTATGCTTTGTGCATCCTTCAGGGACAGGCCGGGGGAGAATTTATTTTTATTTTTATCGGTGGAGCTGTTTTGGGAACTGCTTTGGCTGCCCTGTCCCGAGCTGCTTTTTCCTTTTTCGGTTTTTGGCGTAATGATGATATTATTAACGCCTACCAGTTTCATCTGGTCGAGGATCTCCTGTTGTGCCCCATTGCCGATGGCCATCATGGAAATAACCGCTGCAACACCGAAAATAATCCCGAGGGCTGTAAGCATGGAACGGAACCTGTTCAGGAAAACCGCTTCCAGCGCGATATTCAATATATATTGATAGCGTTCAAACACAGGTCTGGTCAGTTTTTAATGATGGCTGCAGGAATTTCTTTGCCTGTGATTTTTTTGGCCGTATCGGCCTTTGGCCGGGCCTGTTGTTTATTTTGTTTCGGTTTGTATTTTTCGAGCAGTTTTTTATCAAGCATCACCATTTTCAGCTTATCCGATTTGTCGGGAGGGACAAGCAATACCTCGTCTTTTTCATTCAGTCCTTCGCGGATGATAATTTCATTTTCGTTGCTCTCACCTACCACGACCTGCTGCCTGATTACCGAGCCCCCGTCTTTCTTATATACAAATGTGGTGCTGTCGGAATTATATATCGATTCAATGGGAGTAAACAGAACTTTATCAATAATGTTTGTTTCAATTGTATTTTTTGTCGTCATTGCAGGCCTGAGAATGGAATCGAATTCATTGACTATGATCCTGACTTCGTATACTTTAGCATTACTGTTCTGGAGCTGCTCACCGATGTTTGCGACTTCAATCACCTGCCCGGTAAACTTCTTTTCAGGGAAAGCATCTATGCCGATTTTGACCGTCTGCCCTACCTTAACCTTACTGATGTCGATTTCATTAACATAGGTTTTGGAGATCATCTCCCTGAGGTCGGGGAGTTCGGCCACCACGTTATCCCATGCATTGATCATGCCACCGACCCCAAGTTTGCTACCGTCCCAGTTCCTCTTGTAGATTACCATGCCGGCTTTGGGGGCTTTCACGGTAAACTGCTTCAGACCCTCCTGCATGTCTTCCAGTTTTCTTTTCGCCTGGTTATAGGAAGCATTGACTTCCTGCATATTGGCTACAGCTTTCTCATATTTCAGCTTATAATTTTTTTCAGCCTGGTCCTGTGCCCTGGTTGCTTTATCAAGTTCGATCTCAACCTGGCGTATGGTTGCCGGCGGTTCATATTTTGACTGTTCGAGCGTGATCCTGTTTTCCTCGAGGCTAAACCTGAGATTGATCAGCTCGTCCCTGGCGTTCCTGAGGTCCAGCGAAGTGTCGAGGCGGGTTTTGGTAAGCTGTGATTCCAGTTTTTCGGTATTGGTTTCCTCATCTTTGATCTTGCCGGCAATTTCGGTCCGGTCAAGGGAAGCCACGTACTGTCCGGAATCCACTACGGTACCGTCGGGGATGATATCCTGCATTTTAACCTGCCAGATCCCTATTTGCCTCAGGCATTGGGGTCCGAAGATCTTTTCCGAGCTTTTGGCGATGAGTTCCCCGGTGATGGAAACCTCGATCGGGAAGTTCCCTTTTTTAACTTTTGCAACGATTTGCTGCTCCTTGTTCTGTCTTGGGAGGACCAGGTAAACAATGATGGAGACAATGATAATGCCGGCAAAAATGAGAATATACTTCCTGGAAGCCATAGAAGTGGTGTTGGAGGTATTAAAATTACTTAATGGTTGTTCAGTTCAAAATAAACCGGGATGCTAAGCATCGATCTTGGCATACCTGGCATTTTTCTCAATAAATTCACGTCTTGGAGGAACATCATCTCCCATCAGCATCGAAAAGATACGGTCGGCTTCTGTGCCGTTCTCGATCGTAACCTGTCTCAATGTCCTGAACTGCGGGTCCATCGTGGTTAGCCAGAGTTGCTCTGCGTTCATCTCACCCAGGCCTTTATACCGCTGAACATGGATGCCTGATTCCTTGCCGTTTCCTGAAAACTCCGAGACCAGCTTGAGGCGTTCTTCTTCAGTCCAGCAGTACTTCTGATTATTCCCTTTCTTTACGAGGTAAAGCGGTGGTGTCGCAATGTAAACATGCCCGTTTTCTATCAGTTCTTTCATATATCTGAAGAAGAAAGTCAGGATCAGGGTCGCAATATGGCTTCCGTCAACATCTGCATCCGTCATGATGATGATCTTATGATAACGCAGTTTTTCAAGATTTAGTGCCTTGCTGTCATCTTCAGTGCCGATAGTTACGCCAAGCGCCGTGAAGATATTCTTGATTTCCTCACTGTCGAAGATCTTGTACTGCATTGCCTTTTCAACATTCAGGATCTTCCCCCTCAGTGGGAGTATGGCCTGGAACCGGCGGTCTCTGCCCTGTTTGGCTGTTCCGCCTGCCGAATCCCCCTCGACCAGGTATATCTCACACTGCACCGGGTCGCTTTCGGAACAGTCTGCAAGTTTTCCGGGCAGGCCGGTTCCGCCGAGGACGCCTTTACGCTGGACCAATTCCCTGGCTTTACGTGCCGCATGCCTTGCAGTGGCTGCAAGGATCACCTTGTTGACGATCGTTTTTGCCTCCCGGGGGTGTTCCTCGAGATAATTGCTGAGCATTTCACTGACTATCTGGTCAACAACACCCATCACTTCGTTATTCCCAAGTTTTGTTTTGGTCTGGCCTTCGAACTGGGGTTCCTGCACTTTTACGGAAATGATCGCGGTAAGCCCTTCACGAAAGTCATCCCCGCTGATATCAAATTTCAGTTTGGCCAGCATGCCGGTCTTATCGGCATAGGATTTGAGCGTACGCGTAAGGGCCCTGCGGAAACCGGCAAGATGCGTGCCTCCTTCATGGGTGTTTATATTGTTGACGTAGGAGTGGATGTTCTCGGCAAAGGATGTGTTATACTGCATGGCAATCTCGATCGGCATGCCGTTTCGCTCGCCTTCCATTGCGATGGGCTCGGGGATGAGCTTTTCACGGTTCACATCCAGGTAATCTATGAAATCACGAAGGCCGTCTTTTGAAAAAAAGGTTTCGACGTTTGATTTGCTTTTATCGTCCTGTTCGCGTTCATCGGTAATTGTCAGTGTGATTCCTTTATTGAGGTAGGCCAGCTCTCGCAAACGGGAAGCAAGAATGGCATAGTCGTATTTACTGGTGATGAAAATGGATGAATCGGGCAGGAAAGTGATTTCTGTGCAGGTGCGCGTAGTATCACCTATGACCCTGACGTCATACAGGGGTTTCCCTTTTTCATATTCCTGTTCAAAGATTTTACCATTCCTGTGGACAATTACCTTCAGGGCGGAAGAAAGGGCATTCACAACAGAGACACCCACACCGTGCAGCCCGCCCGAGACTTTATAGCTGTCTTTGTCAAATTTCCCGCCTGCATGAAGCACTGTCATGACCACTTCAAGAGCTGATTTTTGCTCCTTTTCATGAAAATCGGTCGGGATCCCCCTCCCGTTATCGTAAACAGTAATTGAATCGTCGGGATGTATGAACACATCAATCTTGTTGCAATATCCTGCCAGCGCCTCGTCAATCGAATTATCAACAACTTCGTAAACCAGGTGGTGCAACCCGCGGATATTCACGTCGCCAATGTACATCGCAGGACGTTTGCGCACCGCTTCCAGTCCTTCCAAAACCGTAATGTTTTCCGCGGTATAATTCTGGCTTGCAACCCCTTTTTCCAAATCAGTCATAATCAATAAATTATATTTTAAATATTAATTTACAAAAATACGAAAAATACAGCATTTAAACTATTGGAAAACACTGATAAAATAAGGTATTTTATTAACAATACCCTGTTCAGAATCCCGGCAAAAAAACGGGGGAGGGGAAACAGAATGGAAAACCTCAGCGGGCGGCCAGCCTGTTCAATTCCGAAACGATGATTTTTGCAGAGGAACCATTGCCGAAATTATCCTGCCGTGGTGCTTGTGGTTTGAGTGCATGAACGGCTTCGGAAATCTTTACCGGATCTGTTCCTGTCACTATATTCCAGTTATCATGAAGGGTTTCCACCCATTCGGTTTCTGTTCTGATCGTAATACATTGCTTGCCAAGAAAATAAGCTTCCTTCTGCAGTCCGCCCGAATCGGTCAGGACTTTGGCTGCGTCAAGTGTCAGCAGGATCATCTGGAGATACCCCACCGGGTCAATGATCATGACATTCGGAGGGATGCCGATATCAGATTTAAGCAGGCGGGCGGTCCTCGGGTGAACGGGGAGTACTACGGGAAGTGAAAGCGTGGCAAACGCACTGAAAATGTTTTTCAGATTTTCCTTGTTATCGGTGTTTTCTGCCCGGTGGATGGTGGCAAGTAAATACTGCTGGGGAAGGCCGGTTGTTTGGTAACTTTCCCTTTCAGCCATGACCATGTCTTTATAGAACAGAACCGAATCGAGCATGACGTCGCCGCTCAGGACTGTATTGTTTTCAAGTCCTTCATTCCTGAGGTTCCTGACCGCAGTGAGGGTAGGGGCGAAGAGGATATCCGAGATCCTGTCGGTGACGATACGGTTGATCTCTTCGGGCATTATCCTGTTGAAACTACGCAGCCCGGCTTCCACATGGGCGACCGGGATATGCAGTTTGGCCGATGCAAGAGCCCCTGCTAAAGTGGAGTTCGTGTCGCCATATACCAGTGTGCAATCGGGTTTCTCTTTTAAAAGGATTTCCTCAACCCCTTTCAGCATCAGGCCGGTCTGGACTGCATGGCTGCCTGAACCCACTTCGAGGTTATAATCGGGTTCAGGTATACGGAGCTGGCGGAAAAAAATATCCGACATGTTTTCATCATAATGCTGGCCTGTATGGACCAGTATGTCCTGCAGGCCGGGACATGTTCCCAGTGCCCTGGAAACCGCCGCGGCTTTAATGAACTGGGGCCTGGCCCCGATAACGGAAAGGATCTTCATTCCGGGTTATTAGATATTATTTCAGAATAAAAACAACAGTTCTGTAAGCGGGATTCTGTACCGGCAAGCCGGTTTCTGTCATTTATCTGACCCGGAAGTCGCCTCCCGGATTTAGCGGCCTACCCCCCGGCCCCGGACGAGCAATCCTTGGCAGCCGGTATACACGGCCTTTCAACCCATGGGGTTTACCTTTCCCGGCAATCACTTGCCCGGGCCGTGAGCTCTTACCTCGCGTTTTCACCCTTACCTTGCGGCGGTTTATTTCTGTGGCACTTTCCGTCACCGGCATTCACCGGCGCCTTCCCGTTAGGAAGCATGGTGCTCTGTGTTGTCCCGACTTTCCTCTGCATTTCTGCAGCGACAGAACGAACTGTTGCAGCACAAAGGTACGAAATATCGGTATATTCTGATTACCTTTGCAGCCCCTAAAACTCCTCTTTTTGAAAGATTTAAGCACAGGCAACGAAGGTAAACTGATTCTAAAGTTTGCAGTTCCCATGTTGCTGGGCAATGTATTCCAACAGTTCTACAGCCTTATCGACAGCATCATAGTCGGGAAGTTCATCGGGAAAGGAGCCCTTGCGGCCGTCGGCACGTCCATGCCCATCAGTTTCCTTCTCATTTCCCTGTTCATTGGCATTACCATGGGGTTCACCATCATCGTTTCCCAGTATTTCGGGGCAAAGGACATGGTCAGGGTGAAAAAAGCCATCAACACCCTGTATATATCCATTTTCTTCATTTCCATAGTGATGAGTGTGGTCGGGATCCTTATCTCCGGATGGATCTTCAGAATCATCGGCCTTGATCCCGCGGTTATACCCCAGGCAAAACTATTCCTTGACATCTTCATGGCCGGGCTGCTCTTTCTCTTCGGGTACAACGGCACGAGCGCCATATTGCGTGGATTGGGGGATTCGAAGACTCCACTTTATTTCCTCATAGGTTCCGTAGTTCTTAACATTATCCTGGATATACTTTTCGTTCCCATCTTAGGATGGGGTGTATGGAGCGTGGCCGTAGCCACCGTCATCTCCGAAGGAGCAGCTTTCATAGCCCAGATCATTTACCTGAACCGATACCACAAGGTGATCCGGTTCTCGTTTACCGAACTGAAATTCGACAGGGAGATTTTTTCCAAGGGGATAAAGATCGGATTGCCCACCGGGCTTCAGCAAACCTTTGTTGCAGCGGGAATGGTCACCTTGTATGGTATCGTGAACAAATTTGGCGTTGATGCCAATGCTGCCTATAGTGTGGCAGGAAGGATAGATAATTTCGCAGCCATGCCGGCCATGAGTTTTTCCATGGCCCTGAGTACGTTTGTAGGGCAGAACCTTGGAGCCAACAAGCCCGAAAGGGTGATTGCAGGACTAAGGTCCACCCTCGCCATCACAGCTGTGATCTCGGTGGCCGTTTCTTTTATCACGGTACTCTTCGGCAAATACCTGATGCAGATGTTCACCAATGACCAGGTCGTGATCGAACTGGGCAAAGGATATCTCGCGGTCATAGGTTCCTTTTACATACTTTTCTCGACCATGTTCGTCCTCAACGGGATCATGAGAGGAGCGGGTGATACGCTGATCCCGATGTTCATTTCCCTCATTGCCTTGTGGGTCATCAGGATCCCTATCGCCACCTTCCTGTCGTCCCATCATGATATCGGGATCTACGGCGTATACTGGTCGATGCCCATCGGCTGGCTGGTCGGGGCCTCCCTGTCGTTCATCTATTTCCTCACCGGAAGATGGAAGAAGAAAGCGGTGGTGAAATATTCGTCGGATGGGAAAAGGATGGAGTGAAGCTGATGTACCATGTACTATGTAAGAAATCAGATTGCCAGTTTGTCAAGGAGCGTTGCAAGTTTGAGCGTGAGTTCCTTTCTTGAATAGCATTCTATACCGGTACTTTTGGGGCCCTGCGATCCGTTTACATAATCTTTATAAAGACTGCGGATATTATCCTTCATGACCTTTACATCCCCGAAACCTGCAAGCAGCCCGGCATGAGTCTCAGCCAGGATGGCTGCAGCATCCCCGTCGGCCGGGCCCAGGCAGAGGATGGGGCGGCGGGCAGCAAGGTATTCGAAAAATTTTCCAGTAAGTATCATCTTTGCATTGGGGGTATTGTTGATGATCAGCAACAGCACTGCCGATTCCTGCTGGCATTTCACTACTTCGTCATGGGGCATATAGTCGATCCGGCGGACAAATGATGCCAGTTCCCGCTCCTGAATGGATTCCATCACCTTGTAATCGACCTTACCCACCAGTTTGATCTCCAGGTCGCCGGCCAGGCCGGGAATTTCGGTAAGCATTTCCTGCAATGCGATCCAGAGTGTCTCAGGGTTACGGGAACTGACAAGGGTTCCTATGTGTGCAATGGAAAATTTCTTATCCGGCACAGGGGGAGAGCCATGAATGCTGTCATCAGGATCATACCCGTTCGTGATCACCTCATAGTGCCGTTGGTGTATCCTGCTGAAATCAGCAGCCATCCCGGGGCTGATCACGGTAACAGCGTCCGCTTTGGCTAACACCTGTTTTTCAAGTTTACGGTGGATGGCGTCCGCCCTGGAAGTCAGTTTCAGGTCTTTGTAAAAATCTATGTTTGTCCATGGATCCCTGAAATCGGCAAGCCATGGCAGTCCAAGTTTTCCCGATACCTTCATGGCGATCAGGTGCATGCTGTGGGGAGGCCCGGTCGAGATTATCACTTCAACGGGATCCTTCCACAAATACTGCAACAGGAATCTGACGGAAGGTCTTATCCAGAACTTTCTTGCATCGGGGATGAAGAAATTACCGCGTATCCATACCGAAAAGTTTTCAAGCGTTGAGTTCTTCTTTTTTTCAGCAAGAAATGCTGCGTTGATCTTTTCATCTTTCCCTCGGCCAAGAAGTTTTTTATAAGTGTCATATGGTTCCCAGATAGGTTGCTTCAGAACCTCAAGTTTACCCGGGACATCTTTGTCAAGCGAATGATCGGTTTCGGGGAATTCAGGATTCTCAGGTGTATAGATCACAGGTTCCCACCCGAAAGTGCGGAGGTACTTTGCGAATTTAAGCCACCGCTGCACTCCCGCGCCCCCGCTGGGAGGCCAGTAATAGGTTATGACCAGCGCTTTTTTCACGCTTTCCTGCCATAAAGGTCTTTTACGCCCCAGGCAATCGCGGCAACCACAAGCAGGAGGAGAACAATGGAACTCAGCCTGCTGACTTTTTCCCCCACCATGTAAACCCTGGGTTCGAATCTGAATTCCACGGTATGCTCCCCTGCAGGCAGGACCATTGCACGAAGTACATAATTCGCGCGGAAATGCGGGAGAATCTTGCCGTCAACATAGGCATTCCATCCCTTGGGGTAATAGATCTCTGAAAATACGGCTAGACCGGTGTTTTTCGTAGTATATTTATAAGTAAGGTCATTGGGCTTGTACTCCGTGAGCCTGATCATATCGGTTGTGTCCCTGCCGGGTGAATATGATTTTAATTCGCCGCCGAAAACCTTGTCAATAATAGCAGTGTTTGCCGGGTTGAAATTGGTAAGGGCGTTGAGTTCCTGGTCGGCATTGTCGACGAGGCTGTAACTGTTCACGAACCATGCATTGCCCAAGGCTTCCGTGTTCTTCTGTGCCATCGGCTGTTTGTTCTGATCGGGGACGATGACATATCTCGTATTCAGCATATTGATCACGGCCATATTGTTCTTTTCAACATGGGTCTCAAAGAGCTCCTGGTACCTTCTCAGCTTCGCGCCGTGATATCCCCCGAGGGATTTGTGGAAATAAGACGTGCTGGCGTCGCTGAGCGGCTCGACCGTGAGGTTGAGCACCCTGTAATCCGGATCCTGGTCCTGCAGGATCTGGAGGTCGGCGGCTGTGGGTTCGAAGGGAGTATCAACCCTGGATTTGGAAGTGAAGTTGTCGTTGTTGAGGTATCTTTTATCTATGGTGAACATATCGGCCAGGACCAGGACGATGATGCCGGCATATGCATATTCCTTTTTCAGTTTTTTATTGATCACAAGCCATAAGGTTGCGGCCGAGAGCAGGATATACATGAAGGAGCGAAAGGCATCAGCCCTGCAGGAGCTTTTGCGGTCATCCCTGATGGCCTGCATCAGCCAGTCGGGGAACTGTTTTGCAAAAGACGCATCGTTATGGCCCGAAAAGTTTAGGAACATATCCGGTATCACCGCAAAAACCAATGCCAGCCCCCCGGTGATCCCGAAGGCCCAATAGAGCGAACGGTTGAGCTTTTCCTTTCCTTCGGCTTCATCGAAAACCGATTTCAGGGCCAGCATGCCGAGAAGGGGAACGGTGAATTCGGCAATCACGAGGATCATGGTGACCGCCCTGAACTTATTATAGCCCGGGAGATAGTTGAGGAAAAGGTCGGTGAACCACATGAAGTTGTGGCCCCATGACAGGAGTACCGAAAGTATGGTGGCCGCCAGCAGCCACCATTTCATAGGCCCTTTCACAAGGAAAAGCCCGAGGAAGAAGAAGAATAGCATGATGGCGCCCATGTAAACCGGTGAGGTCCAGGGCTGGTCGCCCCAATACATAAACCCGCCCTGCTCGGAGAACCCTTTAACGTTCTCTTCAGGGACCTGGTTTGCCCTTAATGCCTTTGCGACATTGGAATTCAGGCCGGGTCCGACCGAGGAGGCTCCCCCGTAGAAATCGGGGATCAGGAAGGTCATGGTTTCGCCTATTCCGTAACTCCACTGGGTGATGTATGATTTGTCAAGGCCGGTTGTGCGGTTTGATTTATCTGTGGTGAGTTCCGACTTGCCCCTTATCGTGTATTTTCCATATTCATAGGTGGCCCAAAGCAGGGTCAGGTTGGTGATGACGGCAAAAGCAACAGCGACCAGGAGTATGGCGATGGACTTCAGGTAGGCCATAACGGCCTTGTTCCTGAATGCGTCATAGCATTCAAAGAGAACAAGAAGTATAGCCATGACAGCGAGGTAATACGTTATCTGCGGATGGTTCTGTTTGACTTCCAGCGAAAGGAAAACCGCGGTAAGGACTCCTCCCCAGAGATATTTCCTCCGCAGGGTGAGGATCATCCCGGCGATGACCGGCGCCATATACCCGATGGCATGGGCCTGGGAGTTATGGCCGGCATCTATGATGACGAAAAAATA
>Ga0182027_10012266_pt1 | contig 12045 bp, 8 predicted proteins | sample 712E1DmetaG_FD_121300 | JGI IMG/M metagenome (GOLD analysis project Ga0182027, IMG submission 121300) | Permafrost microbial communities from Stordalen Mire, Sweden - 712E1D metaG (Illumina Assembly) | ecosystem: Environmental > Terrestrial > Soil > Wetlands > Permafrost | place: Sweden...
CCGACGCGCGTTTCGGCTTGGCTGGCCAAACTGCGGGCGACCTTGAGAACGATGTCGCGTGTCTCCGGGCGTGCGCTGCGCATTCTCCGGCGATAAAATGGGTCTTCCAAGGCCCGTTGGCGGACAGGGAGGGATTCGAACCCCCGGTACGGTTACCCGTACGCCGCATTTCGAGTGCGGTGCTTTCAACCGCTCAGCCACCTGTCCGTCGAGCAGGTTCAAATACTTAAGCCGGGCGCGGATGGCAAGCCGGATCGACTGCCGCCGGCTCGCCCGCCAGGCCGCCCTGCCCTAGGATGGCGCGCCCGCTTGAAAGGAAGATCCATGCAGCGCGTGACCATCGTTCTCGACGACGACCTCGCCGAAGACATCGACCGCCTCGCCAAGAAGCGCGGTTACCAGAACCGTTCGGAAGCGATCCGCGATCTGGCCCGCGGCGGGCTTAGGCAGCTCGCCGAGGAGAACGAGGCCGCCTCGGGCGATTGCGTCGCCGCCCTGGTTTACGTCTACGAGCACGAGGCGCGGGATCTTTCCCACCGGCTGACCAAGCTGTTCCACGATCATCACCAGCTCAGCGTCTCGGCGATGCATGTGCACCTCGATCACGGCGACTGCCTGGAGGTGAGCGTGCTGGAGGGTCCGGTGCGCGAGGTGCGTCACTTGGCCGAACATGTGATCGCCGAGCGCGGCGTGCGCCATGGCCGCCTGGTCATCGTGCCCGCCGAGATCGCGCGCGAGCGCCACAGCCATGACGGGGGACGCCGCCACCTGCACGTGCACGGGCGCTAAGTCTGTTCGCGGCCTGCGAGCCAACGGAACCGCGCCTCGGCGCCCATGCGCGGCAGCGCCGGCTTGAGCGCGGCGGCCATCTCCGCCTCGAATCCGAACGGAGGATTGACCACCACCAGCCCCGCCGCCGTCAGACGATCCTCGCGGCGGGCGCCGAGCGTGACGTCGAGGCGCAGCGCCTTGCGCGCCCCCGCCGCCAGCACTTCGCCGCAGAACCCGTCCGCGTCGGCCGGCGACTTGAGCGGGAACCAGACAAGATAAATCCCCGTCGCGAAGCGGCGCAGAGCGCCCGCCAAGGCGCGCGCGGCATCGGCGAATTCAGCAGGCGATTCATAAGGCGGATCGATCAGCACGGCGGCACGCCGCTCAGGCGGAGGCAATAGAGCGGCAAGTCGCATATAGCCGTCGGCGTTCTCGGCTTGCGCCTTGCGGAAGGGCTTGAGTGCCGCGGCCAGCGCCGCCGCCTCTTCGGGATGTTTCTCGATCGCAACCAGCCTGTCCTGCCTGCGCAACAATTTGGCCGCTATCAACGGTGAACCGGGATAGGTTTCGCGCGCCCGCGCAAGTTCGAGATACGTCCTCAGCGCGGGCGGGCCGCTGTCGAGACCGGCGAGCCGGCCAATGCCGTTCGCCGCCTCCTGCGTGCGCGCGGCCTCGTCGCCGCCGAGATCGTAGCTGCCGCGTCCCGCATGGCTGTCGATGACGGCGAACGGCGACGGCTTCTTGCGCAAATGCAGGAGCACCGAGACCAGGGCGAGGTGTTTGGTCACATCGGCGAAATTGCCGGCATGGAAGGCGTGGCGGTAATTCATGCCGTCCGAACCCGGTGGAGCGAGCGCAGGATGAGCTGGCGCAAACCAAGAACAGGCGCCCGCACCGGTGTTGCATTGCACAAAAGGCGCTGGTCTTTCAAGCGCGGGTTGCAGAGCATGGCGACCTCACCCACCCACAGGACAGTCGGGATCGCTTCTTGGTCCGCGGCGAGATGTTTCAGCTGTAGACGGCGGCAGAGCGAACGAATCAGTTAGATTGGCGCAAGATCGTAACGAACGTGAAGCTCATGCATCTGTCGCTGCTCGACATCGCCGTGGTGGTTCTCTACGTCACGTTCGTTTTGGTGCTGGCGCAGTTTGCACCGCACAGATCGGACTCCGATTCCGATGAAGAGCGGGACACCGCAACGAAGAGCCGCACGCTGCCGTGGTGGGCGATCGGAACATCGCTGATCGCGGCCAATATCTCCGCCGAACAGATCATCGGCATGTCGGGATCGGCCTATGCGTTCGGCCTCGCCATCGCTTCCTACGAATGGTCGGCGGCGCTGATTCTGCTGATCGTCGGAAAATATTTCCTGCCCATTTTCCTGAAGAACCAGATCTATACGATGCCGCAGTTCCTGCGGCGGCGTTACGGCCGCAACATCCAGCTTGTCATGGCGAGCTTCTGGATCGTCCTCTATGTGCTCGTGAACCTGACGGCGATCTTGTGGCTGGGCGCCACAGCGGTTCATACGGTGACCGGATTGACGCTCGGGATGAGCGTAATCCTGCTCGGCCTGGTCGCGGGCAACTACGCGCTTTACGTCGGCTTGAAGCCCGCCACGTTCACCGACGTGGTGCAGGTCTCCATGCTGCTGCTGGGTGGGCTGGTGGTGGGATATGTGGCGCTCGAGAAGGTCGCCCACGCCGGGGGCGCGTCGGGCCTGATCGCCGGATTCACCATTCTCCTCTCGCGCCTGCCCGAGCATTTCCACATGATCCTCAAGCCAGACAATCCCTTCTACAAATATGTTCCGGGCATTTCCGTGCTGGTGGGCGGCATGTGGGTCATCCACCTGTCGTATTGGGGCTTCAACCAGAGCATCATCCAGCGCGCCCTGACCGCGAAGAGCGTGCGCGAAGCGCAGAAGGGCGTCGTTCTCGCCGCCGGCCTCAAACTGCTGATGCCGGTTTTTGTGGTCTTGCCAGGTATCGCCGCCGCCGTTCTTCTGCCCCAACTCTCGCGGCCCGACGAGGCTTATCCGACGCTCATGACGCTGTTGCCGAGCGGCCTTTTGGGGTTGGTGTTCGTCGCCCTGATCGCCGCCATCGTCGCCTCGATGGGATCGACGCTCTCCTCGATCGCCACCATCTTCTCGAGCGACGTGATCGTGACGATCAATGCGGGCGCCAGCAAACGCCTGCAGGCGATCGCCGGACGGTTCGCCGCCATCGTTGCGCTGGTCATCGCAATGATCGCGTCCGCTCCGCTGCTGGGCCATTTCGATCAGGCGTTCCAATACATCCAGGAATACACGGGCTTCTTCACGCCCGGCATCGTGGTGATCTTCCTGCTCGGAATGTTCTGGAAACGGGCGACGGAGATGGGCGCCCTGGTCGCGGGCGTGGGTTCCGTCGCGCTTTCCTTTTTCTACTGGACATTCCTTCCCGCCATCCCCTTCATGAACCGGATGGGCTACATCTTCCTCATCTGCCTGGGATCGGCGGTCGCCGTGTCGCTCCTGCAGAAGCCCAGGCCGCAGAGTTCGACGATCGACGTCACCGGCATCGACTACTCGACGAGCGTCGCCTTCAACATCGCCGGCCTTGCGGTCATTTTGATCCTCGTCGCGCTTTATGCGATCTGGTGGTAGCCAACGTGAACCAGGGTGCATAAGTCGCGGGAATGACGGCTCAGGCGCGCTGAGCGACGATTAGCCTGGCGAGTTCGAAGCGCAGTTCCTTGTGGCGGTAGTCGATGGAAACCTTATTGAACTCGCGCAGGAAATTCATCCCGATCAGCAGCGCCGGGGTGTCTTGCAGCCCCCAAAGATCGAAAATCTGCAGGTCGGCGACGACGATGTTGCAGCCGTCGAATGTCAGCGTGTCCAGATTGACGGTTTTGATCGTCGTGATGTGACCCTGCACGACCCCGCCGGTGACGCCGGTTAGCGGCACGGTCTCCAGCCGCAAGTAGGTCGGGTCGATCTCCATCAGGGCCGACAGCAATCTTGCGTTGCCGACCGAGACTTCCGCGCCGGTATCGATGAAGGTCGTCGTGCGGACGCCGTCGGCGCTGCAATTGACCGAACGCAAATGCCCGGCCTCGCCGACGACATGAATCCGGGCTTCGTCCGGCGGGATAAAGCTGAAATAATGCGCATAAGGCGAATCGCTGACCTCCAGCGCGTGACCCTTGAAGTCGAGGGTCACGCGATAGCCGTCGACGGCGTCGAGCCCGAGATAGCCGTCGGCGCGCAACAGCTCCCGCGGCAGGATCGGGACAGTGAGATTGTCGCGGGAAACCGGCCCGAAGGACAGATTGCCGAGCCGGACGGTCTGGGCCGGTATGGTGCGCACCACGCCTTCCACCAGCACCTGCTTTTGAAGCGGCAGGCCGAGAGCCGCGGCGACGTTATCGGCGATGACGGAGCGGTCGGCGCCGGTGTCGACCACGAAGCGGAACGGCCCTTTGCCGTCGATCATGACATTGATCGTGAGATGGTTGGCGGCATCCTTGTCGGCCGCGATCTTCGCGGCTTCGTCCGGCGGCAGAACGGCGTTCGGCGGGATGGTCTGGGCTCGGGCCAATGCCGTCGGAAGTAGAACGGACGCGGCTCCGCCGCCTACGAATCGCCTGCGCGAAAATCCATCGAGCGGTGACAAGGAATTCATTTCCGCCTCCCGCACATCCGCTTAAGCGGATTATTATATTATATATTCAGCCACAATTGAACACGCTTGTGTCCAAAATGTGTCGAAGATTTCGGTAACCTTGCGCGCCCGGCTACGTGTCCCGCGGGAAGGTGGCTTCACGGATTTGCGGCGGCCATCACCAATCCGTGATCCGTATCGCTCGCGGCTGGCCGCTCCAGTTTTGCCGCGCGCGCCTCGGCGCTCGATGCGATAGGCGCAGCAGGTCCGACGCTCACCGGGCGCGCCGCTTGTGCTTTTTGACGTGCCGTTTGATCTTGACGTGCCGTTTGATCTTGGCTTGCGGCTTTGCCTTGGCGGGTGTTCGTGCCCTCTCGGTCGTGATTGAGGCCGGCCGCGCCGGGCAAACCGACGAAGCCGCCGGCTCGACCTGGATCGAATAAAGGCTGAGCGCCAGCCGGCCGCTGCTGGTCAGCGTCATCGGCAGCGTCACCGCCCCCATGTTCGCGCCCGCATCGCGCAAGCAGGACAGCGGCACGGCGATCTTCGTCCAGCCCTTGCCGTGCGCCGCCGTGAGCGCCTCGCTCAGATCGACCGAACCCAGGGTGGTCGCGTTGCCGACGGCCAGCGTCACCGGCCTCTCCGGCCCCGCATCGACGCGCAGTTCCAGCGTCAGCGCCATGCCCTCGCTGGTCTGCCGGGTGAAACTGGTGGGCAGAGCCGCCGATGCCACCAGGCTGGCCCTGCCGATGCCGCTCCAAGTCGCGACAAGCGCATCATCCTGTGCATTGCGGCGGCCGCGCACGGCGTGCAGCGCGGCGGTGGGCGAGGAGGCGGGCGTCGGGTCGGCGGCGACCTTCTCGCCCGTCATGTCGATCAGCGACAGCGACCAGGGCGGCGCGGCCCTGCCCGCCTCTACAATCCGGTCGAGCGAGGCAGCACCGACGGCCGTCTGTGCCGCCTGCGGCAGCGGGCCCAGATTGCGCGGCGTTTCGTAGCTCAGACCAGTGCCGGTGGCGAACAGCGGATAATAAGGCTCCGTCCCGGCGTTGAGCGGCGTCTGATCGGGCGCCCGCGGCCAGGAAAAGGAGAGCTTGCCGCGGAAATCGTAGGCCACCGATCCGTCCGGCTTGGCGAACAGCACATCGGCGACGCCAGCGCCTTCCGAACCCGGCAGCCAGGCCGCCACGAAGGCGGTCGAGGCGTTGATTTCCGGCGTGACGTACAGCGGCCGTCCCGAAAGGAACACCGAGACCACCGGGATTCCCTGGGCGCGGAATTGTTGCAGCAGCGCGAGATCGCGCCGGTCGCCGGCCGCGAAATCGACGTCCGGCCGGTCGCCGTGACCTTCGGCGTAGGGATCCTCGCCGAACACGATAATGGCGACATCCGGCTTCTGCGTGAAACCGCCGTCGGTGCTGAGCGTCGCCGTGCCCCCGGCCGCTTCGACGTTCGCCTTGATGCCTTCGAAGATCGTGGTGGCGTGTGGGAAGTCGGCGCGCGTATTGCCGTTCCCTTGCCAGGAGATCGTCCAGCCGCCCGCCTGCTTGGAGATGTTGTCGGCGCCGTCGCCCGCCACCAGCACATGCGCCGCGGGCGAGAGGGGCAACAATCCGCCGTCGTTCTTCAACAGCACCAGCGACTCGCGCACTGCCTGGCGCGCCACGGCGCGATGATCGGGCGAACCGAGCAGACCGTATTGCCCCGCATAGGTTCGCGCGGAAGGCCTGCCCAGGGTCATCAGCCCGGCACGTAGCTTGACGCGCAGGATTCGCGACACCGCCTCGTCGAGCCGCGACATCGGGACCACGCCCGATTTGACCTCGGACAACAGGTTTGCGTAGAGCGGCTTCCAGTCGCCCGGCGCCATGTACATGTCGATGCCGGCATTGAGGGTGGCCGGGCAATCGGCTCTGCTGCAGCCGGGAACCTGGGCATAGCCCGCCGAATCGCTGACCACGAAACCGTCGAACCCCAGCCGCCCGATCAGCACGTCGGCAAGCAGCGATTTGTTGGCATGCATCTTCTGGCCGCGCCAGCTCGAATAGGATGCCATCACCGTTTGCACGCCGGCCTTGATCGCGGCCTCGTAGGGCGGCGCGAAGAGATCGCGCAGGCCCGGCTCGCTGGTGAGATTATCGCCTTGATCGTGGCCCTTGTCGGTGCCGCCGTCGCCGATGAAATGTTTGGCGGTGGCGATGACGTGCCCGTTCTTCAGAAAATCGGGCGTGCCGGGCTGGCCCTGGAGCCCGGTGACGAACGCCGCGGCATAGTCGGCGACGATCTTCGTATCCTCGGAATAGCCCTCATAGGTGCGACCCCAGCGGTCATCGCGCACCACCGCGATGACCGGCGCGAACGTCCAGTCTTCGCCGACGACGCGCATTTCCTGTGCCGTGATCTCGCCGATCTTCTCCACCAGGGCGGGATCGTTCATCGCTCCCAGCCCGATATTGTGCGGGAACAAGGTGGCGCCGACGATGTGGTCGTTGCCGTGCATGGCGTCGATTCCCCAGATCAGGGGAATTGCGGGATGTCCCGCCGGCACATCGACCGACGCGTCGTAATAAGTGTCGGCGGCCTTCAGCCAGTCCGGCGCGGGCGCCCGCAGGACGCCGTTCGGCCCGGAATCGCCGCCATTGAGGATGGAGCCCAAATGATATTGGCGCACGTCGTCTGGCGTGGCCGTGTCGATGTTGGCCTGGATCAACTGGCCGATCTTCTCTTCCACCGTCATCCGCGACAGCAGCTTGGCGACTTCGGCTTCGATCGCCGGATTGCGCGCCTCGCCGCTCTGGCCGTTGGGCCAAATCTGGGGATGGATGTCGGTCGAAGTCGCAAAATCGATCTTCGCCGGCGTCGCGGCTCTCTCAGGAACGGCGCCTGGCAAGGACGCGGCTCCCCGGGTTTGTGGTTGCGCAACACAAGCGGCCAGCGCCAGCGCGCCCGCCAGCGCCAGCAGCGCATTTGCAAACCGGCGCGGCCGAATGGCGAGCACGCCGCTATAGCCCGCGGAGCGCAAGGCGCATCCCGATCGAAAGGCTCTCGCCGGGTCCAAGCGTGCGCATCCCCGTCACCGCCGCCGGCTCGGGCCGGTTGAAGGCGTTGGGCATGGCGCTCACCGGCTCGGCGGCGAAGAAGCTCCGCCCGACCGGGATGTAGATATGAAAGAAGGTGCACTCCGGCGAGGCTTCCAGCGAGATCGTAAATCCCCTGTCGGGCTGGTCGATGCGCGCCGACGATCGCCAGCCGGTGAAACAATTGTCGACGAACGGCGCCTTGTCCACCAGCGCGCCATGGGCGAGATCGAGCGGCGGCGAGCCGGCGACATGCTCAGTCGGGATCATGGTCTCGTCGCTTTTCCACATGCCGGCGACCGAAGCGGTCAGCCGCGTCGAGGCGCTGCGCGGGAAATGAGGATGGAACCCCAGGCTGGTGGGCATCGGGTTGACGTCGCGGTTGCGGATCGTCAGGCGCATGTTCAATCCGCCGTCGGCCAGCGCAATGACCTGCTCGGCGCTGTAGGTCCAAGGCCAGTCGCCTGCCGCGTGGTCGTGAACCAGAGTCGCCTGATCGCGCGACAGCGACGCCACCCGCCAGGCGGACTGCCAGCCGTCGCCGTGCAGCGAATGGGGATGGTCCACGAAATTCCTCTGCAGCCGGACTTCGCGGCCCTGGAAATGGAGCACGCCGTTCTCTATGCGATTGGCGTATGGCACCAGGGCGAAGCTGGAGGCGTCGACCACGGTGAAGGCGCCCTTCGGCGCCGGACGAAGGACGTCCTTGCCCTCGAACACGAAGCGCGTCACCGCCCCGCCGATCTCGGGGGCGAGATCGAGCTCCAGGCCGCCATTCGTCAGCGTAATCATCGGGCCGCCATTCCTGTTGGGTTAGTTTCTTCCAGCGGGCTTTTGCCACAATTGTTCGATGGCCTCCAGCGTGCGTCCCTTGGTTTCGGGCACGAAGCGCATGACAAACAGCGCCGCGAGGATGGCGCCCGCCCCATACAACCAATAGGCGAAGCCGTGGTTGAACATCGCGTTCAGCCAGGAACTGCGGTCCATCATCGGGAAGGTCGCCGACACCAGGAAATTCGTGATCCATTGAGCCGCCACCGCGATCGACATCGCCTTGCCCTTGATCGAGTTCGGGAAAATCTCGGACAGCAGAACCCAGACCACCGGCCCCCACGACAGCGCAAACCCGGCGATATAGACGACAACGGCGCCAACCGCGACGATGGACGACCCGATCGAAGCGCCCGCCCCGTTGCCGTGTTGCGCCGTCGTGCTGACCAGGTGCATGTCGAACAGCGTGCCCAACGTCAGCATCGCGGCTGCCATGATCATCGCGCCGATGATGAGCAGCGGCTTGCGCCCCAGCTTGTCCACGGTGAAGACAGCGACAAGGGTAAAGACCGTGTTCGTCACGCCGACGATCACCGCCTGCAAGAATGCGGCGTCCGTCGAGGCGCCCATGTTCTCGAACATGGTCGGTGCGTAATAGAGCACGGCATTGATGCCGACCAACTGCTGGAACGCCGACAACAGGATGCCGACGATCAGGACCAGCCAGCCGAAGCTAAGCAACGGCCGCGTATGCTGGACCAGCGTGGTTTTGATTTCCTTCAGGGTCGTGGCGGCCGCTTCGGCGCCCACAAGGCGCTTGAGCAACGCCAACGCTTCATCGTCGCGGTCCTTGAGAACGAGAAACCGCGGTGATTCCGGAACCAACGACATGCAGACCAACAGCAACGCCGCCGGCAGAGCCGCCGAGGCTAGCATGTAGCGCCAGCCCCACGCCATGAGCCAGGCGCGATCGCCCACGCTCTGAATCAGCCAATTGACGAAATAGACCAGATTGATGCCGAGCACGATCGCGATCTGCTGGATCGTCACGAACAAGCCGCGCGATGCCGGCGGCGCGATCTCCGCGATGTACATCGGCGCCAGCATCGACGCCATGCCGATCGCCGTGCCGCCCATCAGGCGATAGAAGACGAACGCCGGGAGCGCATCGACGCCTTTCGCGCCGAGAACGCTCCAGCCGAACTCGGGGAACCCTGCACCAAGCGAGGACACGAAGAAGAGAACGCCCGCGATGAGCAGACCACCTTTGCGGCCGACGCCCGTCGAAAGCGGTCCGGCGATCCCGGCGCCGATCACGCAGCCCAGCAGCGCACAGCCGATGGTGAAGCCCGACAAAGTGTTCTTGGCGCTCTCCGCCAAGTGGCGCGGATCGATGAAATTGTAATTGATGGCATCGACCGCGCCGGAAATCACCGCGGTGTCGTAGCCGAACAGCAAGCCGCCGAGCGCCGCACTGACGGACATTGCGGTCACGAGCGCATAATTGGCCTTGGCCACTGGGCACCCCTCCGTGGACGTTCGTCTCGTTTTCTCCCGCCGACTTAGGGGGTTGGCGCTTCGTTGGACCTGTCGCCCGATTCCGCTCGGCGTTGCGACCGTAATGACGGCGCCAAAACTCTGCAAGCGCGCAAGCCGTCCGGCGTAGGCCGCAGCGTATGGACGGGGCCGTCCAGCGGCAAGTCGCCCGAGCCGGAAGTTCAGTGATTGTGCCGGGGCGTCTTGGCGGCGACGCCGCGATATTTCACCGCAAGTTCCATCACCGCGCCTTTGTCGAGCTGGCCGGTTGTGGCGCGGAACAATTCCTGCCAGGGCGTCTGGCTCGCGGGAATCGGCGGCGGCGATTCTTTCTTGCGCCGGGCGATCTCCTCGTCGGAGACCAGCGCGTCGCAGCGGCCGCCCTCCACGTCGATGCGAATCGTATCGCCGGTGCGCAGCCAGGAAAGCCCGCCGCCCGCCGCGCTTTCCGGCGAGGCGTTCAGGATGGACGGGCTGTCGGAGGTGCCCGACTGCCGCCCGTCGCCGATGGTCGGCAGGCTGGCGATGCCTTTCTTCAGCAGCGCATCGGGCGGCTGCATGTTGACGACCTCCGCCGATCCGGGCCAGCCGATGGGTCCCGAGCCGCGTATCACCAGGATGGTGTGCTCGTCGATTTGGAGCGAGGAATCGTTGATCCTTGCGTGATAATCGTCGCCGCCGTCGAACACCACCGCGCGGCCTTCGAACACGCCTTCGCGGTCCGGCTCGCTCAGATAGCGGCGGCGGAATTCCTCCGAGATCACGCTGGTCTTCATGATCGCGAAGTTGAACAGGTTGCCGCTCATCACCAGGAAGCCGGCGCGCTCCTGGAGCGGCGTTTCGTAGGCGGCGATCATTTCGCGGTCGGTCGATTCGCGGCCCTTGAGATTCTCCGCCATGCTCCTGCCGGTGACGGTGAGCGCCTTGCCGTCGATCTTTCCGGCGCGCAACAGCTCGCACAGCACCGCCGGAACGCCGCCGGCGCGCTGGAAACGCTCACCCAGATATTTTCCCGCCGGCTGCATGTTGACGAGCAGCGGGATGTCGCGCGCGCCCATCCAGTCCTCAGGCGCGATGTCGACTCCGGCATGGCGCGCCATGGCGTTGATGTGCGGCTGGGCGTTGGTCGACCCGCCGAGCGCGGCGACGGCGGCGATGGCGTTGAGGAACGCCGGACACGTCAGGATCTTCGACGGCCGTAAATCCTCATAGGCCATTTCGACGATGCGCTTGCCGGTGGCGTAGGCCACCTGGCTACGCTCGCGGTAAGGCGCGGGAATCGCCGCGCAGCCTGGCAGCGAAAGTCCCAATATTTCGGCGACGGCGTTCATCGTGGAGGCCGTGCCCATGGTGTTGCAGTGGCCGAGCGACGGCGCAGTCTCTGCGGCGATCCGCACGAATTCGTTTTCGGTGATCTCGCCCGCGCCCAAGCGCCTGCGGCTTTTCCAGATCGCCATGCCCGAGCCGACCAGTTCGCCTTCGAACCAGCCGTCCAGCATCGGGCCGCCGGAGAGCACGATGGCCGGAATATCGACGGTCGCCGCCGCCATGATGGCCGACGGCGTGGTCTTGTCGCAGCCGGTGGTCAGCACGACCGCGTCGATGGGATAGCCGTGCAGGATTTCCACCAGTCCCAGATAGGCGAGGTTGCGGTCGATGGCGGCGGTGGGCCTGCGGCAGTTCTCGAACAGTGGATGGGTGGGAAATTCCATTGGCACGCCGCCGGCGTCGCGAATGCCTTCCTTCACCCGCTTCGCCAGCTCGAGATGCACGCGGTTGCACGGATTGAGGTCGCTGCCGCTCTGCGCGATGCCGATGATCGGCCGGCCGGAACGCAGTTCCTCGGGCGTGAAGCCACTGTTCATGTAGCGTTCGAGATAGAGCGCCACCATGTCCATGCGCGCCGGATTGTCGAACCAATCCCGCGAACGAAACCGCCTCTTGGGCTTGTCGGATGCCATCGCGAACTCCTGCCGCCGCCGCTAACGTCGAAGCCCCGCCAGGCGCTGTCAAGGGAGGCGACGTCTAAGGGACCTTCGGAGCCGCCGCCGATTGGCGCTTGATCAGAGAATACTCGACAAGATGATCGACCAGTTTGGGCTCGCGGCCGGCCTTGTTCTCCTTGATGGCGCGTAAGACGAGATCGATGGCGATTTCGGCCATGGCGGCGATCGGCTGGCGGATCGTGGTCAGCTCGGGCCAGATGGTGGCGGCAATCGAAGTATCGTCGAACCCCGCCA
>Ga0182027_10012267_pt1 | contig 12045 bp, 15 predicted proteins | sample 712E1DmetaG_FD_121300 | JGI IMG/M metagenome (GOLD analysis project Ga0182027, IMG submission 121300) | Permafrost microbial communities from Stordalen Mire, Sweden - 712E1D metaG (Illumina Assembly) | ecosystem: Environmental > Terrestrial > Soil > Wetlands > Permafrost | place: Sweden...
AAGGACTCCCGGCCAGAGCTACAATTTTGCAGCAACCGGCTTCGTCGCGCCAAAGATGCCTCAGACCATGGCCCTGAGCCAGAACATTATGATAACTCAAGCCAAAAGGCTAATGGATGAAGCACAGGTGGCCAGAGATGAGTCCGTTTCCGCCAGAGACAAAGCAGAGGCGATATACAACGAGACGCGGACGTTGCAGGCAGAGATCGATAATAAGGAGCAGAATATCCGGCTACTGCAGGAGAAGACAGAATTGGACTCAAAGGCAACAGCTGCAAGTGCCGCCCGGGCGGGAGTCTTCTTGAATAAAACAGAGAACGTCTACAATAGGACACAGGCCCTTTCAATTCAGATAGAAAACAACCAGAGACGGATCAACGCCACACTGCAAGAAGCGAGAGACCTTGCGAATTTATCAGCCAATGATTCTGCATTCCTGGCTTCAGCCATCAATGCCAGCCTGCCAAGCAGCAATCTTTCGATATAATTGAAAAATCAGAGAATAGAGAGGAAAAAGGATCTTGATCCTCTTTTTGGTTTTTCTTCGCAGGACTTCAACCGGGCATCAAGCCATTGCCTCAGGGATATCGGGCAGTTTACTGCACCATTTGATCCACAAAGGTCTGAGCAATCCATTCCGTTATTTCATCTCTCACCAGTCTGAAGACAATTAGCTGCTCCTCCTCCGAGCCTTCTGCCAGAGCCGGATCTCTGAAAGTCTTATGGATTGTCTCCCTAGCGGCAGGAGTATTAGCAGGCGCCTCGAGGCTTACCCCGCAGATGGGGCACATTTCTCTGGCCTTATCGCAGACTGTAACCGCTATATCGAATAGAATGCCTCGAAATTCATCCATGCCTTTTGAAGCCTGGACAGAGATATCGATGCCAATTTCGCTCATGACCTTAATGGCCCTGGGATCAACATGGGTAGCAATAATCCCTGCACTGTATGCTTCATACAGATCTCCATTCATGAACCTCAGCAGCCCCTCCGCCATTTGAGACCGGGCGGAGTTATGGGTACATAGAAAGAGGACCTTCCTCTTACCGGAATTTTCTGGTGCCATCAGACTCGCCTCTAATGAATGCATGAAATATCTCAAACTCGAAGCAATATCATAACAAAGAGAGATATACTTCCCAAGAACCCCATAATCGTTATCATGGTCTCTCTGTTAATCTCTATGTGTCTTTCAAACATACTGATTCTATGGTTTTATGATCTATGTTATATGCCTTTCCAAAATAGAATATATAGTATCATCTGTACGCTTATTGTATTTGGAAAAAGATTATAAGATAGACTATATTATAGTAATTGAGGGCATGGGAATGCCCTCAGGGCACCGTCAAACATATTATTGCGGACCTTGGCATGCTCTCTAATATGGAGGATAGGATAGGAGGTCAGCAAGGTGCCCATCTAAGCTGGCAGAATTGCATTCGGGCTAAAGCTCTAAGTCAGGATACCTGGCATTTTATCTCTCGGAGCCCTGCCAGCATCTTAAATTATTTTCAGACCACAGATAGGCATTATTCTCTTGTCGCTTCATTCTCCAAAGCTGCACTATGCATGATAATCGCTAGCTCGGCTATGTTTATTATGTAGTCAAGCATACGTTCGATGATGTTGTCTATGACCAGCTTGACCAGCATTTCATCCCTATTCTGCTCCTGCGAGAGAATCACAATATTCATGGATTGCCTTTTTACCTCGTTGGTTTTATTAATAAGTTCGTTTGCTTTCTCAGAATCTGCATGGATAAGGACGGATATGCATCATCAATCAATGCCGCAAAAACCGAGCTTAGTTAGAGAGTTCATCGATCATATCTGCTAGAAGGCCAAGGGATCTCTGTGAATTGACGAGCTATGAGCAGATTAAGGCGATCCACTTCGTTATCTCTCTGCATCACATCTAATGCCAGTTCTTCATTCCTTTTTATTATAATGGATTTAGCATCCTGAATCATGCAATTATATCCCTGACTAAGGGACCTCCTGATTTATTTCCAATATCAAGCTTTGCAATCAGGTGCTGGTTGGAATCATCTAGAGAAATATTAGCTTCCCATTTTGGTTCTGGGAAATAAATATAATAGAACCACTGCTAATCGCATTTTTTGGCGCCCAATTATTAGGAAGGGAAACAACCAGCGTTGTCTTGCCTGTATTTTACACTCTTCTTGTTTCCATATTCATTATTTCTAAATTTTGATATTATTTTTTAGATAATATGATGGTCATGGATTTCTTTATTTTAAGCTGCTACTTGTTTCATCTGGTTTAGACCCGCACCGCCATATTATTATTGATTGATGCCGGCGATGTCCTCGATGGAGGTAGGTGACATCCCCAGCATCAACGGATTTTTTTATCCAAAAAATTTAGTGAGTCCCTTCTTAATAGACTCTCGGGAACTGGGCCTGGGTTGGCGCCGTAAAGCAGGTGCAGTCGAAGATGCCCTTGACGGATTTAAGTTTCGCGTCTCCTAGATAGCTCGCAGGCATGGTAAGGTAGCCTCCGGAGCAGCAGGGCAACCAGTCGTCACTTGACGTTTTCTTATAATAGGGCACCTCAAGTATCATGTTCTTCTCGATGTGAGAGGTTCCCCAGTAGTCCTCATCGATCTCAATCGAGGGATTCTTCATTGCACTGCTGATTAAGCCGGAACCCAATCCTTTTAAGGACGTGAAATCTGACAAGGGCGTCTTCCCATCTTTGGCGAGTTTTCCTGCATAGTCTGTATTGGATTGCAGGACACCCACATGGGCTTTGCCGTCTGTTACATCTTCATTGATCTTCATCTGAGTATAACCGTTGCCTTCCCAGACGGGATCGTAGGTATAGTTGAAATTGTCTTTGACATTAATCTCCAGTTCCTTATCCAGGGTATGGGCATACTCGACCTCATGATGCATGCTTGTTCCTGCCCTGTAGTTCTTCACCCAGGTCTTCTCTTTCAGCAGGGAACTGTAATCCAGCGGATTTGCAGCGTAGTAGCCATTTCCGACGGCTATTTTCATGGGCGCATATGTCATGGCGACATCTTCTTTGAACTGGATGCAATTCTGAGTGAAGTCGTTATAATCGTTATATAACGGGTGATTCTGTCTATTCAATCGTTGATAGGTCAAAGTGGACTCACTTTTGAGAGAGCCGCTGCCATGAGCATAATTCTTTATGGCGACATTTCCAGCATTTGCATTCATGTAGGTCATATGGTAGCCACTATTCTGCACGCTCTGCTCAAAAGTGAAGGAAATATTCTTCTCTTCGTACGATCCTGGGCCAACCAAAGATGCGGAAGGTGTAGCCGCCATTGAACCGCCGATGAGCGCAAGAATTACAAGTGCAAACGATACTATTAAAACGGAGTTCGCCGGACGAATCCGCCCACAACAAGCGAATTGTCCTTCGCTGATCCCTCTTATCATCCTACATCACCTCAATCCTTAACTGATCCCTGCTGCTGGGTTTTCTGAGATAAATAGGCTGTCTTTATAGAATACGGATGATAATTTCAATCCCTTTTCAACTGATATTGTATATCGAGGTATATGGAATATGATAATCTCTCACTAGAATAGAGATCTATTTTTCCCAGAAGGCCAGTACTATCATGTAGTTTCATGGATAACGGAATTCTCAAGAAGAAAGGACTGAGGGTCATGTGAGTCCATCTGCCAGCGGCTCTTGTCCACTTCCCATCACCATTAAGGACATGTGCCCCGACCTCAATTCAACCGTCTTATAAGCCACCCATGTAGCATCCTAGAACATCCCTTACCTGATGCACTCCAATTTTGTCACTAATATCAAGACGTGCTCGCAGGTCTTGTTCTGAGCGATCCATGGATAAGGTCAGAGCTCCATTATCCCTTGATTGATGTAAATTTTCGCGCCTGGTGCAATGCCGTTCTTCGTCGCCCAAGCTTTGGGAAGGGAGACGATAAATGCAGACTTGCCGATCCTCTGTGCCTTTCTTGTGTCCATAAGAATCCTAGTTAAGATGTTCTCTCTTCGCTTCCACCATATAAATGATGGTCTCACAAATATTGCAGATATGATCGCCGATCCTTTCCAGTTGCCGGTTCACCATGATCAGAGCCGTTCCTTCGTTGATCGCTTCAGGTCTTTCAATAATTATTTTCAGGAGCTTTGTTCTGACTTCTACGTAAAGTCCATCGATATCGTAATCCCAATTAGTAACCTGTCTGGCCAAATCCGCGTCGCTATTCATGAGTGCCTCCATGGACTGTTCAAGCATTTTCTTGATTATCTCTGCCATGCGAAGAATGTACTCCAGCTTTATTATCTGAATCCTATTTTGCGATTGAATAGTAACTCTGGCCATATCTACCGCCAGGTCTCCGATCCTCTCCAGATCTATGACGATCTTCAGGACGCCGATAATACGCCTCAGATCCTTGGCCATCGGTTGCTGCAGCGCCAGAAGCACCATGCATAAATTCTCTATCTTCTGACTCATATCATCCATTTCTTGATCCTGTTTGATGATCTCTCTGGCCAGTTCAACATTCGAATCGGTCAAGGCGATAACGGACTTTTCTACGGCTGCTCCAACGTGATCGGCAAGATCTTTGGTCAGACTTTTCAGCTCTGAAAGATCTCTATGATACCGCTTTCTATACAGGCTCATCTTCTTTCCCCCACATAGATCTCATCCAAACCTTCCCGTGACATAGTCCTCGGTGCTCTTTATCTTTGGCGCCTCAAAGATGCGTTTTGTCTCCCCGACCTCGATCATCTCGCCGAGCAAGAAGAAAGCAGTGCAATCTGAGATCCTGGCCGCTTGCTGCATATTGTGGGTCACAATCACCTGGGTATAATTGTCCTTGAGGATCTCCATGAGGCTCTCGATCTTGCCGGTAGAGATGGGATCAAGCGCGCTGCATGGCTCATCAAATAAGATAACATCCGGCATCATGGCCAGAGTTCTGGCGATACACAGCCTCTGCTGCTGGCCGCCGGATAGGCCCATGGCCGGCTGGTCCAGCCTCTCATTGACCTCCTCCCAGAGGGCGGAATCCTTCAGACTGCTCTCCACAATTTTATCGACATTTTTCTGCCCGTGAATTCTTGGGCCGTAGGCAATGTTATCGTAAATAGACATGGGGAATGGGTTAGGTTTTTGAAATACCATTCCGATCCTCTTGCGAAGCTCCACGACATCAACATCTTTTCCATAAATATCGATATCGTCATAGAGGACCTGTCCTTCGATGCGAATATTGGCCACGAGATCGTTCATCCTGTTCAGGCAGCGGATAAAGGTGGACTTGCCGCAGCCGGATGGTCCAATGAGCGCGGTAATTTTTTTCTCAGGAATATTCAGGCTTATGTCTTTAAGAGCTTGCTTCGCTCCGTACCAGAAATTTAGATTATTTGAGATAATCTTCGATGTCACAGCGTATCCCTTTTGGTGTCATTGCAAAATTGGCATTTGTTCTTGGCTATGATAGATAGATTACTATATAGAAACTCCCTATATAGATTACATGCATCTATTTTCTTTATTTCGACAAAATATACATACTACCTCTGCAATCTAAGGTCTTGTGGAAATATGAGTAGACTACTAATCATATTGGTGATCGCTCTATTTATCGGAGCGATCGTCCCATCTCTGGCGGCAGAGAAGGTAACCGTATCAGGATCAACGACGGTATTACCTCTGGGAGAAGCGGCAGCTGAGGCGTTTAATGCTAACCAAACGACATACACGGTAACTGTAACTGGTGGAGGCACTGGAGCAGGCATAACAGCAGCAGGAGAGGGTAGATCTGATATAGCAATGGCCTCAAGAGAGGTAACTGCGGATGAGAAGAAAAAGTATGGTGACAAGTTCCAGCAGTTCGATCTCGGATATGATGGAGTATGCATTGCCGTTAGCAAGCAAATATATGATGCAGGCATCACAAAACTAACTAAAGACCAGGTCAAAGAGATCTACGCCGGAAATATTACCAACTGGAAGCAAGTGGGCGGACCGGATAAGGAGATATTTTCAATCGCAAGAGAGCAGGGTTCTGGAACAAGGGATACATTCAACGAGCTTATTATGGGGAGCACTAAGGCCGAGACTAAGGAGAGTACAGTAGCTCAGGGAAGTGCCGAGGTAAAGACATCAATAGTAGGCAGCGATAAAGCTATCGGCTATGTCGGCTTCAGTTACATCCAGGATGATGCTATCAAAGCTGTTGTTCTTGATGGAGTCATGCCGACCATTCAGAGTATAAAGGATGGTTCCTATTTGCTACACCGCCATCTATACTTCTACACCTTTGGAGATCCAAAGCCGGGTGCCAAAGTATTCATAGGTTTCGTGACCGGCAAAGATGGCCAAAAGATTGCACAAGAAAACGGGTTTATACCTCTATAAACTCGTTTTTCAACTTTTTTGAAATCTTTTTATTGGCTTATTACTAAACAAAGCTTTGATGGGCTTATGGCACCCATAAACCATTTTTCCATTTTATCAGTATCGTTTCTAACAATATCTAACCCAAACTTCGCCTCTTTAATAAACATATTTAATTCGACAGATTAATACTAAGTTTTTATTTTTTATTTAAGTTAAGATTATATATAGAGTATATTCATGAGATACAGATATATGTTTTAATGAGAGAAGGAATATATTGGACGAATTCAAATAGAAGAAATTGATGTTAACCGCTCTATCTCTGGGAAAGGGCAATAATTCTAAATCGCCAATAATCTCGATCTCAAATAGAATGCGAGAGGTCGCTTGCAATTCAGTAGCATCTCTCAAATTCGAGAAACCTTTGAGCGCTTTCATCTTTCGACCAGAAATCATTCATCATGCAAATTTTTTTTAATTTTATATACTTATATCCGCTAAGTAGGCACATCTTGCAAACGGGAGGAAAAAGTATGTTCGAAGCTATTGAATGTGAGGATTCTCGAAAAGGCCAGAGTCTGCTTGGCCTTCTGGGATACTGGGAGCTAGTTCTAGAGAGAAACGGGTTGGCATCCAGGATGGGAGAGATTAGATCCCTCAAACTGGGATTGATCTTGGACCTATTGACGAAGGTAAGTATTGCCGAGGAGCTTAAGGCCAAATTGATCTCCTCCGTGGTGGACGCCTGGGAGATGAACGGCAATAATCGTACGTTAGAGCAAGGCGAAAAAGAGATAGAGACAATGCGTAGCAGCATTGCGGTCGTTCGGAAAAATGCCCGAATAGCATTTCATAATTGCAGTCCGATTAAATGCAACTGGATGTCGCGATGATGTTTGCCTTGCCGCTGATGCGTAGCGACCTCAAAAATGATGATGTGCCCAAAATTCGCGATCTATTCAACCAGGTAATGGAGGACTTTGCAGAGAGGAAAGAACAGGGATTTGCTTCCTGCCAATGAACACAAAATTATAGTCATTAACCTAATTAATTACACTTAATTCGTCGCCAAGAATACTTTGATCCAATTTACAGCGAAACTACGTCTAGCTGAGGTGATCCGAAGAGCTGATGAGTGTGGAAAGGATGAAGATAGCTTATTTCAGCGCTGAGTACCCGCCTATGGTCTGCAGCAGACTGAGATTTGCGTGGACTCGGATTGGCGAGGCAAGGCAACATTACAAATTGTGACCAGTGATATGGTGAAAAAATGAGAATTGGATTGTTCTCCTGGGAGAGCTTATATTCAATAAAGGTAGGCGGTGTGGCGCCGCACGTATCTGAACTATCGGAGGCCCTGGCAAGAGAGGGACACGAAATGCACGTGTTTACAAGGCGAGGAGACTTTGATCAGTATGATTGTATTAACGGAGTTAACTACCAAAGGGTGAACTCCGACTCCGCTGGCGATCTGATATATCAAATGGGCAGCATGTGCGATGCGCTCTATGATCGTTTTCTTGCGGTGCAGAAGATCTTTGGTAAGTTTGACATTATGCACGGCCATGACTGGCACCCAGTGCCGGCCCTCAATCGAATAAAGAAGGAATACGGCATACCCTACGTGCTGACCATGCACAGCACGGAGTGGGGAAGATGCGGAAATAACTTTGGAGATGAAAGGATCTCATATCAAGAGTGGCTGGGAGGATATGAGTCTACAGAGATCATAGTGACTACCCAGAGGATGAAGAATGAACTCATGCAAATTTATTCTATTCCCGAGACCAAGATAAGCATCATCCCCAATGGCATGATCCAAGGCAAGATGATGAGAGTCATCGATTCGGGCAGCGTGAAGAAGAAGTATGATATAAAGCACGGTGTGCCTGTGGTTACATTCTGCGGCAGGATGAGCTACCAGAAGGGTCCAGACCTGCTGGTCGAGGCTATACCATATATTTTGACAAACCGCAAGGACGTAGTGTTCATATTTGCTGGCGAGGGCGACATGATATCAGCCTGCGAGGAAAAGGCCAAAAAGCTTAAAATAAGCAATGCTTGCAGGTTCCTGGGGTACGTTCCCTCTGTAGAGAAGGAGAAGCTGATCAAGGCCTGCGACCTGGTATGTGTTCCCAGTAGGAACGAGCCCTTTGGCATTGTTGTATTAGAGGCATGGGATGCCGCCAAGCCCGTAGTGGCAACTGAAGCAGTCAGCATTATTAAAAACTTCGAAGACGGACTTCTGGCTTACATCCAGCCAGAGTCTATCGCTTGGTGCATAAACCGCCTCCTGGATAATCCGATGGAGATGAAGAAGCTGGGTGAAGCAGGGCAGAGGAGAATCGTGGAAGAATTCAGCTGGGACAGGATAGCAAAAGAAACGGAAGATGTCTATGCTAAGTCCCTCCGCTCGCGTCTTCCAGGAACTTCATCAGTCCAAAGAATATCCAAGAATGGTGCATCATGATATCGGAGCATAAGGTAGCTACTTTAAAGCCGGGCAACGACTTCAGGGACTGGCTCATCGAGGTGTTGGGCGACAGGATACAAAATAAGAGATGCGAGGTCATTGTCTATAAGATCGAGGGGGCATCTCACACCGTATGCAGGTACTCTTTCAAGGGCGAAGGATATAGCGTTGCTGCCAAGTTCTACGCGGAGCCGACCGGGTGGCTAAGACACTACGATGCCGTCAAATCTATGGAAAGGGAATTCAGGACACTCAAAAAAATAGAATCGATTATCGATATACCTCGGCCATTAGCCATCAAAAAAGAGTTTGACTGCGTGCTAGTAACTGAATACGTCCGTAGCAAATCACTATATGATAATATGAAGGCAGATCAGCACCTTTACAGCAGGCTAACTGCCGTTGCTCATCTCTTGCGAAGGCTACATGACCAGACGCGATCAGAATACCGAAAAGAGCAGGAGTTCGCACATTTCCACAAGATACTCGATCAGCTCAAATTGCATCCATCGAAAAGAGAAATGTTCAACCAATTACTGGGAAACTGGTGGTACAAAAGAGACTGGGATAGCCAGCAAGGCTGTCTGATCCACAACGATGCCAACCCTGTAAACTACGTATTCAAGCACGAGAAGGTTTACGCTATGGACTTCGAAAGCGCATGGGAACATGCCCATCCAGTCCATGATCTGGGGATAGTGGCTGCTGAACTCAAGAATTATTTTGAGTTTGATGAGCAGAATAGAGAAAGATCTGAACAATACATAGGTCATTTCATATGGAACTACAGCAAGGACGAGGGAGAATTTCATTGGATAACTCAAGCTCTCCCCTTCTTTATTGCCCTGGGGCTTCTCAGAATGGCTAGATTGGACCTTGGGAAAGAACATACAGCTTACATCTTCAAGGAGGCAGAAGCGTGCCTGAGGGCAAAGCAATAAAGCAGGAGATAGATGAGGAATCTTCACCACTTATTTTTTTTCGGTCAGGAGTTTCTACCTTCGTCGAATCTGAACATAAAAACCATCTGCTTCTTATATGCATCCTGTATTAGATCAGCTGCCCAAACAACGCAATTATTCTGCTGAAAGGGGCTTGCAGTCTTTTTCGATTGGTGGGACCGCATCAGGCTGGCTGACGGCAACCCAACCTCCAAGAGCCAGCTCCCGAAGGTTAATGGATGCAACGAAATCTGCATTATGCTGGTATCCGCAGTGGACGCACCTGAAGAGTGCTTGGCTTCTCCGATTGAATTTGTCTATTGTGCCACACCTGGGGCATCGTTGAGAGGTAAAGTCGGGTTTTGCCAAGATCACCGGAATTCCCCGATCTCCGCACTTATAGGAGATCATTTGCTGGAGCCTTCCGATGGCCAGAGACTGAAATGAAGGCTTGGTACTTCTCAGATTCCTCTTTGAACCCATCTTGACCTTGGTTCCGTGGAGCCTTTCTAGCACGAGATAATTGCCTTCATCTAAAGATTCAACCAAAGCCTTGCTGGATTGATGCAGAGTAGTTCTAAACCACTGTTTCTCTCTCTTAATCAGCCGTTTGAGCCTCCTCCTGGCGGAGGAGGTGCCTTTCTCCTTAAGAGAGTACTTTAGAGCCCTAAAATGCTGCCGTTTTGCATTAACTGGACGTCCATTGACCTTGAAGCCGTTGGATGCTACAAGCAGCTTCCTTATGCCCAGGTCCACACCCACAGGACTATCCATTTCCCTGGGGAGCACTTCACAGACTACATTTATTTGAAGATAGGGCACTCCCCTTTTTAGGATCAATCGTGCTCCTCTGACCGGGTTATCAAGAAGCGAACGTTGATAATCTCCCACCTCAAGTTCAGCCTCTATTCTACCTCTGGCAGTTGCTATAGACGCAATTAGTCTGCCTTTCCTCTTAAGACAAAAAAGCTTCCCGTCAAGAGAGATAGATCGCTCTTTGAAAATGTGCAACTCATGGGAAAGTTCTTTGTAGGAAGATGCAACCTTTTGGATTACCCTAACAGCAAGAGCGGCAGAAAGCTTAAAGATGGCTCTTAGTTCCCTGTAGATCCGGTCGTGGAGAACCTTGTGCTTGTGAATTCCCTTCTTAAAGGCAACCTCGCTGGCATAATTGCAGGCGTCTTCAAAAGCCTTGACCGTGCTATTGAGCCTAGCAAGATCTTCCGAGTTCACCTTTAGGCTGCAGAAAACCCTTCTGTAAACTTCCATTCATCACACCATACATTAGCAGTTCTTTACGACCGTTGTTAACTGGAGCATGCTCTTGGCGACGGTCAGAACCCGATCCGCCAGGTTTTTGGTCTCCTCGGTGTGGGTTCGAGCCGCACAGGGTGAGTTTTGGCCTGCCGGTCTTCACAATGGGAAACGATCATCCATACGGATGGTCGAATGGAAAGATTTAGCGGATCCCCCACCCATTCTATCCCCAACTTATGCATAACAACCTGGTGCCCGGCTCAGCAGATCCGCCAGCTCCTTCATTTTTATGGGCTTGCTGATGTAATCATCCATTCCCGCTTCAAGGCACTTCTCACGGATCTCTTCCGGCGCACAAGCCGTAACCGCAATAATCCTCAATCCATCCGGCCGGCTCAAACGAATGATTCGAGTTGCCTCCAGACCGTCCATTTCCGGCATTTGGATGTCCATTAGAACGGTGCCGTATGAATAGTGTTCAAGCGCCGATAAAACCTCGCGCCCGTTGGCAGCCACGTCTGCGTGATATCCTAATTTCTTGAGCATTAGCAGCATTACCTTTCGGATAATCTCGTCATCCTCCGCGAGCAGTATTCTCGAAGTTTTGTTCTGCCTGATCGTATCGGAGATCAACAATTCTTCAGGCGGCATAACATGATTCATCTTATATGCTCCATGTGAGTCTCAATCGGCTAAGCCAAGGCTTTTACAGGCACATGATCCTGAAAACCGTTATTCAAGCCTACCAATATCGTCCTGGCTAATATCACATTATGGGTTTCCTGAATATCTTCTATAAGCTCCTTGAGCTTGACGAGACATTCTGCCTGGAGCACCACGAAGAAATCATACTCCCCGAATATATGGGTCGTGACCCCCTAATTGGTTTGAATTTTATGATATGGAAAAGTCAAGAGTTCCTGCAAGCTCCAAACATGATCGATTAGGCCGGCCTGTTTCGCAGGACAATTGAACTTTGTTATCCC
>Ga0182027_10012268_pt1 | contig 12045 bp, 10 predicted proteins | sample 712E1DmetaG_FD_121300 | JGI IMG/M metagenome (GOLD analysis project Ga0182027, IMG submission 121300) | Permafrost microbial communities from Stordalen Mire, Sweden - 712E1D metaG (Illumina Assembly) | ecosystem: Environmental > Terrestrial > Soil > Wetlands > Permafrost | place: Sweden...
CACGCGCGGCGTATAGGGGATGTTGCCAATCACTTTCTGGTCCGGCCCGGTGCCCACCTGTTTTTCGACCTCCATGCGGACGGTTTCGAGATCAAGACCCATTTTTTGAAGAACATTCACCGCAACGCCCTGCCCCAATTTGATGAGGCCGAGCAAAAGATGTTCGGTGCCAATCACGTTGTGATTGAATCGGTCGGCTTCCTTGCGCGCCAGCGCGAGCACCTGCTGCGCGCGCGGCGTAAAATTGTTCATGGCGTCATCGCTCATACCCGTTTCATTGTGCTACGAACCGTCTGGTTTGTCCAATCCCGCCCCGCCTGTTTTTACGTTTGGCCGGCTGACGTGCTTCAACCTGTCACGAACCATGTCCGCGCGCAGCAAATCGCGTTCCTCGGCTGAAAGTTTGTCGGAAAATTGTTTCTGCAAATGAGCCGGTTGCGTCAGAATGAACAATTCATCCACCACCGCGCGTTCCCCGGCTGGAAACAATTCCAGGTCCACGCCCAAACGCATGAGGGAAAGCAAATTCATCGTCTCCTTTGACGAAATGCTGTGCGCGTTCGCGAGAATGCCGTAGGCGCGGCCAATGTGGTTGAAAACAATTTTCGGTTTTTTCTCCAACAAAGTTTGCCGTGCGTTTTCCTCATGCTCGATGATTTGAGACAAAACCTTGTCCAAACGCTCTACAATCGTCGTCTCGCTTTCACCAAGCGTCATCTGGTTGGAAACCTGAAAAACATTCCCGAGCGCCTCCGTGCCTTCGCCGTAAAGACCGCGAACGGCGAGGCCGAGTTTGTTGACGGATTGAATGATGGGATTGATTTGCTCGCCCAAAACCAGTCCGGGCAAATGCAGCATCGCGCTGACGCGAATGCCCGTCCCAAGATTCGTCGGGCACGCGGTTAAATAACCCAGGTCATCGCTGAAGGCGTAATCGAGCTTCTTCTCCAATTCGGAATCCAGATGGTCAATCGCGCTCCACACCTGCCGCAATTGCAAGCCAGGACGCAGCGCCTGCATTCGTAAATGATCCTCTTCGTTGATCATCACACAAAAAATTTCTTCGCGGTCAAAAACCAGACCGCTGCCGGAACTTTTTGCGGCGTGCTCGCGGCTGATAAGGTGCCGCTCGACCAAAATCTGTTTATCGAGCGCGGTCAGGTTGTCCATCACCTCCGAGAAAGCGCCCTTCATCTCCGGTAAACTTTCAACCGCCGGACGGATCATTTCCAAAATCTTCACGCGTTCCGGCTTTTTCGCCCAGCCGGGAAACGGCGTATCCTTCAAATTGCGCGCCAGCCGCACGCGGCTCGACATGACGATGCGATCATGCGGGCCGTGACGACGCGCAGTTTGCGACGGAGAAACGAGAAACTCGTGCAATTTCATTTTTGTTATCTGTTCAAAATCATTTTAGGCAGGGCGGGCGGCCTGCTCGCGATCCATCGGAGTCCTCTGCCCGCCGCTCGTCCAAATACAAATAACGGCGCGCACGGCTTGTCCCGCCATAGCCACGCGACGGCGGAAGTGACGCGCCCTACCTTTTCACGTCACACTCAAACCCGGCGTGCGAGGCGTCATTTGTTTGATTTCGTCGCGCAATTGAGCCGCCAGCTCGTAATTTTCCGCTTCGATGGCCTTGGCCAGTTTCTTCTGCAAAGTCCTTAAGCGTTCCGCATCGTCATGCGACTGGCGGAGCGCTTCCGGCACCTTGCCTGCGTGCCGCGTGCCCTTGTGCATCGCCTTGAGCAAGCCTTCCAAACCCTCGGCGAACGTTTTGTAACACTCCGGGCAGCCGAGCCGGCCGGATTTCTTGAAATCCGTCTGCGAAAAACCGCAGCGCGGGCATTTCAACGCCACACCGCCGGCAGCCTGTTCGATTTCCTGCGACGCGCCGAGACCAAACAAAACATCCGCGTCCGAAAAGGAAGTCGGATCATTGATGCCCTTGGCCTTGGCGCACTCCTCGCACAAATCCAGCTTCTGCATCTTGTCACCCACAATTTGGGTCAGATGCACCGTCGCCGGTTTTTCTTTGCAGATGGAACACTGCATAACGCTATTCGTGTATCGGTTCGCCGGAGCTTTTCGTCAAGGCGCGGTACTGCTCAACCAGCATCTTCGTTATCGGTCCCGGCTTGCCGGCGCCGATGACGCGGCCGTCAATTTTCACCACCGGCACGATTTCCGCGCCCGTGCCTGTCAGGAAACATTCGTCCGCGTTGAACAAGTCATAGCGCGTCAGGTTCGGCTCGCACACCTTCAAGCCTTCCTCTTCAGCAAGTTCAATGACTGTTTGCCGCGTGATGCCGTAAAGCGCGCCCGCCGAAAGCGGCGGCGTGGACAGTTCTCCATTCTTCACGATGAATAAATTGTCCCCCGTGCATTCGGCCACGAAACCTTCCGCGTTCAACATCACCGCCTCCTCAACGCCGGCGTTGTTCGCCTCGATTTTGGCGAGGATGTTGTTGAGATAATTCAACGACTTGATGGCCGGATTGAGCGCGCTGTGTAAATTGCGCGTCGTCGGCACGGTCACGATTTCCATGCCGCGCGCGTAAACCGACGGCGGATAAAGCTGGATTTTATCGGCAACGATGATGACGGACGGATTTTTGCACCGATTCGGATTCAAGCCGAGCGTGCCCACGCCGCGCGTCACAATGAGGCGAATGTAGCCATCGCGGATTTTATTCTTCCGGCACGCTTCAACGGTGGCGCGCATGATTTGCGCGTGCGACATCGGGATTTCGAGCAAAATCGCCTTGGCGGAATAAAACAGCCGGTCAATATGCTCCTTGAGTTTGAACACACGGCCGTGGTAGGCGCGAATGCCCTCGAAAACGCCGTCGCCGTAAAGCAATCCGTGATCAAACACGGAAATTTTCGCGTCGCGTTCGTTGTAATATTTGCCGTCAATAAAAATTTTCATGAACTTGTTGCAGGTTATTGAAAAAACAGGGCGAAGGAAAGTGAATTTGCGTGACAACGAAGCAACGGCAATTACACTGTCGCGCTCTGACGACCCTATGGTCTAGCGGTTAGGACACCACCCTTTCACGGTGGTAGCCCGGGTTCGATTCCCGGTAGGGTCGCCAAACTATTTTTCTGACCTTTGGATTCCTGTAACAGCTTGAAAAGCAAGCACGTTTCGGCGGTTTTGTAAATTCCATCCGAAAAACTGACTTCTTGCGGGAAAAGCACCTTTTGCAACCGTTGCTTCTGGTCGCTCGAAGCTTCTGTCCACAGCCGCGCCGCATTGAGAATGACGTACTCCGCGAAGGCGAGCACCGCTTCCACGTCGTAGCCTTCGAGCTTGATTTCCCGCTCCTGCATTTCCGCCAGCATGATTTGCTCGTTGAGCTTGTCGAGTTGCTGTTGATAAGTTTCCCGGTCAATCGCCTTCTCGTAAATGAAGGTTTCGTGGAGCTGTTCCCTCCGTTGTTCCAATTCCTCAATGTGGTGTTTCAAGCTGACGCTCAAGGCGAAATTCTGCGCCTGCTTTTCTTTCCAAACGTCGAGCACAATTTCCCTGAACAGCTTTGCGTATTTCGGCTGCGGTTGCATTCGCTCCAAAAAATCCACAAAGCTGCGCTCCAACTCCATTTTACTGACGTGAACGCCGCCTTCACACTTCCTGTTTTGACAATAATAATACGGATAACGTTTTGTCCGTCCTTTGGCGTAGCTTCCTGTCAGAGGATTACCGCAACATCCGCACTTGACGAAATGCCGGAGTGGAAAATCAGGATGACTGCGAAGGCGCGGCGTCACGCTTGGGCGTTTGCCACTCAAAATGGCTTGCACCGCGTCGAAAAATTCCTGACTGACCAACGGCTCGAAATCTCCGCGCCTGCGTTCGCCCCAACCTTCCACGACCAGCCAACCTGCATAAACCGGCTTCCGTAAAAGTGCGTTGAAAGTTTGTTTTGAAATGGCTTTGCCGCGCCGCGTTCGCAAACCTGCCGCCGTCACTATATTGAGCACTTGCTGTTTCGTGTGGATACCGCTCGCAAAAAATTCAAAAGCCTGTCTCACAAGCAGCCCACGCTCCGGGTCGGGAATCAGACTGGGACTACCCGGCTTGCGGTCGCCATTAAGATAACCGAGCGGTGCTTTGAATGTCCACCTGCCTGCTTGAATCGCGGCCTTCATTCCATCAACCGTGCGGTCGCCTCGCACATCGTTGTCGAGTTGCGCCACAGCAGCCATGATGCTCTCCATGAATTTGCCCTGCGAGCTTTCATCGAATGTCTCGGATACGCTGCGGAGATTCACGCCCAAACCGCCAAGAAAAGCTCTCGTTGCCAAGTGGTCGTGAGAACTCCGGGCGAAACGATTGACGGCATACACCACAACCCTTCCCACGCGCCCTTTGTTTTCTCGGCAGTAGGCGAGCATCTTCTGAAACTGTGTCCGGTTGGCCGTCTTCGCTGACTCACCCTCCTCCACGAAGACTTTATCAACCACGAAATTGTTTCGGGTGCAATAATCGCGGCACGCCTTTTCTTGGGTTGCAAGGCTGAAATTCTCCACTTGGTCTTTGGTGGACACACGGCAGTAGATAACGGCGCGGTTGATGCCGTTTGTGGACGGATTACTGCGCTTTTTCAACGAGGCAACCGATGTCTGTTTTGTGTCGCCGTTCATGGCGTAATTTTAGCTGAATTTGAGAACGAGGGAAAGCTTTTTCCATCGCCGCAAAATCAAGTTCGCACTTTCACGCTCCCGTTGTTTTCGCGTTGTTTTCAACGTCTAAATTGAGCTTCGGCTCACGTTCTCCGGTGACTTCTTTTGGATCAATAGTCACTGGGACGAGCACAATCTCGCGTTCAATGCCGCTGAACTCGTGCGTTTCGACCGGCTTGCCCCAACCTCGGTCTGCTAACCATTCCACAGCAGCCATTCGGTCTTTGTGCGATGGCGTCTGCTCGTAGGCGATGCCGGCTTTTGTTCGGCGCGTCACTGTTAATTCGCCGCGCATTATTTTCAAGGTTAGCTCAACAAGTTCTTTGCCGTCGCCGGTTTGCTCACGAACAAGGCTTGCGAGTCCTTTTGGCCTGCCGCCGGGATTGCCGGACTGGCCGGGTTTGAACGGCCTGCCCCTCGCTGTTTTCGTGCTGTTCTGAGCGGTATTCATGTCAGTTCCTTGCATTTTTATTCTGTCGGTAAAGCAATAAAGCTGCTTGCTCCGCCGCGTCACGACTAAGCCCGCCATCGAACTCCAAGATGGCCGCACGCTCCTTCACGGCATAGCGGTCTTCCTCCGACAACAACTCTAAAGCATCGGGAAAGCTTGTTGTGGGGATTTCTACGGTTTTGATGTTGAAAGCGTGCCTTGCGTCGTTTAGCGCGTGCAGCGAGTCGTTTTTGCACCGCTGATGAGGAAAGGCTTCGACCGTTGCGCGGGCTAAAGCGTAAAGCTGGTCTCGCAATAGTTCCAAGTCCGCGTCAGATTCGGAACTTCCAGCACCCAAGACTTCACGACATTTTGCAAAAGACAGCATCTCACCGTTGGCGAAAATCTCCCAGCAACGGTGTAAACGGGGGGTTTACGGAGCAAAATTGAACTGTGGATTACTGATGAAGACAATTTCGGAAGATTTCGTGTAGCGTTGGTTCTTTTTCCCAAGCCCGGACAAATGATTCGGCGCTGATACCAGTAGCCTTCTCCGCCAGCCGCGCCGCTGCTACAAGCAATTTATCGGTTAATAGCGAACGCAGTTCTTTGTCTTTGAGAATTGTTACCTCATCGCCATGACGCTGCCTCACCGTTTGCAGGTTGCCCGAATCAGCCCAAGTCTTTTTGATGGGAGCAAGGGCGACTTGAATCAAACCGACTTCGCTTGCTAGAAGTCCCAGCGGGTAGTCCGGCGGATTGCCTTGCTCACCACGCGAAAGCAGCCGCAGAGCGCGCCTCGCTGTTGAAGCGGTTAACTTACGGTTTCCTTCCGGCAACAAACCGGGAAGCTGATTCGCGCCAGTGCCGAAGTGCGCCGCTTCCAGCAAGTTCACCAGTGCCGTAACCAGCCATTTGCCGTTGTTGTTTGGATTCAAAAGCGAGCGCGGATTTACACGAATGAAGGCGATGATTGTTTCGGCTCTTTTATCCGGTGGGCATAGTTCCATGAAACGCTCTTCCGGGGTCTTGGCTTCAAGTTTTTCTAACTGCTCACCTGTTACTCTCTGATTCGTGGTGGACAACAAACACCCCATGCCAAGTGCGCCCCAGCCGATATCGCTCGCGGTATGGGGCAAGAAGTTGGCAATCTCTTGGCGAGCGTGCGCCATTGTTTCCGGCAATGTCCATCGTTGTTCGGCATCGGCGGCAACGACCGGTGCTCCTTCACTTGCCAAACCATGAGATACAGGGTCTTCGTCAACACCTTCATCTTTCGCGTTAACACTGGCGATGTCAAAGTCCGTAGTGGCTTCGACTTTTCGGTGTTTGCGACTTGGCAGTTTAGCCCACGCTTCGCGCTCTTCTTTTTCCGTGAGTGGTTTGAACGCCTTCAGTTTCTTTTTCATTTTTCGCCGTCCTATTCCAGCGAAGCGGTGGGTTGGACGTGAATAGGCACGCCCAGCCCTACGCGGGTCGTCGCCCGCTACCGCTCAAGTTGTCGCCAGTCTGTCTGACCCTTTGCGCCCTTTCAAGTCTGCGCCCGGCTCTGGGGATTCAATAGATTGTTGCTGACTATTTCTTGCGGGTCATAAACCAAATCAAAAATGTCGGAACTGCCCCAATAAGCCAAATCACAAACCCAAATATCAGCGCAATAAGAAATCCGATTGCTCCGCCAGCTTGTGCATATTGATTGTTGCTATACAGCGGGTTTTCGTTGCGGTTTAGCAAAACAGAGCCGAATACATATAATCCTATAACACAGTTCAATATCGTCCAAGCAAAGAACGCAAACATGCACAGCATCGAAATTATTTCCAATGTCGTTTTGGGATTTTTGATGACTGGTTTGCGTGGAATGGTTTTTGTCAGCAACGGCGGTTTTGATTGCGGGATAAAAAGCACCGTCTCCAAATGGCAGTGCGGGCATTCTGCGTTGCGCGTTTCGCCCTTGTCAAAATCACAGGCGTCAAACTCAATGTTGCCGTCGCAGTGCTGGCAACGGCAAGTCACGAAACGCGGCGATTCGCTTGGCGGCTTGCTCATGGGATGCGGGCTTCCATTTCTAGTTCTTCTTTAGGCTGGTTTTGAAATAACCGTCAAATTTCCTGAATCTGTTTCGTCAGACCACATCAAATCATTTGGAACTGGGAAACGTAGCACTCCGATATTCTTCCAGAACCGATTTTGCAGCAGCCGAACTCGAAGCGGCTCGTTCTTTGTATTCGTCCAAAGACTGTTTGGCCGCAACTAAACTTGATTTTGCCTCAGTTAGGCGTGCGCCTGCCGCATCTAACGCCGATTTGGCAGCGTGAAGTTTGTTTTCCTGAAAAGCAACTACAGCCCCTTCGATTTGCGTCAACGCCCGTTGATCGGCGTTGATTTGTGCATACGCATTGGCCAGTTCATTTTGGGCGGCGATTAAATTTCCTTGGTGAGCTTGGTTTAATGCTATCCGCGACCCCTCACCAGACTGACCCGAATACCTCCAACCGTTACGGGTATAAAGCGTAGCTGGAGTTCCCGGCTGTGAAGTTCGTCCTACTCCTTCTTCATTGCTTTCTATACGTTGTTGTTGAAGTGCAATCAGCCCTGTTTGGACAGTCAAATCCTTTTTAATTCTTACATAAACAGCGTTTGTCCTTAAGGGCTGGGTGGCCATGAATTGGTCGTATTTCGCTTTGGCTTGGTCAAACTGCTTTTGTGCATCTTCAACTTTTTGCTCTTCGTTGATGACATTGATTTGACATGTTTTCACTTGAGATTCGGCACTGGCCACATTGCGCAAATCGCTCCGATACACTTCCTCTTGAGCTTTGGCCAAGTTAGGCAATGCACGCCAATGTGCCTCTGCTTGCGCTTTAGCCTCAGCAGCCAACTGTCGTTGTGCCTCTCGGTGTTCCTGCCAATTGGCCAGCCGCTTCATCACCGCTGATCCTCCGATAACTGTAACATCAATGGTTAGGGGCAGCAGACAAATGACCAATCCGATGATTGGAAAAACAAAACCTGTTCTATTATTCACTCTGGCCAGTATTAGCCCGGTCACGGCCAATGCCAAACCAACGAGAGCAATCCATGCGAAAAACGGTTCAAGAAATGGAGTCCAGTAAAACACACAGGCAACGATTCCTAAAATAAAAGACGCAATTCCGAGAGCGTATGCAGCCTGTTTTATTTCAACGCTTACACTTTTGGAATTTGTACTTGTGGAATTCGGATTTGGTAGTTCTGGCATAAATTTCCCGCCCGCGTCGCCTGTGCCGCTACCAATTAAAAAGGCGTGCCTTACTCACGCTCCGCAACGGGCACGGGAGTGCCCTTCAAAGAACGCTTTCGGACACGCCCGGCTTGGGCGTGCCTTCAAACGCTGTCTTTGAAGTTGAAATCTCCCGTTTCGTTGCAGACAGCAGCCGAAGCTACGCAAATTGTTTTGTTGTGTGTTTTCTGGTCTTTGGTTTTTAACTGACGAAACGATTCAATCACCAATGCCGGGCTGATTCAAGCGCGGATATTACAGCGGTTTTGTAATCGGAAGGGGCTGTCAGGAAAGCGCAAAATCTACTGGTTGCGCGGCTCTGGCGAACGGTATAGTTGCCAGGCACGGCACGGATTTCCTCAGCAAGTCAAATCCCTGTAAGCATTCAAACAGCAAGTTTTGTTTCGCAATGGTTAGGGTCGCCAAACTCGTCTTGTCCACACGGTCGCCCGGGCGAGGCCGACCCCATCGCAAAACGAACCGTCACTCAAGAACCACAAGACTTCAAGGTCCCCACTGGATACGATAAAATCGTTGTGAGTTTGTCCCAACGACATCGGGGATGATCATGATCATATTGGTCGCCGTGACAAGGCCGCCCGAATTAACCCAACTGCCTTGAGTCAAATTGGTCCTATACTGGACTTGATATTGGAGTCCCGCCAGCGCCGTCCAACCAAGCCTGACTGTGTTGCTCGATTGTGTAATCGATTGGAATGACGGCGCTAAAATAGGCTGCACACTGACATCATCAAGACCGAAACGCCATGGGTCATCTTGAAACCCAAATTGTAAAACCGTGCTGGAAGTGGTAGGCGTAACGATGAACAGCAAATTGGTCCAGCCGATGACAGGTATGTCAACTTGATCGAAGCAGTTGGTTCCATCCCATACAACCAAGAACTCGTTCGGGGTCGTCTGATGGTTAGGTGGAGTGGGATTGCTGGGGCTATCCAACCACAGAGAAAGCAGATATTTCTGTCCCGCAACCGTCGGCACCGTTTGGGAGATATAACCATAACCAAGTCCGTCAGGTGTTCTCAACAGCGCTCCCCAGCTTCCAGAGTGCGCAAGGCCGCCATAGACCGAAATCTTATTTGTATCACCTGACAGTGTCCAATAAGAGAAATCGCCAGTCTCAAAACCACCGTTTTGAATCATCTCTCCGATCAGCAAATTGAACTGGCGGCTTTGTGCCACACCGTTGGTCAGATTGGTGAAAAATATGCTCGCGCTGTAAGCTCCCGCCCCCAAGTCAGTCACTGCGGGATCCAAATTCACCGTAACAGTGGCTTGCCCGCCGGTGGCCAGCGTGCCACTGCCTGGCGAAGCGCTGAACCAGACCGAAGTGTTGGCAAGTGACCAGCCGAGTGAAGTTGCGCCCATGTTCGTTAGTGAAAAATTCTGACTGGTTGTGCTGAACGGGCCGCCGACGGGACCACCAGCTATAAAGCCTGTCAGAGGCGTGATGCCCAGAGGATCCAGTGGTGGTCCGGCAAGGGCGTCAATCAGGCTTTGCCCGGCAGGAGTTCCCCAGCCGGTGCAAAGGTCGTAACCGGGCACGGCGTAAAAATTGTTCGGACTGCTGCTCCAAGTGTTATTGCCGGTCGTGGTGTCGTGAAAGTCTGCGGTGTAGTTCGTACTTTTGCCAATGGCATAGATGGCCGGGTTGATAAAACCGACCATTGGTCTGCCGACAGACGCGGCTTGTTCATTCACCAATGCGGTGAAGCCCGCCCACAATGGCGCGGCACAACTGGTGCCGCCAAATGTGGCCTTGCTGCCATTATTGTAATACACGTAAATGTTGTCAGCGGTCAGGGCGACGTCGGGAATATTGCGCATGGTCGTTGAGCCATGGTTCGTCGTCATGTCAATGTTTGTCTGCCAGCTTGGAATTGAATAGTAAGAACTGATGCCGCCGCTGCTACCAACACCGTCATCCTTGGAACCGTGTTCAACATCCCAATTCCAGACGGTTTCCGACGACCAATTACCACCCGACGTCGTCAGGGTTGTCCCGCCAACCTGTGTGATGTAAGGGCTGCTGGACGGCGCATTTTGCAGGGATGTGTTGTCAACGCCGTTGGTCGAATTCGAACCCGCGGTGAAAGCATCGCTATCACCGGAGGCGTTGAAGAACGATTGGCCTTGGGCAGCCATTTGCTGGAATATGTTGTCGGTCGTCCCGCTGGGGCCGCCGCTCCAGCCCCAAGAACAACTAAACTGCTTAATGGAATTGCTCGAGACCATGGCGTTCAGGATGTGGTTTTGGCTGTTGTTTCCTTCGAATACAACCACCTTCGCCAATCCCGGAGCCATGGCAACCGCCATCTCAATATCCAGTGACACCTCGGCCACAGCGTTGTTAATGCCGCTATAACCGGGAATCCCGCTGACACCGTCCAGTAAAACATTCTGCAAAGGAACGTTTGTCAAGCCGGTCTGATTTTCATAATTTGTAATGTCGCCGGCGTAGTAACCATCAAACTCGACCAACCCAACCGTCTGACCAGAACCGCGCAGCGTGACGCCGGGAGCATATGCCGCCCGAAAGTCATTTCCAAAATACCGGCCACTGGGTCCCGATCCGGCTTTGGGAACCGCAATGGTCGCATTGCCGGACGGCTTGATGATGAGATTTCGAGGGTGTGGCCGCCGATAATTGTCCAGACCGCTCACGTCCAGAATCGGCAGGGCTGAATCCACCGACGGTTCTGTATCAGGCGCGTAAAAGGTGCGGTTCTCGGTTGGATGCTGATAGACCCGGATGGTTACATTGAATGCCTTTTCGACACTCGCCGCCGGACCGCTCACATCCAGCAAGACCCGGTTCGCACTCGTCGCGGTCACCGTCAACCCGTTCCGCTTCGCGAAGGCGATAACTTTCTGATAATCCTGTTCAGTTGGCCCAAACTGTTCTGTGAATTGCTCCGGCGTCAGGTAATGACGATAATTGGGACTGGCCGGGTCGTAGAGTTGTTGGAGCAAATCATCGAGCGCTTGCTGGTTTCTCAATGGCAGCCCTATCGCCAGGTTCAGGCGTTTTTCAGATGAAAGCCTGCTGACGGGTTGTAAATGCAAACGCGACACAGCCGATTGCACATGACCCTGCAAAAACTGCCTGCCGGGACTCTGGGCACAGGTTGCCAACGGGAGAAATACCACCGCGCACGCGATGGCAACAAAGCGCCCGACAAACAATCGCCTGGCAAACTTAACAGACATGCTGCTTTGTATAGAATAGCTTATACGGGCAAAACCCGCAATTATCATGCCGAATTTCTTCTGATTGGGGATTTCTCCAGGCGTAAAATTCAAAGCGTGTCTCGGTCACAATTCCACCAGGCATCTACCAGAATGCGGGCGGGAGATTCATTATGGAGTTGCCACTGGCGGGAGTCCAATCGCTCCCACTTCGGCGTGGGTCAAAGTCTCCCAAGCCATGTGGTGGTTGACGCCGGTGGGCCGAATTGTCGGGAGAACCGCGGCCATCTTCGGCAAGTTGTATTCGAGCCGATTGTGGTAATGGTTATAGGCAATTTCCCAAGTGGGATGCGTGTGGAAGGCTAAATTTTTTGGCGGCGTGGCGTTGTTCGGTGGCAAGTATTGGGCCTGGAATTCGAGAGCCGCCATGATTCGTTTGGCTTGTTCCGCGTAAAGG
>Ga0182027_10012269_pt1 | contig 12045 bp, 11 predicted proteins | sample 712E1DmetaG_FD_121300 | JGI IMG/M metagenome (GOLD analysis project Ga0182027, IMG submission 121300) | Permafrost microbial communities from Stordalen Mire, Sweden - 712E1D metaG (Illumina Assembly) | ecosystem: Environmental > Terrestrial > Soil > Wetlands > Permafrost | place: Sweden...
CTAATCTATGATATTGTTAAGTTTCCGAACGCTCTCTTTTCAAAATAACCGGAAATTTGCCCATTCAGGACCTCGTCAAAGCGTCCACCGCGTCCCAGGACTCCGGTCCAATGATAAATATAGGCCTTTTGGAAAAAGATAGTTCCGCTGAGAGTGTGTTCATCTACCCAAATTTCTGGCTGCCCGTCTCCGGTCAAATCCTGGATAGATACCTTTAAAGAGTTGCCATAACGAGCACTCCAGCCGCTATGAACCGGGATCACGTAGAAGCGGCCTTGAGGATTCTGGTGAATCGCCATGAGCATACTGCCGGTCACATCTTCTACGGTATTGACCTGGATAATTTGGGTTTTTCCCCCATCGCCAAGTAAAGTTGAAACGATAAGGGGTACAGCAAGAGTCTCATCTGTCCCACAGTCAGCAGAGATCGGACAGATATTCAGGTTGACCGAAAATCCGTAAGGCGTCAACGAAGGATTCATGTTCTGGGGGTCGATTGTCCCATTGTTTAACCCTTGTTCGATCTGAGCAGCTATCCAACTGTCCGAATCCGGGCTTCCCAGAATTGCATCTGAAAAAGCCAGGCGCCAGCGAACCGCCGCATCATCCGGGGAATTCGGAAAGCGCTGGAGATATTCCAGTGCCGCCAGGCGGATAGGCGACTGCATAATTGTGAAATCGGGCCGAGAAAAGGCAGGCCCACCCAGGTCGCTTGCGTGAGCATACACCACCATGTCACGAATCAGGTCTACAGCATCCTTTGAGCTCCAATCTTTAAGCCGGAAAGTTTGTACCGGATTGGGAGGTGTGCTAATTGGGGTTGGCGCCGATTGTTGATATTCCATTGAATGGGATAAAAGGGGAAAAAGCGGCGGCTGCAAGGTTACCTGTTGGAGGGGTTTTAGCGTAGTCCAGGGACCAGGCGTAACAGAGCCCCGAATAATTACTGACGGGCCTGGTGTTTCTCCGCTGCCTAAAATATTGAAAGTTTTCATCTCTAATAAGCCGCTTTTGCCGGTGAGTACCAGCACAAGGTTCCTGGTTGGGTTGAATGAAACCGCTAACACGCCAGAAGGTAAATTCCGGTACGTATTGGTTAAATCGCCTGTTTGGACATCGTAAAAGTTCAGCTGCTGATCTGACCCGTCCTGGCTGGCAGCCACAAGGAGGTTACCATCCGGGCTGAAACTGACCGATTGGCCCCCATAGATAGGGAATGTGCGCAGAGGCTTTTGAGTGGCCCAATCATACAAAACAAGTCCATCCGCATTTTGTACAGCCAGCCACCGCCCATTGGGATGGAAAACCGCCTGGCTGCCGGGTAAGCGGGAAATTTCCTTACCATCTGGCACTCCCAAAAATATTACTTGATCTTCTGTGACGACGACCAGGACTTTGCCATCGGGGCTAAACAACATGTCGTTGACTGGCGTTATCTGGTTTGTTTCAGCTATTCCCGTAAGAGTCTGGAAAGGCGTTTTACAGTTAAAATTTTGAGCGTCAAGTAAATAAATAATCGAACCTTGACCGGCGGCGGCCACTTGTTCTCCGTCCGGACTGAAGCGGACCAAATTGGCGCCCAGGCAATCTCTGTCTGCCGTGGTTTTTTCCATGTTTCCGTTCGAGGCATCCAGGATACTGATTCCGTCGCCGTATCCGACCACGATGTGTTTGCCATCTCGTGAAAAGTCGGCAGAATAGCCCACCTTGCCAGTCCAGTATATCTTTTGCGTAAACGGATCTATTAAACGCATATCGTCATCCGTGAAATAGAGCAGTTTTGTTCCCTCTGGTGACCAGGCAAAATCTTCGTTCCAGCCTTCCGTCTGCCACTGGGTTAGAACTTGCAGGTTGTTCAAGTCCTGTTGGGATATGATGGGCAGGTTGGGCGCCGGGCTGGGTGAAGGTGTTTGGGTAGCCGCCAGGCTGGGCGAAGGGTGTTCGGCAGGTGTAGAAGACAGGCTCGGCGAGGGAACGACCGTTTGAGTTACTCCCGGTGTAGCGCTCGCAGCCGGCATTGGGCTGGCGGTGCCGCATGCCGCCAGAGTCAGGATGAGAAGGATATACATCCACAGGGTTTGAACCTGCATTTTTGGAGGTCGGGAAGGCATGTGATTTTACCTGAAATTACAGAGGATCGATAATTTTGTTGCCGCGCTAAACCCCAACGAGGCTATCATTATTATATGCCTTATTGTTTTTCAATCCCCAAAATTAACGCAGTTATTTGCCCTTATTCAGCCTGGAAACCGGTGTTTTAAATTGAAGGTGAGTTAAGAAACCCGGATTTGAGGAAAAATCCGGGTTTCAAATCTATTTTTCCTTTTCACACCCAGGTGATCCGCTCGATCAGTTTGATAATCTCAATCCGGCAGCCTGAAAATACCATCGTCACCACATAAGGATCGTAAGGCCGCCCGTTGGCATGCGTGCGGTCGGGGGTCAGGTTGAAGACGATCTGGTTGCCGGCCTGGACGAGATGGTCCATGGAGAAATTAGGCGCGTCCGGGCCGACTGCCTTCAAGTGTAAGCCCGGGTTGACCAGGAAGGGTACGATCTGATCTTTGCCAACGGCGGTATTCAGCCCCATATGGTGGCCATTGATCCCTTCGGCCCAGAAGACAAAAATGACGTCTTCGGTCAGGTAAGACAAGGTGGGCACGAGTTGGTGAGTATCATTGGCGCTGTAAAAATCCTTGACCACCTGCACCAGGCTGGGGCACGACGAAGAGGTGGAGGCCTGGGCGGATTGGATGGCCGAGCAACTGCTCAAAACCAGGGCGCCGATGATCAAGATATGGATAATTCTGATTTTCATATCATTTAACTAGCGTTTTCTCGATGCGCCGGTCAGGCACGAACCATATGATTGCCAGAAGGACGTACATGGCGCAGCTCACCCAGGTTTGAAGGAAGGCGATTGGGATGGCCAGCGCCAAAATCACCGCCGAAATTAAACCCTTGAAATCGCGGCCAATGGCGATGGCCAGCAGGGAATCCTTGCCGTGCAGGGCAATCAGAGCACGCGTGAGGATTAAATAGGCGATGCCTGAAAAGAAATGCACCGTGCCATACACCGCCACCGGCCAGGCAGAAAAGTTATTTTCGCCCATCCAGGCGGTAGCGAAAGGAATTAGCGAGAGCCAGAAAAGAAAGTGCATATTGGCCCACAGCACGCGCCCGTCGACCTGCCCGGTCGCCTGAAGCAGGTGGTGATGGTTATTCCAGTAAATGCCGAGAAGAATAAAACTCAGCACATAGCTTAGAAAGATGGGAACCAGGGGTAACAGGGCGGCGAGATTATTCCCGTGTGGGGAGGCCAATCCCAAGACCATGATGGTGATCAGGATGGAAATCACGCAATCGCTAAACGCTTCCATACGGGACTTACTCATAATGATGCTCCCTGTTATCCAAATTACCTTCAGGGAAATTTTACCAATTTTCACCTATAAGATCAATTTAAGATATATAGTTCTGTCCTGTGCTGAATTTTTTACCAGGGCTACTGGGGCACGGTCTGCGAGGCCAGTGATTGCAAAGTTTGGGCGATGTTCTGGTTCAGGCCGGCAAAATAGGCCAGCCCCTGCGGGCTTTGGTGAAAAATTGTGGCGTAGAAAACGCAGGCAGCCAGGTAAGTGCCCTGCTCGGTGGGATGGCTGCCATCCGACTGCCAGAGATCCGGGGGATTGGCCTGAGTTACGCCCTTCAACCACGCCGACCCTACCGGAACCACTGGAACGTTTAATTCCTGGGCGATCCCCATATAACCAGCCGAAAGCTGCGCCTGCATTTCGAAGTAGGTTGCCAGGCCAAAGTCTGCATCGCCGTCCTTGTGGCCCCAGGTCATGAATAAGAGCGGTTGCGCGCCGGCGGTCCTGATCCTCTGCACCAGCTGGCGCACGGCCGGATACATGGTCTGGATGCGCGAAGCCTGGACAGCCGGTATTTCGCTCTGCTCTTGCAAGACGATAAAGTCCCATTTCTGGAACTGGACTTTGTCGAGGGTTTGCGAGGAAGCGGCGTGCTGCGCCAGAGTCCAGCCGCCTTCGGCCGCCATGCCGGTCTCAACCTGGTGCCCGCCGGAACAGGCCAGTTTGGTAAACATCCCCGGTAAATCATTGACGTAGGTATAACTGTTGCCGATGAACAGAATCCGCGTCACCGGCCCAGGGTTGTCAAGGCTGTGGCATTTGTCTTCCGGGGCGCAGCCGCTGGTTGCCAGCATTAAAACCAAACAAAAACACATAAAGTATTTCATTACCCGGCTCCCAGGCGCAGGCCCATTAAGAATTTTCTATGGGGTAATTAATTCTACCATCAGAGGTGGCTTGAGCTTTGTTAATCGATGACGATGCGAAAGTCGCAGGAATTTGCCCCTTGCATGATCGTGTGAGTGCGCAATAAGTGCATGCTTGAGTTGAATCCATTGATAAGCGCCGCATCCCGGTTGCAGGAAAGACAAAAGCCAAATTCCTTTATCCCCAGGCGCTCGTACAATTCGGCATACTGGCAGTGCGTTACATCGAAGCTTAGGGTCTGACCGGTTTCCTCCAGGACGGTTAATTCTAAGGCGCCTGAATCGGCCCAAACCTCTTTTACCATCCGGATCAGTTCCTTGGTTGAATTTCCGCCATATTTTTCGGCCATCATTTTTCCGGCTAGAGCGGCATCTTTCTGAATGGCGGCAGACGCGATTTGCAAGGCTTTTTCATAGCCGAGCTCTTCGATAAATCCATCCAGCACACAGGCCAACAAGGGCGATTGAATCTCACGCCGTTGCAGGATGCTGATTTTAGGTGCGGGCTGATCCAAAATCTCTTCACCCATGCGTTTTCTCCTATTGGTTTCCTTGGAACCTGTCCGAAAAATATTGCAGCAGCCGGTTACCCCAACAGCTTTCCCAGGTGCTTGAAGGCTTGCCTTCCCTCGGCGGCGAAACCGAAGTAGGCGTTCTGCATGCCCCATACGACTGCGTCGAGGGCATATTGGGCGCAGGCAACCATGCGCTGCTGCTCTTCGGCGGGGGTAAAGGTACGCCCATACCCCTCAAAAAAAGCCTCGGCCAGCTCGGGCCGCTCGATCCAATCAAAATTGGGATAACGGCTGAAGTCGGCGGCGCGCACGTCCCAACCGGAAAACTCGAAATCGATCACGCCGGTCCAGGCGCCATCTGGGCCGACGAGCCAGTTGGCCGGGCAGTAATCCCGGTGGCACGGCCGCGGGGGTTCGCCTTCGAAAGCCGGGAGTAAGGCGCAAGCCGCCTGCACCACCGCCAGCTCGTCCTGGCTCAAGAAACCGCCCTGCCGCCCATGCTGGACCTGCTCCTCGATCTTCGACGAAACGTACTGCCTGGCATCGTAGACCGGTGTCCCGGCGCAGGCGCCATCCCGCCGGCAAGCGCCAAAGTATTCTCCCGCAGGCAGGTTGTGCAGGCCGGCCAGGGCCTTGCCTGCCGCTCGCCATACGGCCTGCGTCTGGGTGGGAGTAAGCTGAACTTCTTCCAGGATATTACCCGGCAGCTCGCCGATCACCAGGGCCAGCGGATCTTCGGCGTGGACGGCCAGCAGCCGGGGAGCAAAATCGCCGAAAGCCGTGGCCCACTGCTCGTAGGCGTGGACTTCGTTCTGCCAATGCGAGCGGTCGCGGTGAGTTTTCAGATAGCAGCCGCCAGAGGCTGTGCGCAGGCGTTGGACGGCCGCCCGCCGGCCGGCATGTTCCCGGCTGCGGTTGCCATCCGCTGCCACCTGGATGGGTCCCAGGACCGAGGCGCACCAAGCCAGGGCCTGGATTATATTTTCATCTTCGTTCATTTGCATAAAAGCACCGGGATAGGTGAGTTCTCAGCCAGTATTATAGACGAAAAGTTTCCCTGCCAGAATAAATAATACCGGGTTGTCACAGTCAGGAAAAGAAAGAGCGGATAAATCCGCAACTACAAGGAAATGTAGTAACGACTTCAGTCGTTTCTTGTTCGACCTCGGAATGCACTTAATCGGAGCAAAATAGGTGAGTTAATTCTCCTTGGAGACCGGCTCCATCCAACTGCGACCATCTTTGGTCATCAGCTTCTCGGCAGCTTTTGGGCCCCAGGAACCTGACCGGTAATTGGGAAAGTCTGACGGCTTTTGTTCGGCCCAGGCGTTCAGGATGGGCATCAAGGCGGACCAGGAAGCCTCAACCTGGTCGGCGCGCATAAAGAGGGTTGCGTCGCCTAACATTACGTCCAGCAGCAGGGTTTCATAGGCTTCGCGTACCTTGGTTTTGAAGGTTTCCTGATAGGAAAAACGCAAATCCACAGGGGTTAAATGCAGGCTGGCGCCGGGCTGCTTGGCCTGAAAGCGCAGTGAAATCGCTTCCTGTGGTTGAATGTCGATCATGATATAGTTGGGTTGCCAGGTTTGAGCGGCCATTTTTGGAAAAGATTGGTGCGGCACGGGCCTGAATTGGATAATCACACAGGATGTTCGCGCGGGTAGTCGTTTCCCGGTGCGCAGATAAAAAGGGACATCCTGCCAGCGCCAATTATCGACGAACAATTTAACCGCCGCGAAGGTTTCTATCGGTGAATCGGGCGCCACGCCGGGTTCGGACCGGTAGGCGGGCACCTTTTCCCCCTCCATTTTCCCGGCCCCATATTGGCCGCGCACAGCCACTTCATCGACCAGGTCCTGGGTGATCGGACGGATAGCCTTAAGCACATCCACTTTCTTGTTGCGGATCTCGTTAGCGTCAAAGGAAACCATCGGTTCCATCGCGATCATGGTTAGGATCTGCATCAGATGGTTCTGGATCATGTCGCGCAAAGCCCCCGCATGCTCGTAATAGGCGCCTCTATGCTCGACTCCCACTTGTTCGGAAACCGTAATTTGGACGTGATCGATATAGCGGCGGTCCCACACCGGTTCAAACAAAGCGTTGGCAAAGCGAAAGGCGAGAATGTTTTGAACGGTTTCCTTGCCCAGGTAATGGTCGATGCGGAAGATTTGTGTTTCGTCAAAAACGGTGGTGAGTATGCTGTTGAGCGCCACGGCTGAAGCCAGGTCGTGACCAAAAGGTTTTTCCACCACAATCCGGGCGCGGCGTTTGTCGTTAGCCAGCCCGGCTGCGCCTAAGCCGTGAACGATAGTTTCTACGATGCCTGGCGGAGTAGCCAGGTAAAAAATATGGGTTGCCGGGCTTCCCCACTCTTTTTCCAGGTCGGCCAGTTTACCATTAATCGCCTGGTAGATTTCTGGATTTGAAAAATCACCGGAAAGGTAGGACAACTTTTCAGCAAATTCACCCCAGGTCTTCTCGCCCATTTTTCCACAATCACAAAAATTGTTGGCGCCATCTTTCAGCCGTTGCTGGAATTCTTCCGGGCTTTGTTCCTTCAAATCCAGCCCAATCATGGCGAAATGTTCGGGTAACTGGCGGTCTAGCAGCAGGTTGTAAAGAGCCGGAGCCAGTTTGCGCCAAGTCAGGTCCCCCATGCTGCCAAAGATCATCAGAATGGTTGGTTTTATTGGAAGTGCCATTAGATTCGCGCCTCTATGAATGTTGAATTTTTTGGTTATTTCGGGCGGTTACACCGCCCGAAATAACCAAAAAATTCACTTGTCCCGATTTAAGGAAAGCCCCATCGTCTCCAGCAATTTCCGGGTGGTTGGGTAATCTTTATGGATAATGCCCCGGATCCCCAGGCTTTGGGCCACCTCAACGAACATCGGCCGGTCGTCAATGTAGACGACTTGTTGAGGGACAACCTGGGCGATATCCAGGGCGATCCGGTACATATCCGCATCCGGTTTTCGATAGTGGACAAAGCAGGATGAAATAAAGAAATCAATAATGCTGCCCAATTTAAAGTGTTGGACACGATATTCAGTCAGTTCGCGGCCTTCATTACTCACCGCCGCGGCGCGCACGTGGTATTGAGACTTAAGCTGGCGCACTAACTCGATCATCTCCGGAAAAGGTTTCGACTGGGCAAACATGAAGGTCCTGAACTCTTCGCGGGAGAATGGACGCTCTTGATAAAAAACGATGCGCTGCAAATATTCATCCAGGTTGAGCTTGCCCTCTTCGTATGTATCAAAGGTCAGGTGATGGCGCTCATTCATTTCGTCATAATTCAGGCCGAATTTGTCAGCGGCGTTCTTGCGGATGTCGTTATCCCAGGCGTTGGTAAGCAACACGCCGCCAATATCGAGGAACAAAGTTGAAATAGAGGAAACAGGGGACATAGGTCGTTTTAATACCTCCTTAGATCATCAAGCCCAATTCGATGACGACCCGTGTATCCAGTTTCTTACCTGGTAGGTAACCCCAAATTTTACTTACCTCGCGGGCGTAATCTAGCAATATATCAAAGCAAACGCCTGGTTTTTGGTAGCCTGGATATCGCCGAGGCCTTCATGCTGAGGCCGGTCATATTTAGCTACGGCGTAATGCTGACTGCCAGCACCTTTGCCGGCCAGATGACGCTGGCCACCGGCTACTGCCAGGGCAACCTTGCCAGTGAAACGGTGGAATGATTATTGGAGCAGATGTTGGCGAAATTGGCTTTGATTTCACCTGTGATCGAAAAATAAGTTGAGTGGTTGGGTCCCTTGCGATGGGAATCTTCCTTTGCAAGGTTATGATGAACTAAAAACCTTTATAATTAACTCGGCTCTTTGGGAGTTGCCGTAGTGACCTCCTGGATTTGGTGGAGTTAGCGGGCCTGCGCCCGCTAACTCCACCAAATCCAGGGACCTACCCCGCCAAATCCCAGAGAACCATTAACTCTGTTTTCCTGAATGGAATTTTAAGAATTTATCAATAGTGTGTAGTTGGTGAAAGGAGCAACAGGGATGGCTGCCTTTGGTGTTTATTCAGAGGTTGGAAAACTGCGCAAGGTGATCGTGCACCGCCCGGAACTCAGTCTGAAACGGCTTACCCCGGCCAACCACGACGAGCTGCTCTTCGATGACGTGCTGTGGGTGGAGCGCGCTCAATGGGAACACGACCAATTCACCAACTGCATGCGTGAGCGCGGCGTCGAGGTTTTCAACGTGGAAGACCTGCTCAGGGAAACCCTGGCAGCCTCCGAGGATGCCAGGCGCCTGATTATAGAACAGGTGGCGACCGATTACACGATCGGCTGGTCGTTGGTAGACGAAATCCGCGAATTCCTGTGGGGACTTTCACCCGATTTTCTGGCCCGCCACCTGATCGGCGGACTGACAGCCGGCGAGACCGACCTGGATTGGGAAAAGTTCAGCCAGATCTCGCTTTCGGCGGCTTCTCTGGACGACATGAATTATTTCTTGCTGCCGCCGCTGCCCAATACGCTTTTCACCCGCGATTCATCCTGCTGGATCTTCGACGGCGTCACGATCAACCCCATGTTCTGGCCGGCCCGGCGCAGAGAAGCGCTGAATATGTATGCGATTTATCGCTACCATCCCATGTTCCAGGACGCCGGTTTCAATTTCTGGTATCCCCAGGCGGAGGATGGACCATTCAAGATTGAAAATTTCGGGCGTTCGTCCCTCGAAGGCGGCGACGTTTTGCCGATCGGCAATGGCACGGTGTTGATCGGCATGTCCGAGCGCACCCGCGGCGGGATGATCGAGCAAATCGCCGAGATCCTATTCGCCCACGGCAGCGCCGAGAGGGTAATCGCCTGCGTGATGTCGCGCGACCGCGCCCACATGCACCTGGATACGGTGTTCACCATGCTCGACTGCGACAAAATTACCGCTTTCCCTAAAGTAGTCAACCAGATTCGGGCCATCAGCCTGCGCCCGGGCTTAAAAGCGGGCGATTTCCACGTGACGATGGAAAAAGATCTCCTCTCAGCGGTGGCAGATGCGCTCAAGGTCAGGAAAATGACCGTGGTCGAAACGGGCGGGGACCAGTATCAAATGGAGCGGGAGCAGTGGGACGACGCCAACAACACGATCGCCCTGGAACCCGGCGTGGTCATTTCTTACGAGCGCAATACGCACACCATCGAGAGGATGCGCCAGGCGGGGGTAGAGGTGATCACGATCCCCGGTTTTGAACTTGGCAAAGGCCGCGGCGGGGGGCACTGTATGACCTGCCCAATTTTACGTGACCCGCTCTGCCCTTAAAGGTTACATGCCCTTAATCAACCCGCCGGGCTGGCACTTGCGGCAAAAATTGGTGATGCGCTGGTTGGCGCTTATCAGAGAAACAGGCGTTCCGCAGCGCGGGCAGGGTTCGCCGGTTTTCATATGCACGGCCATGAACTGGCGCGGTTCGAGCTCGATGTGTTCTTGCATTTCCTGGCGCACTTTGTCAATCGAGACCAGCAGTGTGTCGCGCATGGCCTTGTAAAGGCGCTCGATCTCCGGCGGGGTCAGCTGGGTGCGCTTGCGGTAAGGGTGTAAGCACGCTTCCCACAATATTTCATCGGCGTAAGCATTGCCAATCCCGGCCACGAATTCACCACGCGTCAAAACGCCTTTGATCTCGCCCCGGTAGGGCGCCAGGCGCTTACGGAAATCTTCCAGTGATATTTCCAGCGCTTCCGGGCCCATAGCCGCGTAATCGGGAATGAGGGCCAGGTCCTGGGTAAGGTAAAGCTGGCCCATCTGTTTCTGGTCGAGGTAGCGCAGCTGGCCGCCGCCAGACAATACGAATATCACCCAGGTTTTAGCCTTGCGTTTATCCCGCTCACTGGCAAGCTGCAACCGGCCGCTGAGCTTGGGGTTTAGCACCAGAAAGAGGGGTGCGATACTGGCCTGGAGGGTGAAGACCAGGTATTTGCCTCGCCGCGCTAAGCCGGTAATGGTCGCCCCGGTCAGGGCGGCCGCGAATCCGGCCTGGGTCAGGTCGCGCACCACCACCGCCCCACCCGGCGGGATCACGTCGACGGCCGTGATCGCTTGCCCGACGACCCGCCGTTGTAGCACCTCGCGCACCACTTCGAGTTCCGGTAGCTCAGGCATTGTACCTGTTATTATACAAGGGCTGAATTAAATTATAGATACGAATACACGCCGACCCTGACGGTCGGCGTGTATTCGTATCTATAATTTTAATCTCTTAAGAAATGGTGTCACTATCGCCGAGGATGTCGATGACGGCGTCTTTGACCCAATAACGAGACTGGCCCTGGCTGGAAAGGCGGCGAATGCCGTCCAGGTGATTGCCCAGGGTGACAATGGCCGGTTCTTCGGTCAGCTCGCCCTTGGGCAGGCTAACCTGTCCCAACCCCACACAGGAGAGCAGCCCGTTGCACAGGCAGCGTTTTTCTTCCGTGTTGCGCGGCAGGCCGCGTTTGTTCACGAAATCTTCAATCGGAGCGGCCTGGCAGCGTGTGAAAAGTTTGCGCGTCCCGTCTGCTGCCGGAACGCTGAGGCCGCGCTGCTGCAAAAGGCCCAGGTCGCACACCCGGCGCCGGGCCGCGTAGACTTCATCGTTGGCCAGTGTGTCTTCGATCTGCATCACTTTGAATGGGTAGCCGGTCGGAGAAAACAGGGTAGTGTAGACCAGCGGAGCGTCTTCGGTTTCCTTTTTCAAACGGTTCAAGATAGCGGCGCGGTAGCCGGGCTTCATGCCGGATTCTTCGGCCAGGGCAAAGTTCGAGCCCACCTGCACGCCCGTGGCTCCCAGCGCCATGGCTTGCTGGAGTTTTTGGCGGCTGCCATAGCCGCCTGCCAGCCAGAAGGGCAGGCCGACCTGGCGGATAGCCTGCAGGTTGGGTTCGTCGGACGGGCCATAGATGGGCTGGCCGAGGCTGTCCTTGGCCAGGGGTCCCTGGGGGCCGGCATTGTGCCCGCCGGCGGTATGGTGCTCGATAATGAATCCATCCGGGGCACCGCTCTGGCTTTGCGCCAGGGCCTTAACCAGGTTTTCCAGCGACACGATCGCCAGAAAAGCCGGGCGGGTCAGTGGTTTTTGAGCCAGCTTGCCGTCTGCCACCTGGCGCGGGTCGAAGGACAGGTTAAAACTCTCGCCCGACTCGCGGTACAGCACCGAGAGATTGTGGGTGACCGGTTCGTGGCGGGTTAAACGGGTGCAGGTCTCGGGTAGGCCATCCGGATTCCC
>Ga0182027_10012270_pt1 | contig 12045 bp, 7 predicted proteins | sample 712E1DmetaG_FD_121300 | JGI IMG/M metagenome (GOLD analysis project Ga0182027, IMG submission 121300) | Permafrost microbial communities from Stordalen Mire, Sweden - 712E1D metaG (Illumina Assembly) | ecosystem: Environmental > Terrestrial > Soil > Wetlands > Permafrost | place: Sweden...
AACCCCGCCCAATGAGAATCAAAATCGGAGGGGCGGGTCCTCTCCGGGCTTCCATTTCGTTTAGTCCGGTGGCGGCAACTGTTCGAGAAGAAAGTCATAGAATACCCGCCATCTCCCCGCCGTTCTCTCGTAGCGCGGGCGAACGAGGTTCACGACCAGGCCGGTGGCTCCGCCAAGGAGCAATGCAATCCAAAACCCCGCGCCTCCGGATAGAACCGGGAAGAGTTCCATTGGCGCAAGCCCGGCGAAGACAACCGCAAAGCCCACCGTCACCAGGAGATAAACTGACCAGCTAATCCGGCGATCCGGGGCTTCAGGCGTGCCGGGTTGTTCCGCGTGCATATATGCAGTGCGCCCTTTCAATTCATGGGCCAGCCAAATCAGGAAGAGGGTGCCGGTGGTTTCCATGCGCGCGTGATGTCTAAGGCTGCCCTGCCGCGAGCGAAAGAACCGTTTTCGCGCGAGCTTTAAGGTTTGCCGGGTCCACCCGTTCCTCCTCCCTCCGCGGCTTGCTGTCAAAGCGCGCCGGGGATTTCCGGGCCTGGAAGCGCTCCTTGACTTCAAACGCAAAGTTGTCCAGCGCCGCCGAGTTGATGGGGTCGCCGTTGAAAGCCAGCGTCAGGCTCAAAACCCCTTCCAGCTCGGCCGCGTGGCACAATTGCGCCTCGGCGATTTTGGTGGGCATGCATTCGAGCGGCCCGACGCTCACCACGGCGTCTATGCGGCCGCGCCGCCATTCGTGCAGCGGCGCGCCGACGGTCAAGACCGCTTCGCCTTCGAGCGCGGCGTCCACATAAGGTTCCGCCGCCGCCAGCGCCTCGGCGGTGGTGGGCCAGGGAGACCAACCGAGGTGCGGCGCCATCGCCGAGAGCGCCGCGCTTTCGATGCGCCGGCGAACCAGATGACTCAAACCGTCCGCCAACCGGTTGCGGCCATCCCCTTGCCGCTGGAGATAACCGCAATAGTTGACCCATTCGATTTTCGTCGCGAGACGGACGCGCAGTCCGCGCGCCTCCAGTTTTTTGATCAGCGAGTCGTTGCTGAGGTCCACGCCGCGCACATAAAACTCACCCGTCAATTCCACGCGCGGCAGTTCTCCCGGACCGCGCAACGCGGCGAAATCGCGGCCTGCGCGTTCGAGCAATTCGCGGAGGCCAAACAACCGTCCGCCGGCCACCTGCCACAGCGCCGCGCCCAGCGACAGGTTGCCGCGCGCCGCCGACTCGACCTGCGCCAGCAGTTGGCGAAGGCAGCGCGCGTAGAGTTTTTCCGTCCCGCCCCGCACCTGTTCCACGGGGCGGACATCGAGCATCGCCTGCAAAAGAAGGTCAATCGCCGCCAGGCCGGCGAAGACCAGCATCTCCATGCCGGCCGGCAGGTCGTCGAAGTAGCCGGTGTCCTTGGGCGACCAGATGCGCACGCGGTCGCGCCAGCCGAGCCGTTCGAGCACGATGTTGTTGAGCAGATTATAGACGCCAAAGCGGCAGGGGCCGTCGGTGCAGGTCATCAGGTAAATAAATTTTTCCTCCGCCGGGGCGCGTTCCAGGCGCTGGATCAGCGAGCCGAGTGTCAATGGCATGGGCAGACATTCCTTGCCCGAGGTGTGACGGCGGCCGATGCGCAGCGATTCCGCATCCGGAGCGGGCAGGCTTTCGGCGTTGAATCCCAGCCCGCGAAACACGGCGGCCACCGCTTCGGACCCCGGGCCGGTGTAGGGGACCAGCATCGTTTCGGGCTGTCCGTTGCCCTGCCGAAAATCACCGAGCCGCAAACCGCTGAATTGGACGCCCGAAAAACTGTTCAGCGTCGCGCCATTTCGCGCGGCGCGCCAGTCCTCCTCGACGCAATGGAGGAATGCCTCGATGCGTGTCCGCGTGCCGGCGTCGCCGGAATGGCCGTCGGTTTCGATCACGACAAATGGTTTGCCCGCCATGGCATAGGCGGCGAAATGCAAATTAAAGCTGTCCGGGCCGCAGGAATAGTTGCTGCAATACAACGCATACACGCCGGCCATGCGGCGCGCCTGGTGCGCCGCCCGCAGGATGGTCTGGCCGTAACCCCAATACATGTCGGTGAACAGCGGCGTCCGCGCGTCCAGCGGAAAACAATCCACCGGAATCCCGATGGCGCCCTGCTCGCGCAAGATGGCCGGCACGTTGGAATTGAGCACCTGGTTGTAAATCGTGTAATGGCGGCCGAGCACCACGACCGGCACGAGATTTTGCGCGCGACAAAACTCCAAGGCGCGCCGGCCCGTCTCCTGGCAGGCGGCGTCAAATTCCTGCTGCGCCGCAACGCCGGCCGACCAGGCCGCGCGCCGCCGAGGCTCCGCCAATCCCAATTCCTGCGCCATTCGGCCGCAGCCCGCCAAAAACTCCCTGGATTCCAAATTGCCCGCGCCGAAATCAAACAACGGCGACAGCATTCGCGGCGGCGCGGCGGCGCCCAGCCCGCGCTCCACCACCTTCGGCGCCGCCTGGACAATCGGACAATTGCTGGAGCACCGCTGGCCCGGCGCGCCCGGCAGGCTGCGGATCATCGGCACAAACATCCAGTCCGCGCCACGGGCCGCCAGTTGCCGGGCGACGCCGTGATAGAGCTGCATCGGCGCGCAAAACGGCGCGCGCGCCGACTGGATGCCGCATTTGAGCGTGTCCGGCCCCGCGCCGCGAACGATTTCCAGGTCGAATCCAGCCGCGTGAAAATAGGCGGCGAAAAAAGGGAACAAGCCCTTGAGCATGAATTCATCGCTCATGGCCATGCGCGGACCGCCGCGCGGCGCGGCGAGCGGGGCGAGGAGTTTTTGCAGGCGTTCCTCCCGTTCGCGAAACGGATCCGGCGCCAGGTCGGGCAATTTCCTTTTGCGGGCGCCCTGGTCGTGCAGCGCGCAGCCGCCGCCCCAGGTGAAATGGGAATGCTGATTGCCCACCCGCGTGCGGAGCCGCTCGATGCGGCAATGATTGCCTGCGCCGCCGCAACCGCGTTTCGAGCCGCAGACGAACGTGTCCTTCTGCTCCACTTTGGCGCCGAGGAAACGCGCCAGTTCCAGCGGCGCAAGCCGGGCGGCGTCCAGTTCGCGCGCCGCCAGCAGCGCGATGCCCATCGCGCCGACGGTGCCGGGATTGGGCGGCACGATGACTTCGCTGCCGGTTTGCCGCGCGACCGCCGCCGCGAGCGCGTCGGCGCAAAAGGGCATGCCCTGGCAGAAGATCACCTTGCCGATGGAGCGGTTGCCTTTCACGCGGTTGAGGTAATTGCTGATGATGGAATCGTAGAGGCCGGAAATGATGGCCGGTTGTTCCACCCCGGCCGCCACGGCCTCGTCAATCACCTCGGCCATGAAGACCGAACAGTGCTGGCCCAGCGACACGCCGGTCGGCGCGGCCATGGCCGCCTGCCCAAGCTGTTGCACGTCTTCGATGCCGGCGAACTTGCGGCCTTGCTCCTCGATGAACGATCCCGTGCCGGCGCTGCACGCCTCGTTCATCGCGCAGTCAATGATGCGGCCCCCGGCCAGCCGGGTGTATTTGGCGTCCTGGCCGCCGATTTCAAAAATCGTGTCCACGCGCGGGTCGTAATGCAGCGCGCCGGCGGCGTGCGCGACAATTTCATTGACAATAAACACGGCCTCCCTGCCGTAGCAGGAGGAGAGCAGCGAACCGGCGACTTCGCGTCCGCTGCCGGTGGCGCCAAAGGCGACGACGGGATATTTCGCCGCCGGGTTTTCGGTGAAATGCCGGAGCAACTCCTGCGCGGCGCCAACCGGATCGCCCTGCGTCTGGCGATAGGACTCCCAGACCGTCTCCCGCGCCGCCAAGTCCAGCGCCACCGCTTTGGAGCCGGTGGAACCGATGTCGAATCCGAGGACGAGGCGGCGGAATTGGCCGTTGACCTTGGCCCACGGCTGCCTGGGCATCCGCTGAACGCGATGGAGCGAATCGGCGAGCGCGGGCAGGCGATGTGGCTTGAATTCGCGCGGCGGGAGCAGCAGTTGGTCCGGCGCGGGCAGCGCGGCTGGATGCTCCGCCGCGAGGAGCGCGCAACCGAGCGCTTCCAGACACAGCATTTGTTCCTCATCCGCCGCGACCAGGTTCATTCCCTGTTGGGCGAGCCGTTCGCCAAAAATCCGGCGCACGCGCGGCGACCGGCTGACGCCGCCGGTGAGCAGCACGCGCGCCGGGCTGATGCCGGGTTTGATGAGCACGGATACATTTTCGCAAACGGCGTCGAACAAACCGGCGAGAATCCGCGCGCGATCTTCGCCCTTGTTGGCCAGGTGCGTCATGTCCGTCTTGAGAATGACTGGACAACGGCCGGAGAGCGGCGCGGGATCCGGCACGCCGGCGCACAACGCGCCTGCTTCCTCGACCGTCAGGGAGAATCGCTCCACCAGTTGCCGGAGGAAATTGCCGGTGCCCTGCGAACAGCGGCTGTTCTCACGAAACACCGTCAGGCCGTTGGCGCGCAGTTCGAGCACGGAAAAACCGTGACTGCCGATATTGACGATAGTGGCCGGCTCGTTGCCGAACAAAAAACGGTAGCCGCGCACCTGCGCCTGTTTGGCCGGAATGCTCGGCAGATTGATCTGGGTGGAAAAACGTCCGGTCACGGCGGCGCCGCCGGCGCCGGACCAGTTCCATCGTTCCAACGATTCGAGCAGGAACTGGCCGGGCCTTTTGCGATGCTCCTGGATTTCCCGCCGGACGATTTTGATTTTGCCGGCGTCCAGAAGCACCTCCACCATCTTGATGGTTTCCGCGCCGGCATCAACGCCAACGAAGCGGGACCCTGGCCCGCGCGCCGCACCGGCCGCGCGGTTTTCCGAAATGGCGGGACTAAAAAGTTCAAGCGCCTTCATGCCGGTTCTCATGCCGCAACTCTATGGCCTGAGTGTGTGCGGCATTAATTGAAAAATAGTGGGACCGCATTGATTATGTCAATGATAAAGCGCCGTCCCGCGCGGGTATCCACTTCAAGTCAGTTCCGGGGAGTGCCTTAATTCAATTGATGTAGTGTCGGCGCTGTGCGCCGATGTCGAGCCACAGGCTCGACCCTACACCAAATAAGGCACTACCCAGTTTGCGGGGAAGCTTGATTTGACGGGGCGCTTGCGAATAAACTTTCCGAGCCTGTTTGAAACCGTCGGGGCCGCCTGGCCGGATTGTGGCCGTTGGCAGCACGGCCAGGGACCCCGGAACGGCCCATTGCTTGAAGGCTATATTGTGACCGCCATGCCGGACTCCGATCCACCGCGCCCGCCGCGCGCCAGCCGGAAACGCCGACAGCCACCGCTGCCGGGGTGGAAGGAAGTGTGGAAGCCGCCGTCTTCCCTACTCGACCTTTGCGTGACTTTTGATCAAGTAAATAGATTGGCGGAATTCGCCTGGACCGCGCCAGGCTCGGCAGAAGCCGTCGCAGTTGGCCAGGTGCGTTGTACGGGCGCGGATCAGTTGAGTTGGGACTTGGAGAGGGCCGGCCACCATGATGCGGCGGTTTCTTCCCATCATCGCAATTCCGTCCGCGCCGCAATCGGCCGCTGGTTAGACCAGATTCCCACCCGCCTCGATACGTTCACCGCCTATTGGATCCAAATGCAACCCGGAACCAACAGGCCGGTTCGCGTGCAGGAGCCTTTTGCTCCCGATGAACCCGTCTATCCCTGGTTGGAGGATACGATCGTGGCGATGGCGGAAGCGCTGCGGCTGCAGTTCTCCCCGCTGGGGAAAATAATGGATGGCACCATTCCCGACGTATTCGGGGACTTTGAAAGCTACCAACGCCGGCTGGCGCGCAAGGAACAAAAGCGCGAGGAAGAAAGAGCACGGCAGCGGGAAAACATGGAACGGCTAGCCGAGATGCGGCGGCAGCTTGAGCGGCGAAAGGCCGAGGCGCGCCTGGCCTTGGAGGCGAAGAAAGCCGCCGAGGCCAGGGCCAAACTCCTGTCCCAGACTTTGGGTTCACTGCCCGCGCGCCCGCCTCGGGACCTTCCTCCTGTGTCGGTGCGCTTTGGAGTGCCAGAGCTTGCGCTGCAGGAGACGGCATTCCCACTGACCCATCTGCGCGGGTTCTTTCTCCGCGAGCGCGCGGCGCTTTGGTGGGTCTCCAACCAATCGGACGACCTGCTTTGTTTGCCGCATTGCCGCGTCGAACGGCTGGAATATCAAATCCGCGCCGCCTTGCGCGTGCTGGGCCCGTTGCGCGGCCGCGCCTTGCTTTCCGATGAAGTGGGCCTGGGCAAGACGATTGAGGCGGGCCTGGTGATCAAGGAACTGCTCACCCGCGGCATGGTGAAGCGATTTCTCGTGCTCACCGTCCCTTCGCTGGTGGATCAGTGGGAGGAGGAACTGGCCGACAAATTCGGCCTGGCCGCGGCCACCACCAACCAGGCCGGAGCGCGCGGGGACGCGCAAAAATTCTGGCGCGACAACCCGGGCATTGTCGCCAGCCTTCACACCCTCAAACAGCCGGCGCACCTGGACATAGCCCGGCAGGTGCATTGGGACATTTTGGTGGTGGATGAGGCGCATTACCTGCGCAACCGCGAGTCCCAGGCCTGGCAGGCCGTCAATGCGCTGCCCCGGCAGTTCTTGCTGCTGCTCACTGCCACCCCGGTGCAAAATTCCCTCGAAGAACTCTACAACCTCGTCACCCTCCTCCAACCGGGGCAGTTGCCCTCGCCCAAGGAATTCCGCGCCCGTTTCCTGGATCCCAAACGCCCGCGCCAGCCCCGCGAACCGGAGGAGCTGCGCCGCTTGCTGGGCCAGGTGATGATCCGCAACACCCGCGCCAACGCCGGAGTCAACCTCCCGCCGCGCCGGGCCGAGACGGTGCTCTTTGAGCCGGAGGAAGGCGGGCGCGCTTTCTGGGAGCGATGGGACGGCGAATTGCGCGCCCGGCTTTCGCAGCTCAACTCCAGCCAGTCCAGCCTCTGGGGCCGGTTGCTCCTGCAAACCGCCGGCAGCAGTCCCGCCGCCTGGCGCGCGGCACTGGAGAAGTTTCCCGACCGCGGCGCGGCGCGCGCCTGGCGGGACCAGGCGCCGCTGGAAGGAAGCTGGCGCCGAAAATGCGAATTGATCCCGCCTCTGGCCCGGGGCGAGGGCGGCGCGGTGGTCTTTACCCAGTTCCTGGAAACCCAGGCGGCGCTGGCGGATTTCTTGCGCGGCGGCGGGGTGGAGACCTTTGTCATCAATGGCGCGACCCCGGCGCCCGAACGCCAGCCCATCACGGAAGAATTTCACCAGCGCGGCGGCGCGCTGCTCCTCACACACAGCGGCACTGAGGGCCGCAACCTGCAATTCTCCCATCGCCTGGTGAACTTCGACCTGCCGTGGAATCCGATGGAGATCGAGCAGCGCATTGGCCGTTTGCACCGGCTCGGCCAGCAACACCCGGTCCATATCTGCAATTTCGTTCAAGCCGGAACCTTGCAGGAACACCTGCTGCAGGTTCTTCAGGAAAAGCTCAACCTGTTTGAATTGGTCGTCGGCGAAGCCGGCCTGGTGCTGGGCGAGCGCTTCAGCAGCGACGAATTCGCCGAGGAAGTGTTTCGCCGCTGGCGGGAAAGCGAGGGCCGCGTGGCCGAAGCCATGGCTGGACTGGGCGAGGAACTCGCCGCCGCGCGCGCCGCCTACGGCGAATCCAAGCAACTGGACGAAACTCTTTTCGCCAAGGACTACGAGTCCTTATGACCCCATACCTCCCATACCTCCCATACCTCCCATAACTCCCATGCCATGAAACTAGACCGCGCAACCCACAATCCCGGCGAGTTGCTCGAATTCTACCAGGAGGGCTTGTCCGCCCTCGGCGCCCTCTGCGAGCGCACCTGGCATGACCGCCTGGAAGTCATCGCCGAAGGCCGCGCCGCCACTTTCTGGAACCCTCAAGGGACGCTGCACGAAGTGGAATTGTTCTTCGCGCCCGCCGACACCACTTCGGCGCGCGATGCCGCGCGGGAAGTGTTTCCCGGCTGTCCGCTGACGTTCCAATTGGCCGAAACATTGCGGCCCATGCCCCTGGCGCTCGAACGCTTTGTTCTGGCCGATGACACCGCTTCGCGTCCGCCGGAAGCGACGGTGGCAGAAAAACTGTGGCGCTCTCAATTTGCCGACACCGCCCGCTGGCAATTGACCGCCCCGTTCGAGGCCGATTTTCACTTTTCCCTCATCGGGGTTGCGCGATGCGAAATCCAGGCCATGGACCAGCATTGGTCTCTCCATCGCCTGGCGGTCTCGCTGCCCGGCGGAGAATCCGACGAGGCCCTGGCGCGGGACATGCCGTTCCACCACGAAACGGCTGAATCCGCTGCGGACATTCCCTGGCCGGCGCTCGACCCGGCGCGATGGCGCGAACTGCTGCAACTGGCTTTTCAGAGCGAAGTGGCCCGCGAAGTGGACCGGGTGCGCGCCCGGCAGGAAAACAGCCTGCGCCGCGAACTGGAACGTATTGACAACTACTTCGAGAACTATGAGCGCGAGTTGACGGCCCGCGCGCAACGAAGTTCCAATGAGAACACAAAGGCCAAAACGGCCGACCGCCTGGCCGCCGCCAGGGCCGAGCACGAACGGCGCCGCGCCGACCAGTTGGCGCGCCACGAAATCCGCGTCCAGCCCCATGTGGACGCGCTGCTGCTGGTGGCCGAAAAGGCCTGGCGTGCGCGAGTGCAAGTGCAGCGCGCGCACCAGACACAGACCCTGGACGCGCTTTTTGTCCCGCGCTCCCGCCGGTGGGAATTGAGCGGGCAAAGGCTGGTGTGAGCCAAACCTTCATGGCTCGTTGTTCATAATAGGCCAGTCCCGCGCGTTGGCGCGAGTGCGTTTGGTGATGCGGCCGCGTTTGAGTTCCAGCACTTCGTCGCACAGGGCCAGCACTTCCTGGCGGTCGTGGGTGACGTATAGCATCGGCAGCTTGAACTCGTCGCGCACACGGTGAAGATAAGGAATGATCTTGGCCTTGAGCGCCTCGTCCAGGCTTCGCAGCGGCTCATCGAGCAACAACAGCCGGGGCGAAGTCAGCAGGGCGCGGGCCAGGGCCACGCGCTGCCGTTCGCCGCCGGACAAATCGGTGACGCGGCGGCGTGCCAGGGGCTGAATTTCCAAAACCCCGGTGATGTGGCCGAAGCTGAAGAGGGGGCTGGCGCGCGATTCGGATTTCTGGCCGTAAAGAAGATTTTGGCGGACGGAGAGGTGGGGAAACAGCGCCAGGTCCTGCGGCACGTAGCCCATTTCGCGAAGGCGCGGCGGCACGAACGTTTCTTCGGCGGTGTTGGTCAGGACGCGGCTGTCGAGCTGGATGAACGCGGAGGCCGGGCGGCGCAGACCGGCGATCAAATCCAGCAGGGAGGTCTTGCCCGAGCCCGAGGGGCCGAAGATGGCAGTGACCTGGCTTTGCAATTCCACATCCACCTCGATGCTGAAATCAGCCAGGGGCAGCGAGATGTTCTTGAGGAGCAGGTTCACGGTGGGTATGGGATGGATGGGATGGATGGGATATATACTGGTTCCGTTCATCGCCGGGGGCGAAGCAGGAGGCATTCGCTGGTCCAGACGGCCAGGAAGGCGAGCGCGACGGAGACGCCGAGCAACCGATAAGCTTGGGCGTCCTGGCCAAGCTGGACATGCTGGAAAATGGAGAGCGAAAGGGTGGAGGTCCGGCCGGGAATGTTTCCAGCCACCATGATCGTGGCGCCAAATTCCCCCAGCGCGCGGGCGAAGGCCAGGGTCATCCCGCCCAAAATCCCGCGCCAGGCCAGCGGAAGAGTGATGGTGAAGAAGACGCGCGCCTCGCCCGCGCCCAGGGTGCGGGCGATTTGCTCGAAACGCGGGTTGACTTGCTCGAAGGCGATCCGGGCCGAGAGCACCAGCAACGGGAAGGACATCACCCCCAGCGCGATGAGGACGCCGCGCCAGGTGAAGATGACATCCAAATCCAGCGTCTCATGGAGAAACCGCCCGAGTGGGCCGCGCCGCCCCAGCAGCTTGAGCAGAATCAAACCGGTCGCCACCGGGGGCATGACCAGCGGCATCATCACGACGGTTTGCACCAGCGATTTCCCCGGCCAATCGCGCCGCGCCAGCAGCCAGGCCGCAGCCAGGCCCACGGGCAGGATGAGCAGCGTGCTCAGGGCCGAAACCCACGCGGTGAACCAAACGATTTGCCATTCCTCGGCGGTCATGGGGCTATTGGGGGATAAGGAATCCGAATTTCTCGAATACCCGCCCCGCCTCCGCCGAACTGAGGTAATCGAGGAATTTCCGCGCGGCGGCCGGCTCCTTGGACTCTTTGACCACGGCCATGGGATAAAGGATGGCCGGGCCTTCGCCGGGCGGCACGGCGCAGGCGATCTTCACGTTTTTGGAAATGGCGGCGTCGGTTTTATAGACCATGCCGGCTTCGACGTTGCCGGATTCCACCGCGGCGAGCGCCGCGCGCACGTTGTCGGTGGGAACGACTTTCGAGGCCAGGGCCGGCCAAAGGCCAAGCTTCTCCAGATATTTTCTGGAATAGATTCCCGCCGGCACGGTCTGCGGATCGGCCAGCGCGATGCGTTTGACGGCCGCCTGGGTCAAATCCTTGGCGGAGGCAATGGCCAGCTTGCTGTCGTCCGCCACCACGATGACGAGGGAATTGGACAGGCGGTTGCGGCGCGTCGCTGTGGCGATCAGGCCCAGTTTTTCCAGAGAATCCATTTGGGCTTGATCAGCGGAGAAAAAAACGTCCGCCGGAGCGCCTTCCTGAATCTGCCGCGCCAGGGAACTGGAGGAGCCGAAATTGAGGGCAACCGTCTCGCCCGATTGCCGGGTGTAGGCGTGGGCGATTTCCTGCAAGCTGTCCGTCAAACTGGCGGCGGCGAAGACGACAATGGAGGCGGCCCGCGCCGCGCCCGCGCCCAAGACCAGGCCGGCCAACAGGAGGTTTTGCAGGAAGGGCTTGATCATGTTGACGATATTCGTGTTTGGGATTGTTAAGGAGCCAATGCGATGGAGCAACCAGAAAAAACTTGAAATCAAACCGCCGGCTGCGGCAAGGTGGAGAGCACTAAATGACCGAACCCGTCATCACCCCCGAATTGGTCCAACAGCACAATCTCACTCCCGAAGAGTACGAGAAGATCCAAGGCATTCTCGGCCGCGACCCCACTTATACCGAACTGGGCGTCTTTTCCGTCATGTGGAGCGAGCATTGCTCCTACAAAAGCACCCGCCCGCTCCTCAAAACCTTTCCCGTCAAGTCCCCGCGCATTCTGGTCGGCGCGGGCGAGGAAAACGCCGGCATCTTGGACATTGGCGACGGACTGGCCATCGCGTTTAAGATCGAGTCGCACAATCATCCCAGCGCCGTCGAGCCATTCCAGGGGGCGGCCACCGGCCTGGGCGGCATCATCCGCGATATTTTCACCATGGGCGCGCGCCCGGTTTGCGCGATGGATTCCTTGCGCTTCGGCCCCATCACTGAGGAAAAATCCGCAACCCGCACTCCGCCATCCGCCATTCTCAGCAACCGCAGGCTCTTCGCGGGCGTGGTCAGCGGCGTCGCCCATTACGGCAATTGCTTTGGCATTCCCACCCTGGCCGGCGAAGTTTATTTTGACCCATCCTACGAGGGAAATCCCCTCGTCAACGTCTTTTGCCTCGGCGTGCTGCGCCATGCGCAAATCGCCCGCGGCGCCGCCAAAGGTCTGGACAATCCCGTCTTCTACGTCGGCCCCGCCACCGGCCGCGACGGCCTGGCCGGCGCCGCCTTCGCCTCCCAGGATTTGACCGAGGCCTCCGCCGAGGGGCAGCGTGGCGCCGTGCAAGTGGGCGATCCCTTCATGGAAAAACTCGTTTGCGAAGCCTGCCTCGAACTCCTGGCCACCGGCGCCGTCGCCGGCATCCAGGACATGGGCGCCGCCGGGCTGACCTGCTCCACCTGCGAAACCGCCGCCCGCGCCGGGACCGGCATCGAAATCGAGTTGGGCTTGGTCCCGCAACGCGCCCCGAACATGACCCCCTACGAAATCATGCTCAGCGAGTCGCAGGAACGCATGCTCATCATCGTCCATGC
>Ga0182027_10012271_pt1 | contig 12042 bp, 10 predicted proteins | sample 712E1DmetaG_FD_121300 | JGI IMG/M metagenome (GOLD analysis project Ga0182027, IMG submission 121300) | Permafrost microbial communities from Stordalen Mire, Sweden - 712E1D metaG (Illumina Assembly) | ecosystem: Environmental > Terrestrial > Soil > Wetlands > Permafrost | place: Sweden...
ATCATTGATATTCAGCTTCAAAGGGTCGGTAAGATGTTAGGTGAAAAAAATATTGGTTTTGAAATTGATGATGACTCCAAAGAATTTATTCTTCAGCATGGATATGATGTAACATATGGAGCGCGCCCGCTTAAAAGAATGATTCAAAAGTATATTGTAAATCCTCTATCGGCAGAATTGCTTATGAATAAATATGAAGCAGGAGATACAATTGTTGTTCGTTATCCCGGGGCAGGGAAATTAGAGTTTTCAAAAAAGTAATTACTTAAATAGATGTGGATCAATCGGTTGTCTCGATACATTCCTCGCTCCGCTCGGAACACTCGACAACCTTTTATTCATTTCCACAGGTGGCTGAGTAATCATTCCAAGGCAAAATATAGAAGTCATATATTTTCTCTTTATCAAAAAGCATAAAGATACCATATTACTGCATCCACTTTGCACCCACACTGCATCCACACTCAATCCACTAAAACCTGCTTTTTAGTGGATCTAAAGTGGGTAGATTTTGGATTGCCTGTGGTTTTGGTTATAGGAATACACTTGTTTTTCTCAAAATTTAGAACTAAATATTTTTGGATAAAACAATAAGGGAGAGAATTTCTTTTAATTTACTCTAATAATGTGGTATGTTACAATAATAGTAGTCTTATATTTTTTCAAAATTCCAACAGATAAATCTGTCAATATTTTCGTGTTGCAAATTCATATTAATATTTCATTTTATATTATATAAATGATTCGCTATATTAAATCAGAGTTATAAATAAAACAAAAGATTTTGATTCAAAAAGTGACAAGGTTACTTTTCAACTAATGAAAATAAATATAGCAGCTGGATCTTCTTCATAATGCTGGATTCGATCAAGTTGAAATATTACATAAAAATTCTTGTTATGCCGTTTTTGGTGCAATAAAAAAAATCACGGAAAAATGACATGCTACTTCAAATAAAAGTGAAAGTTAAGATTAATTTGTTAAAGGATTTTGCCGCAAAACTAATGTCCGGTCAATTGGACAGATCTCTTATAATAAGTGAAACATATTGTGAAAAGAATGATCCAACTGTTGGGATTAGTTACTGGAAAGTTGATGATATGGAAGAATTTGAGAATAAGTTTTCATTATGGAAACATTTTTATGAGATTTTTGAAGTAAAAGAAGTTGTAACTGCAAAGGAAGCTATAATTTCTCTATTCAGTCAAAAATAAATTGGAAAAACAAATGTCATTTGATCCTTCAACCGAACGATTTGAGCAGGAAATTACAGTCTTACCACAAGACATTGATTTATATGACCATGTTAATAATGTTGTTTATTTGCGCTGGGTCCAGGAAGTTTCAACGGCACATTGGTTTTCAGCTGCAACAGTTGAACAGAAAGAGGCAATCGGGTGGGTTGTTGCACGACATGAAATAGACTACCTAAATTCAGCACGTTTGGGTGATGAAATAGTTGGTCAAACTTGGGTAGGTACAGTTCAAAAAAATCTTTTCGAACGTTTTGTTGAAATAATTCGAGTCCACGATCATAAAGTAATTGCGCGTGCGCGATCATTATGGTGTCCGATTGATTTACACTCTAGAAGACAAATGCGCGTTGGAGCTGATATTTATAAACAATTCTCTGTTCCAAACAATAATTCATAATCATCCGCATCTTATCTATTGGGTTTAAGATTGGTTCTCAGAGTTTTACCCTGGTCAAATTATATTAATTCAATATTGTGATTCAATATCATTTAATTCATAAAATTATGTCAAAAGTCCAACTTGAATTACTTTCCCCAGCAAAAGATATTGAATGCGGAATCGCGGCAATTAATTGCGGAGCTGATGCGATATATATAGGCGCGCCAAAATTCGGAGCGCGCGCTGCAGCTGGAAATTCACTTATGGATATATCAAAATTAATTCAATATGCTCATAAATATTGGGCTAAAGTTTATGTTACTGTTAATACAATAATCTATAACGAAGAACTTGAGGAAGTGCGCAATCTTATTACTCAACTTTATAATATTGGCACCGATGCAATTATTTTTCAGGATATGGCAATACTTGAAATGGATATTCCTCCTATTCAATTATTCGCATCTACCCAAACTCATAACTATGAATTGGATCGAATTAAATTACTGGATGAAGCAGGAATAAAAAGAATAATTCTTGCACGCGAATTATCTCTCGAACAAATAAATAAAATCAGCCTTTCTGTAAATGCTGAACTTGAATTTTTTATTCATGGCGCTCTTTGTGTCTGCCTTAGCGGTCAATGCTATTTAAGTCAATCAATGTGTGGCAGAAGCGCAAATAGGGGAGAATGCTCACAGCCCTGCCGTATTCAATATTCACTGGTTGATAAAGATGGGAAGGTAATAGTTGCTGATAAACATTTATTATCGATTAGAGACTTAAATCTATCGGCTTATTTAAATGATTTAATAACTGCCGGAATTAAATCTTTCAAAATAGAAGGCAGGTTAAAAGATATTGTTTATGTAAAAAACATAACTGCCTACTACAGACAAAAACTCGATTCAATTATTGATAATAATTCTTCTCTTGAAAGATCTTCTGCCGGAAAATCAATTATTCAATTTGAACCCGATCCCGACCGTACATTCAATAGAGGATATACATCATATTTTATAAAAGGGAAAGATAAAGACTTATCTGCTATAAATTCTCCTAAATCTATTGGTAAATTGCTTGGAAATGTCAGTCATATTGACAAAAAAAGTTTCACCATAAATACTCCCGAAAATATTATTAACGGTGATGGTTTATGTTTCTTTAATAAAGCGGGAACACTTTTGGGTATGAATGTCAATAAGATTGAAAAGAAAACTATATTCACTAAGAATTTGGAAAATATAAGAATCGGATTACAGATTTATCGGAATTACGATCATGCCTTTAACAATAAAATAAAAAAAGAATGTTCAAGACAAATATCAGCAGCTATGACTATTAATGAAACAAAATCGGGATTAATGATTACAGCAATAGATGAAAATAATATCACCGCAACACTAGAAGCCACATTTGAGAACTCAACTGAAGACCACATAGACAATATATCGGAACTTATTAAGAAACAGTTTTCGAAATCAGGTGGAACAATATTCTCAATTAAAGAAGTAAATGTAAATTTCAATATTCCGTATTTCCTGAGTGTGTCAGCGATTAATGATTTGCGCAGAAAATTGCTGACTATGCTTGAACAGGAAAGACTGAATAAATTCCTCAAAATAAAATCAGAAAATATTAAAACAAAGAATATTTTGTCAAATAAACAGTTAAGTTATAAATCAAATATAGTTAATAAACTCTCTGAAAAGTTTTATAAAGATCTTGGTGCTGAAGAAATTGAACCCGGTATAGAATTGCAAAATAATCTTACCGGAAAATCTTTGATGACATGCAAATATTGCATTAAAGATGAACTTGGTTTTTGTCATCGCAATTCTGATGATTCTATAGAAGAACCATTATATTTAGTACATCAAAACAAAAAATACAAACTTATTTTTAATTGCAAAGAATGCTTTATGGAAATCAAATAAAGAATTTTATTTTATTCCACATTTCATACATCGGCATTTTTACTTTTCGGCATATATAAATATTGACATTCTCAAATGGCATTCCATATTTATTCTCATGAACAGCAGCTAATTCAACACTCTCAAAAAACTTTTTATTGTCTTCCATATTACTCCCGATTACAATCATCACCTCACCTTTGTAATCTTTTGGATAACCCCACATCCAGTAACTGTTATGAGATGAGATTGCCATAGGCAACCCAAATTCCTTTCCATAAATATTTACAGCGCTGGCCTCACCGTAATTTTGACCAAATATAATAACCTGTTTTTTTTCTTTATCCGATAGTTTGTTAAATGCGTCCTTTACATCATTAACCATTTCTTTCCAACCAAATCTGTCGGCATAAAATTGAGGTAGAACTCCCAGCCTTGCTCTCTCTCCGCTTGCCGGTTTAATTCCTAAATATTCGGAATACCTAATGAATGCATCAACATTTAATATGGGAACTGCAAACGGAGTTATTAAAACCATAGAAGGTATTAGAATCAATATATAAAAATATCTCCCCCAGGAATTAATATATTTTGTTATTAAACTTTCAGCGCCGGATACACCTGCAGCTATCATTACTGGAAATAAAACTCCAATATAATAAGGCTTACCGTTATTCAATAAAAAAACAATAAAAATTGAAATAAACATCCATCCTATTATAGAAAATCGTTTACCTTGATCATTGAAAAAAATATAATATCCCCCTGTTATTATGAATATCGTATAAAACGGATTTAATTCCATAATCGACCCGGTTAAGAAACCAACAAATCCTAAATGTGAATTTTTCCTTGTTGCTGCATTGTTCATAAATTCAAGCGTAGGAAAGTGATTTAATACCTGCCATATTAAATGTGGAATAAAAATTAACAATGCAATTGCTGCGCATATATATAATTCTTTGTAACGGAAATCTTTTCTTTGCTCTGTTAATATCAGACCGACTGACAATCCGAATCCAAGAAATAGGAATGTAAGTTTATTTTCAAGACCGATCCCTAAAACAATCCCAAGTATAATCCATAATTTGCGGTTATCCTCTTTGACTATACGAACAAGTAAATAAAACATAAGTGAAGCAAAAAAAATGTCAAAGGAATTCATTGAGAAAAAATTACTTGTACCAAGAACAACTCCTGAAAATATTACTGCAATTGCAGTAATAACCTGAACGGATTTTTTACCGCCAAACTCGCGGGCTATCAATCCGGAAATAAAAACAGTTGCACTCCCGGCTAAATAAGCAAATAACCGGATTCCTAAAATAGATTCACCGAATAGCGTTCTGGATATTGCAAGCATAAGAATTGAAAATGTAGGTTGGTCAACGTATCCCCAGCTTAGATGATTTGAGCATTCAATATAATATAACTCGTCTCGGAATAGTCCGTAATTGCCTGCGAATATAACAAGCAAAAGAAATTTAAAAAGAGAAACATAAATCAGAATTGCATTTGTCCCGGTATAAATGGAACTATTCCACTTATATTTCATTTGTTACTCTTTATTTAATTCGCAGTTAGCAGTTTTAGGTTAATATGGTGTAAGCAGGCCTGTCATGCTGACAGGTTAACCCATCTTAGCTTTCAATTATCCAAAACCGGTACCTTTCCCATCACTTCATCAATAGTGAAATTTTTTATATCTCCAAGGTTTAATGCTTTAATTCCATTTTCAATTTTTGATTTATCCCCTACAACAACAACAATCATTTTATCCGGAATTATATATTTATTTGCAGAGGCTGTAAATTCATTGGCTGTTACAGAAAGCATTTTAGAAATATATTCATTGAAATAATTTCCCGGAAGGTCGTATTCAACCATTTCTTCAAGATGACCTGCAATTTCTCTCACAGATTGAAACTCCGAAGGATAATTCAAAGCAACATAATTTTTTGAGTGGTTTAGGTCTGCCTCACTTATCGGTTCACGAATCCCGTTTAATTCCTTGAAAAATTCATAAAGTGCTTTGTCCGTTACATCTGTTTGAACTGAAGAGGAAGCGATAAAACTACCGGGGAAAGGTCTAAAATTAAATCTTGAGAATGCGCCGTAAGTATATCCATGCTCCTCTCTTAAGTTTTGGTTTAGACGCGAACCGAATGATCCGCCAAGAAAAGTATTCATGACTACAATTGAATTATAATCATCAGTTATCCGTGCTGCACCAATCCTGCCAATATTAATTACAGATTGCGGTGCTCCAGGTTTGTCGATTAAATACACTACACGTTGACTAACCTGATCTGGAGTTTTAAGATTGATATTTTCAATTTTTCCCTTTTTCCAGCTTCCGAATATTTGTTCAAGTTTGTTTTTTAATTCCGTTAATTTGATATCTCCTACAGCAACAATAAAAGCATTGTTAGCAACAAAATATTTCTTATGAAAATCCTTCAAATCCTCTATAGTTGTTGCATTAATTGAAGATTCATCACCTATTGATGATCTTCCGTACGGATTATTTTTTCCAAATAAAAATTGATTAAATGCATAACTTGCAATAGCTGTAGGCTGATCATGCGATTGCATAATAGAGGTCAATCTTTCCTTTTTCTTCCTTTCTAATTCTTTTTGAGGAAAATCAGGTTTAAGAACAATATCCTGCAGAATTTGCAACGCATTATCAAATTTAGTTAAAGGAGTATGCAAATAAATCCCCGAAAAGTGCAACCCTGCACTCGCAGTGATTTTTGCACCTAAATAATCGATTAAATCTGCAATTTCTAGTGAAGATTTACCTGCAGCACCTTCATCGATCATATCCATTGTAAAATTAGCCAAACCGGATTTATTATCAGGATCGTTAACTGATCCGGTTTTAATTATAATATTAAGCTGAATTAGCGGGACTTCATGTTTTTCAATCAATACAACTTTTAGTCCGTTTGATAAGTTGAACTGCTGAATATTCGCCAGTTTCAATTGCTGCGGTGGAGGTAATAAAGGCGGTTTTGTTCTATCAGGATTTTGAGCATAAATCGAAAAGCTAACCAAAAAAACTGTGACTAAATTAAGCGAGAATAAAAATATCTTCTTCATATTATTTTCCCTCCGCAATAGGGTTAACTGCCAAATCTTTTTTGCCTTTAGGTACTATACTTAAAATTACGTGACCTTTATCAGACAGATATGTTTGTGCAGCACTTTGAATATCATCCGGACTCAAAGCTTTATATCTGGAAAGATTCTCATTTGCATAGTCCGGGTTTCCTGTAAAATAAAAATATGAATTAAGTTCTTCTGCTTTTTCATGCGGTGTTTCCAAAGCATCAAGGAAGGAAGCTTCAAATTGATTTACAGCCCTATCCAATTCCCTTTGTGTTGGCTCTACTTTTTTAATATTATTTATTTCTTCCTGAACAGCATTTTTAATCTCTTCAAGAGTATGTCCGCTGCGAGCAGTAACAATTATTTGAAACTCTGAAACAAGCTTCTTTGAATATTGATAGGCCTCAACATCCTGTGCTATTTGTAATTCATAAACTAATTTTTTATAAAGACGTGAATTTTTTCCACCACTTAATATGCTACCTAGAATATCCAATTCCGCATCACCGGCAGTAAAATAAGCTGGTGATATCCATGCCATATATAAACGAGGTAATTGTACATTATCTTCCAACACAGCTATTTTTTCATTATAAAGCTTTGCTGCAGCCGGATTCTGGGGAGGAATTGGCTTCCCGGCTGGAATTCCGCCGAACCATTTTTCAACAAGTTTTAATGTTTCCTGAATCTTAATATCACCGGCTATCACCAATGAAGCATTATTAGGTACATAATATGTTTTGAAAAATTGAACCACATCCTGGAGACTAGCAGCATCTAGATCTTTCATTGAACCAATTACAGGCCAATTATACGGATGTCCTTCAGGATATAAATTTTTTACTATTGTTTCATCGGCTAGACCATAAGGACGGTTTTCATAACTTTGGCGTCGCTCATTTTTAACTACTGCCCGCTGAGCATCAACGGTTTGAAGTGTCATCGAATCAACAAGGAATCCCATTCTGTCGGAATCAAGATAAAGTGCAAGTTCAAGAGCATTAATCGGGAGATCTTCATAATAATCTGTTCGGTCGTTATTTGTTGTTGCATTATTCTCAGCTCCCGCAGCTTCAAGTAGTCTGTCAAATTCGCCATACGCAACATGAGCCGACCCCATAAACATTAAATGTTCGAATAAATGAGCAAAACCGGTACGTTCCGGTTTTTCATATCCCGATCCGACATGATACCAGATATTTACAGTTACAGTCGGTGTTGAATGATCTTCATGAAGAATAACAGTTAATCCGTTTGAAAGAACAAAACGGGAATATGGAATTTTAATTTGATTCTGCGCTACTAATATTGAGCACAACGATAAAATTAAGATTAGTAATTTTTTCATAACTTCTCCTAGGTACTAATAAAGATAAAGTAAAAAAATCCTTTCTTAAATAAAACTCCTTACGCCAATAGGTAGTATCATATGGAACAAAGTAATTATTCTCCGCTATCTTTAACAATTGCTTTGATCTTAAGTGCTCCCGAATTTTTAAATTGAATTGTAGCTTTAATAAAATCACCCAATTTAAGATCCTTTTTCAGATCAATAAGCATAATATGAAATTCTCCGGGTTTTAACTTAATAACAGATTTTGAGGGGATTGCAATAAATTTAAGTGCATGCATTCCCATTTGATTATTTTCTCTTTTAAATGTTTCATGAACCTCTGTAATATCTGCCGATTTAGAATTCGCACTTATCAACGTATCGGGAATTTCTCCATTATTATGTATTGAAAAATATAATGCGGAATTAGCATGTTTTGCGGCAGGCCTAGCCCATGCTTCTTTTATCACAATTTCTGATTGCGCATTTACAATTTTGCAAATAATGAAAAATATAAATAATAAGTTGGATTTCATTTGAGTTTCTTCCTGTTAAAGAGTTTTTAGATCATTAACAATTTCATCAATATTTATTTTACTTCCTAAATAATTTTTCCGGATTCTGCCTTCTGTATCAATTAATGAAATTCTGTCGGTATGTATATAATAATAAATCTTCCTTCCATCTCTAAATATTGTAGAATCGGAAATGACTGCAATTACTCCTGCATTATTAATTATGGCATCGGTTACAACTTTGTTTCCCGTTAGAAATTCCCAATTGTTTAAATCTAAATTACGCACCATTGCGAATTTCGTTAATATATCAGGAGTATCATTTTTAGGGTCAAAACTAAGAGAGATTAATTCAACATTTGTTATTTTCTCTTTTTTTAACCTTTCCTGAATAAGCCTCATATTGTTTGTGTTTATTGGACAAATGTCTGGACAGTTTGTAAAAATATAGTTCATAATAACAACTTTACCTTTTACAAAATCTGGGAATACAACTTGTTTGCTGTTTTGATCAATCAGATTGTATTTATTATCTCCAAATTCATCAATGACTTGTAATTTATTTTTACATCCTGTTATTGATAATCCCAATACCAGCAAAATCAAAAATTGTTTCATTTTAATTGACTTGTTTTTCATAATAAAATGTAAAAACTTTTTGTTATTCCTTAACATCAAAATAATGAAAATAGTTTTAACATTGATATTATACCAAAAATAAAACTAACTATTTCTTTTCAACTGGTTTATAACTGGAATATCCGTTTACATCTTCATATTTATTTTACAATAAAATTGTTAGGTTCTTCTTTATCTTTGTAATATGAATAATAAAAAACAAATATTCCTCCCCGGATTAAACAAGCAATTTGATTTCCTGAAAAAAAATCTGTCTGTCAGCCCAAAATTCGTTTTAGTGATTGGGTCGGGAAGCGAAACTGCCGCAACATTAATTTCAAATCATTTCTCCTGCGACATAGAATTAATTGTACAGGATTACGAATCGTTAATGAATTCAAAAATTATTCTGGGTAACAATTCAAATATAAAAGTCAGTTTGATGAATTTTGAAGTAACAGATTTTGACTCTGAATCATTTGATCTAATCTATGCACAAGCTTCAATTTCATTGTTAAATAGGAATAAAATCATCAAAGAATTAAAGCGTATTCTTTCACCTGGCGGGTATATTTGTCTTGGAGAAATCGTTTCGCTTGAAAAAAATGTACCATCGTTCGTAAAAGATATCTTTGAAGCTGCCGGTTTACTACCTCTCTTTATCGATGAACTTGAAAAATATTACACTGAAAGAATGCTAGTTATGGTTTCCTTACAGAATTTTTCAGATACTCTTTATGAATACTACACTCAGTATACGTCTCAATTAAAAAGCTCAAAGTACGATCTAACTGACAGCGAAAAAAGCTATTATAAAAAAATTCTAAATAAAATCAGTCATGAATCTAATTCTTACCTAAAATTGGGCGGTGATAAATTTATAGGTTTTGTCTCTTTACTCCTTCAGAAAGGTCAAAATTGAAAAAAGGCGATTTACTGGAACTCGATATAATTTCCTATGCTTTTGAAGGAAAAGGCGTTGCTAAAATCATAAAAGAATATCTTACCCAAAATGAAACTGACGCTAAAAAATATGTTGTCTTTGTCTCCGGAGCTTACCCGGGTGATAAAGTTATTGCACAAATTACAAAAGTTAGGACTTCTTACGCAGAAGCAAGAATTAAAGAAATACTAGTTAAATCAACTCTACGAATTTTACCTAAATGTAAATATTTCGGAACTTGCGGCGGTTGTAAAGCACAAGATCTAGATTATAAACAGCAGATCAAATTCAAGGAAGAACAGGTAAAAGATATTTTTGAAAGAATTGGGGGATTTCAGAATTTCGAGCTCCTGCCAATTATTTTTTCAGATAAAACCTTCTTTTATAGAAATAAAATGGAATTCTCTTTTGCAGATAAACGATGGTTAACTTTAGAAGAAATCTCTTCGGGTATTGAAATACCGGGTAGTAATTTTGCTCTAGGTCTTCATATTCCCGGAATGTTTGATAAAGTACTTGATATTAATGTTTGTTACCTTCAATCTGAAATCAGTAGCGAAATTCTAAATTTTACACGTGAATTTTCCAAAAAACAGCAGCTTTTGCCCTATTCTCCTCAAAAGCATACTGGTTTCTTAAGAAATCTAGTTATAAAACAGTCATTTTTGACAAATGACATAATGGTGAATTTAGTAGTTTCTGAAGAGAATGAACGATTGTTCATATTATATAAAGAAGAATTGATATTAAAATTCCCAGAGGTAACAACCCTCATATATAATATTAACAAAAAATTAGCGCAGGTTGCATACGGTGACTATGAAATCATTGCCTATGGACCGGGATTTATCTATGAGTTTATCGGCAGTTATAAATTTAGAATAAGTGCAAATTCGTTCTTCCAAACAAACTCAACACAAGCTGAAAAATTATATTCAACTGCACTTGAATTTGCTGATTTCAGCAGCCGAAATGATATCGTTTATGATCTTTATTCGGGTGCCGGGACAATCCCTATTTTTATTTCACATTATGTAAAAGAAATCTTCGGATTTGAAAGCGTTGAATCTGCAATAGAGGATGCAAAAATCAATATTGAATTAAATTCTATCAATAATTTTGTACCAATTCTAGCAAATTTGAATAGTTCATTTATCCCAATAATAGAATACCAAAAGATTCCTAACCCTACAGTTATCATCGCAGACCCGCCCCGCGGAGGAATGCATCCAAAAACAATAGATGACATTCTTGAATTGAAACCATCAAAAATTGTTTATGTAAGTTGTAACCCAGCTACACAGGCAAGGGATATTAAATTATTATGTTCCGGTGGTTATAAATTAATTAAAATTAAACCAATTGATATGTTCCCTCATACTTACCATATCGAAAATGTAGCACTACTCGAAATTTAATTCTTTTCATAAACTTCACATGCTTTTATAAAGGAATTTATGTATCAAAATAGTCCATTTTGAGAATATTTCCTCTATTTATGTACTAATTAATAAATATCTGCTATAAAAAATATAGCTATTGCTTGTTAATTCTATCAGTTACAATTATTTACTAATAAATTCCCGCTAAGTTTATAATAAATAAGAACTTGCTGCAATAATGCATTTATCTCACTTTTATTATAAATATCATTTTGAAACAAATAAACCATATTTAATTATTTAAATCCTTCGAATACAGCTTATAATCGCGCTTTTTTATGGCATTTCTATTGCCTCATACCTACCATAATAATTATAAATCTTATAGGAGAAGTAAATTGAATAAGTATTTTAACCTTTTTTTTAGAGTGATTTTTATAGCAACACTCGCTTGGGCACAATCTTTTACTTCATTTGCACAAAGCAAATCAGTAAAAAGCGTATTGAATAATACAAGCGTTATAGTCCTAAGCGGAACTGCTGAGGGAACAACAATCACTTATACCTACAACGGCAACAGTAAAAG
>Ga0182027_10012272_pt1 | contig 12041 bp, 10 predicted proteins | sample 712E1DmetaG_FD_121300 | JGI IMG/M metagenome (GOLD analysis project Ga0182027, IMG submission 121300) | Permafrost microbial communities from Stordalen Mire, Sweden - 712E1D metaG (Illumina Assembly) | ecosystem: Environmental > Terrestrial > Soil > Wetlands > Permafrost | place: Sweden...
CTTTTCGACGATCTCGAGCACGTGCGACGTGAGAAACACCGTCGCGCCCCGCTTCACAAACTGCAGCAAGGTGTCGCGCAGCATTCGCGAGGCCACGGCGTCCACGCCCTCGAACGGCTCGTCGAGAAAAAGCAGCTCGGGGTCCGGCAGCAGCGCCGCAGCCAGCGCCAGTTTCTTCTTCATGCCGTGGGAATACTCAAGCGTCAGCTTTTTTTCTTCGTGGTCCAGATCCATCATCACGAGCAATTCCTGACACCGCTCGCGCACCGTCGCCGGCGGCAGCAGGTACATCCGTCCGATAAAGGTGAGATACTCGCGCGCCGTCAGGTTGTCAAACAGGGCGAGATCCTCCGGCACCACGCCGATCCTGCGTTTGACCGTGCGGGCGGCGTCTGGCGCGGCGAGGTCGGCGCCCAGAATCCGCATCGAGCCGCTGGTCGGCGCCAGCAGGCCGGTCAACATTTTGATGGTGGTGGATTTGCCCGCGCCGTTGGGGCCGAGAAAGCCAAAGAACGTTCCCGCTTCGATGCCCAAATCAAGTCCGTCCACCGCGCGCACCGCTCCGAAGCAGCGCGTGAGTCCGCTCGTCTCCACGGCAAGCATACAGATTTCCCTCTCTTGATAACCAAATAGTTCAATTCACGTGGTCCTGAGCGGATCATTCCACTGAGCGGGCGCAAATGCAAGGGATTTGAATTCCGATTTTACCGGTATTGAAGCCACGCCCGCGCGGCGTTTTTCAACGCGAAGAACGCCGTCATGGTTGTGTCAGTCGTCAAGCCGGAGTCCGCGCGCGTGACGGTCGTGCAGCCGTCGCGCCAAAACGTGAACTTGTAACTCGCGCTGGGCGCACCGGTGACCGGCGTGCCCGTCGAGGCCAGGTTGATGACCTGGGCCAGCGTGGTAGCGGTGGTCAGGCCGTCGGCGACCTGGCCGCCCGCACCGGCTTTGTAAGTCAGCGTGCAGGTGGTCAGGTCGGCCAGATACGGATAAGCGCCCTGGATGTTCCAGGCGGGCGTCGTAGTGAAGTCCCAGCCCGAGAAGGTCGCCTGCTGCTTCATCTGCGCCGTGGTCAGGCCCGTGCCGCCGGCGGACGACGATTGCCCCGAAGTTTCCGTGTTCCAATACGACGCCGTCACCGTGCTGCCGTTATACCCAAGCAGGCCGCCGACACCGGTGCTTCCTTTGACCGCGCCGATGGCATAGCATTGCGAGACCGTGCTGTAATTGCCGTTGTTCCCAAGCAAACCGCCGACGTAATCGCTTCCCGTCACCGCCCCGGTGGCGTAGCATTGCGAGATCGTGCCACTATAAGTGTATCCCGCCAGGCCGCCGGTAAGATCGGTACTTCCCGTCACCGCGCCGGTGGCGTAGCACTTCGAAACCGTGTTGTACGTCATGCCTCCAACCAGGCCGCCGATGGAGGAGCCGGTTCCCGTCACCGCGCCGTTGGCGTAACATTCTGAAATTAAGCCGATGCCACCAGGGTTGACGCTGCTTCCCCCGATCAAGCCGCCGACGTGTCCGCCTCCCGTCACCGTGCCGGTGGCGTGACATCCCGTGACCGTGCCGTTGTTTTGCCCAATCAGGCCGCCGGTACAAGCACTGACCGCCAGCACCGTGCCGGTGGCATAGCTGTCCGCGACCGTGCCGCTGTTGTTTCCGATCAACCCCCCGATCTCGCCACTCTCCGACAATGTTGTCCCCGTTCCCGTCACCGCGCCCGTGGAGTGGCAGTTCGAGACCATGCTGTCGACCGTGTATGTCGTGCCAACGGTGTTTTCTCCAATTAAGCCTCCGACGGCCTCGTTTCCCTTCACCGTGCCGGTGGCGTAACAGTTCGAGACCGTGCTTTGATAACCGGATCCCAGCAGCGTGCCGACATAATTATTCCCCCACACCGAACCGCCGACGAGCCCCAAGTCTTTTACCTGGCCGCCCAAGACGATATAGCCGAATAGTCCGACCCAATCCGTGAGCGGACGGTTGATGGTCAGGCCGCTAATCGTATGTCCCGCGCCATCGAACACGCCTTGGAAGGGATGATCGCCCGTGCCGATCGGGTTGAAACCTTCCAGCACGCTCGTGTTGGTGCCGCTGTCATTCCAGGTGGCCGTGGCGGAGGCGTCGATGTCGTTCATCAGCTTGTAGTATTTGCTGGCGGTCGCGCTGGCGGCGGCTTGATCGTGCAGCCAGACCAGGTTGCCTAGCTCCGTGATCTGATAAGCCGTTCCGGTCGTGAGGCCGTCGCCGGCGGCGGGCGCGACGGCGGTCTGGGCCAACGCGGACGATGGCGCCAAGGCCAAAACCGCAAGCCACGCCAAGGCCGAAATCGTTGGGGTTACGACACGCGCCGCATGGCGGACAATTGCTGAAAATCTCAATGATACCTTCACGATGGCACTTCCTCGGGTCAAATAGGAGTTTTGGACGAAAGCAAGAAGATAACCGAGGTTTCCCATCTTGGTTACCAAAACGTCCAATATACTCAACCTTAAACGGATCATCCCACTGAATGGGGCCACATGCAAGGGTTTCTGATCCGGGAGACGGTCAAGGATACGCAAGTTTTTTACCCGGAAGTGGCCGGTCGATTCGAGGATCCGCGCGAGCGGCAAGGGACACAGACCAATATCCGGGTCAGCCCGGACTAGCAACATTTGCGCGGAACGCGCGACAAGATAAACAAGGGAAGCTAATGGAGGAGCGCTGTGCCGCCGGACGCCAGCCAGCCGCGGGTGAAGAAATCGGCCGCCGTGCCGCCGACGAGCAAAATCAGCCAGGCCAGAGCGGCGACGATGACGACCCAGATCAGGTGCTCGCTGCTGCGCACGTGCATGAAAAACAGGGCGACCAAGAGCGCCTTGGCGACGGCGATGCTCATCGCCACCACGAAATTGAACGGTCCCAAGTTGAAATAGTACGCGCCAAGCGTCGCCGCCAGCAGGACCAGCAGGGCAAGGAAGGTGCCGTAGTAATGTTTGCGGGTGATCGTGGTTTCCATGGTTAGCGGTGTCCGATCGGGTAGAGCAGTGGGAAAAGAAAGATCCAGATAATATCGACGAAATGCCAATAAAGGCCGGTGATCTCGATGGGTTCGGCGTGCGTGGCCGAGAAGCGTCCGCGCCAGGTCATCCAGGCGAGGATGCCGACCACGCAGACGCCGATGAAGAGGTGGATCGCGTGGATGCCGGTCAAGGTGAAGTAGAGCGAAAAGTAGAGTCGGCCCGGGCCGGCGTAGGCTGCGGGAAAATCAAAACTGGGGCTGCCGGGCCAGAGGCGCTCGCGAACGTGCTGCGTGTATTCGACGGCCTTGATGCCGAGGAAGGCGAGCCCCAGCGCCATGGTCAGGAGGAAGAGAACCACGGCGCGGCCGCTCCACAGCGACCAGAGCAGGTAGGTGAGCGGCAGAACGTAGCCCACGCCAAGAATCGAAGCGCCGGCGGTGGAAAAGACATTGAGCGCCTGAAATTCCGGTGGATAGGCGAAATAGCGTCGCGGCATGCCCAGGTAGCCGAGCAGGAATTGCGGAAAGAAGGTCAGGTTGAAGCCGACAAAAATGATCACCGCCGCGATCCGCGCGAGCCAGTCGTTGTAGAGCCGGCCGGTTATCTTCGGCCACCAGCAGTGCAAGGCGCCCATGTAGCCCATCACCGCGCCGCCGACCATGATGTAAACGGCGGGGTGCGAATAAAACCAGAACAGGTGCTGGAAGAGCAGCGGATCGCCGCCCAGGCGCGGATCGAAAAAGCCGAGACCCAGCAGGCGCTCAAGCCCGACCAGCAGCAGCGTGATGGCCAGCACCGGCGTGGCCAGAACGAGGATGGTGCTGGTCGCGTAGATCGCCCAGACGAACAGCGGCATGCGGAACCAGCCCATCCCCGGCGCGCGCATTTTGTGCGTGGTGATGATGAAGTTGAGTCCGGTCATGATCGAGGAGAAGCCGGTGATGAAGATCCCCGTGGCCGTCAGAATCACGTTGGAGGCCGCCTCATGGCAGGCGCTGCAGCCCATCTGCTGAAAGAGCTTTTCGCCGCGGGTCGCCAGCGATTCGTTCGGCGTGGAGGTGGTCAGCCAGCGCTGATACTCCGCCGGCTCCATCACGATGACCTGGCCGCGCATCAGGGCATGGTTCGTCCCGCAATACTGGGCGCAGAATAGATGATAGCTGCCGGGCTGGGTGGCTTTGAACCAGGTCGTCGTGTAACGGCCGGGCAGGACGTCCTGTTTGATGCGCAGGGCCGGCACGAACAGGCTGTGGATCGCGTCCTGCGAGGTCATCGTCAGGCGCACCGCCTCGCCCAACGGCACGTGCAGATCGTTGATTTCGCGCTGGCCGTCGGGATGCTGGAATTTCCACATCCATTGCTTGGCGACGACCGAGATCTCCAGCGCATTCTTGGGCGGCACCTTCACGTTAAAATAAAGGAAGGCGCCCCAAAGGTAGATACAAAGAGAAATGGAGAGCGGCACGATGGTCCAGAACATCTCCAGGTAAAAACGCTTGCGTTCGTCGCGCCGATACGTGGGCTGGGCGCGGTTGGCCGGCGAGCCACGCCGGTAGCGGATCGAAAAGAAGACGATCAGGAGGGCGATCAGCCCGGAAAAGAACGCGCTCACGGCCAGCAGCGCCAGGAAAAGCAGATCGACCCGCGCGGCGTAGGAGGAGGCCTCGATCGGCATAAAAAAGAAGGCCAGCCACGGGCTTTGGAGCCGCGCCGCATCGAACGTATCGGGGATTTGCGTCAGCCCAGCCATCGCACGTCACCTGTGCAGCAGAATTTGCGTGTCGAGCGTCGTGTTGGCATCGGCCCGTTTGGGCGGCAGGCCGCGCCGCGCCAGGATCGCGATAGACCGCTCGATGGGGATGCGCACCACTCCCGCCCGCCGGTCCACCCAGCCATAACCGTTCAAACCCCGCGCTTCGGTCGTGAGCATCTGTTCAAGCTCGACGGCCGGGTTGACTTGCAGGCGCGGCGAGGGCGGTTCGGGCTGGACCAGCGCCTCGATCATGGCCGTGTGCCAGACTTCCCACGCGCTGATCTTGCCGAAATGCAAGACCGCTTGCGAGCGGTCGGGATCGTAGAGCGAGAGGATCGAAGCCTGCATGAAGGGGTCGCTGCCGCCGGCGCTGGTGGGATGTCGGGGGTTGCCGTCGACCTTGATCGGCCGGCCCATCGTGCTCTTGACGAGCAGTCCCTGACCTGCCCCGCCCAAGGCCATGACCGTGGCGTAAGTGAGGAATTTTCCGGGAACCATCGCGTCGGGCTGGTTGATGTAGGGGACGATCTCTTCGGCCGGCTGGCGCGTGCATCCGCTCAGTCCGGCCAGGGCCAGCGAGCGCCCATCAGGCGCAGGAAGTTGCGCCGGTTGAGCCCTTCCGGCCAAACCATTGCATTTTTGGGGAACTCCTCTTGTAAAATGTGCACATCTGGTTGCGGTTGCGCAAGCCCGATCGGGTCTTGCGGGTTCCGCATCGGGGGTTTGGGAGGCTTGGGTTGACTCATCGGTGGCACACCACGCAATCTGGTTTTTGCTGAATCTTGTATTGTTTAACTAATTTTGCGCCCAGTTCGATCTGGTTACCGGGGTGTGGCCAGGCCATGTTGTAGACCTGCTCGCGCGGGCGGACGAACTTCTCCGGGTGACGATGGCAGCCCAGGCACCAGCGCATGTGCGGCGACTGCGCCTGCATCATCAGCGGCATCCGGTCGACCCGTCCATGGCACTCCGCGCAGCCGATCCCTTTGCTCAGATGGATGCTGTGGTCGAAGTAGACAAAGTCGGGCAAATCGTTGACCCGCGTCCAGTGGATCGGGAGGCCTGACTGGTAGGCGTCGCGCACCGGGGCCAAGAACGGGCTGGAGGCCCAGATTTGCGAGTGGCAGGTCATGCAGGTATGGATCGATGGAAACGCTCAACTCCGCGTCGCTAAAATTCTTCCATTTAGTTTTGGCGTGGCGATCCCATCGTGACTAAAATGAAAACCTAGGGAGGGTCGGTTGAAAAGAGGCCTGCTTTCCCTTCAACTTCACGAACAAGGAGATACCCCATGAATCTAGCTCAATCACGACTGCCCGACTTCGATCATGAAATGGCCTTGACACGCAAGACGCTGGCGCGCGTTCCTGAAGACCGCAATGAGTGGCGGCCGCACCCAAAGTCTTTTACGATGCTCGCCCTGGCGTCGCACTTGGCCACCATTCCCTCCTATACGGGCTTTACCTTTAAAACGGACAGTCTGGATGTCGCACCGGTCGGCAAAGAGCCGATGCGGCCTCCCGAGCTCAAGACGCGGGCCGAACTGCTGGAGGCTTTCGATCGCGGCGTGGCCGAAGCGCGCGAGGCCCTGGCCGCCGCCACGGACGAAGCCATGCTTCAGCCGTGGTCGTTGCTGAAAGGGGGCCAGACCATCTTCACGCTGCCGCGCGTGGCGGTGGTGCGCGTCATGGTCATGAACCACATGATCCACCACCGCGCCCAACTGGGAGTTTACCTGCGCCTATGCGACGTGGCCGTTCCCGCAATCTATGGTCCTTCGGCCGATGAGGCGTAACGTTCAACCGCTTCAGGAAACCGGTCGTCTTGGGGGTTCACCTGAAACATCTTCTTGAAGACCGGATCTCTTTTATTAACATCGTTCTCCATGTTATTCAGGGCCCCTTTGTCCCGGCTGGCGGCGCGGGGCGGATACCCCCCATCCTCGCGCCGCTCGCCCCAATGGTTCAAGTTGACACACTCTATTTTCAAACTGGGTACTCTTGATCCCTCCCGTCAATTTTTTGTTAACGACGAAAAATCGCAGTTTTTGATTGAGTTTCCGACAAAATTTTGGCACATTCGCAGCCTAAGCACTTTTGGCCTGATCCCTTAGGAAAGCGCCAAGCCCCCAGCGCCACGCTTAAGATCGGAAGGGTTGTCCAGCCATGGCCTCAGTCAGCACCAGCGCGGGAAAGATTTTGATCATCGACGATGAATGGAGCATTCGCGACGTGCTCAGCAACATCCTGGTCGCCGAAGGCTTCGAGGTCGATCAGGCCGAGGACGGCGCGCTCGGCATCGAAAAGATGGACGCCAAGATTTACGACCTGGTGATCACCGACCTCAAGATGCCCAATGTGGACGGGATCCAGGTGCTGCACCACCTGAACAAAATGAACGTCCACACCCTGGGCATCGTCGCGACCGGGTACGGGTCGATTGAATCGGCGGTCGAGGCGCTGCGCCTGGGGGCGTTCGATTACATCACCAAGCCGTTTCACCTCGACGAAATCAAGATCCTGGTCCACAAGGCGCGCGCGTTTCAGGCGCTGAAGATGGAAAACCAGACCCTGCGCAAGGAATTGCGCCGGAGCAACAAGCTCGATAACATCATCGGCGCCAGTGCCTCGATCCAGTCGCTCAATACCATGATCCGCACCGTCGCCGACAGCGATTCCACCATCCTCATCCTCGGCGAGAGCGGCACGGGCAAGGAGCTGGTGGCGCGGGCGATCCACTACAATTCGGACCGGGCCAATCAATCGCTGATCCCGGTCAATTGCGGCGCCATCCCCGAGGATCTGCTCGAAAGCGAACTCTTCGGCCACGTCAAGGGGGCCTTTACCGGCGCGACGATGAACCGGATCGGCCGCTTCCAGATGGCCGACGGCGGAACGATCTTCCTCGATGAAATCGGCGACATGAGTCCCAAGTTGCAGGTCAAACTCCTGCGCGTCCTGCAGGAGCAGTCCTTTGAGCCCGTCGGGGCGACCGAGACCGTGCGCGTCAACGTGCGCATCATCACCGCGACCAACCGCAATCTCGAGCGCGACGTTCAGGATGGCCGCTTCCGCGAGGACCTGTATTACCGCCTCCATGTGATCCCGATCCACATCTCGCCGCTGCGCGATCGGATTGATGACGTGCCCCTGCTGATCGCCCACTTTATCGAGCGGTTCAACAAAACCAAGGGGCGGCGCCTCACCCGCTTCTCCGACTCGGCGATGGCCGCCCTGTGCGCGTACCACTGGCCGGGCAACGTGCGCGAGCTGGAAAACCTGGTCGAACGGATGGCGATCCTGCATTCGGAGGGCGAGATCGATCTGGGGCATTTGCCGGAAAAATTTTCGGGTCTCAGTCCGCGCCCGTTCGTGCCGGCGGCGGTCGGCGGCCCGCTGGTCGAAATCCCGGAGGAAGGGATTGATTTCAACGGCCTGGTCGACCAGTTCGAAATGCAATTAATCATGCGCGCCCTGGAAAAAGCGGGGGGGATTAAGAACAAGGCCGCGTCGCTGCTCAATATCAAGCGCACCACCCTGGTGGAAAAAATGAAGAAAAAAGGGATGATTGATTAATCTTTTTTGCGCGCGCACAACTTTTCCGCGCTCGGTTGATCCACCCAAGAGTGATTTTTCCGAAAATCCAGTGTCCTTTTCCCCAGGAATGGAACATATTATAGGAGTGTGCGTAAGACCCCGCGCCAACGCCCCTGGCGGCGACCACAGCGCTCAAGGACGGATTTTGTTTGAGTTGTCCGTCCGCGCGAACGATGAAGAAAAGGGAGCGGGGAAATGCGCTTGACTTCCTTGCCGAAGTCGCTATGGTTAGGATACCCTGTTGCTCATTGTCTGGCGATGGGCGGGGTTTGAAGAAGCCTCCTCGGCTAACGGCCGAGGGCTGCGCGAGATTCGTTGAGGTTGGCATCGCGAGTGCGTCTCTTCCCTTGGGAAGCGCCCGGTGTTGGCAAGAAACGCGAGAGTTGTCTGTCATGAGCATGACGAAGATGGAAGAAACCGAGACCGGGCATCGCGCCTGGGTGACGATCAAGAATTCGCTCGGTTTGCACCTGCGGCCCGCTTCGCAGTTGGTCAAACTGGCCAGCAGCTTCGGAGGATGCGAAATCCTGCTGATCAAGGACGGGCAGACGGTCAATGCCAAGAGCATCATGGGCGTGATCATGCTGGCCGCCGAACAGGGGAGTGAATTGGTCGTCGAGGCGCAGGGCGAACGGTCCGACGAGGCGATCGCCGCGCTGATCGAAATCATTGAAAACGGCTTTGGCGAAGCATGAGCCGCCCCCCGCGCTGGACTTCGCGCTCCCGCCTCCCCCCCGCGCCTCGCTTCCGTTCGCGTTATTGACAGCCTGCCAGGCCCGTGGGAAGATGAAGCGGACACGGAGCCGGTGATTGATGAAATTTCCTTCCAAACCGTTCTCTTCTCGTACGCTGCAAGGGATTGCGGTCTCGCCGGGCATTTATATCGCCAAGGTCCACATCTATGACCCGGTCCGCCCGGTCGTCTCGCGCCGGCTGATCGCGCCCGAGGAGACCGATGCGGAAAAGGGACAGTTGCGCGCGGCGATCGAACATGCGCGCAACGTAATCATGGATCTGCGCCACAAGGTCCAGCAGACGCTCGATGAATCGCACGCGGCCATCTTCGACCCCCAACTGATGATCCTGGACGACCCGGTGATCATCGAACGGACGATGGGGCGCATTGAAAAATACCACGAAAACGCCGCCATGGCCTTCATGACGGTCATTCAGCAGTTCGTCGACCAGTTCGCGTCGTTTGGCGACGCCTACATTGCCTCGCGCAACGCCGATATCCTCGACGTCGGCAATCGCGTCTGCCAATACCTCGCCGCTTCCTATACCGAAACGCACAATTTAAAATTCAATGATGACGTGATTATCCTTTCTCCCGACTTGAGCCCGTCCGACACCGCCCAGTTGGATCATGCGCACGTGCGCGGGTTCGCGACCGAACTGGGCGGCCCGACCTCCCATTCGGCGATTCTGGCCAAGGCGCTCGAAATCCCCGCCATCGTCGGGTTGGGCCCGTTTCTGAATGAAATCACGAACGACTCGCTGGCCATCATCGACGGCTACGAGGGAACCATGACCCTGGAACCCTCGGCCCGCGAAGTCGCTCGCGCGCGCGCCCGCCGCCGGCGCCACCTGGTCCACGAACGCGATCTGCAGAAACTGCGCCTGCTGCCCGCCGAAACGCTCGACGGCTACCGGGTGGAACTCTCGGCCAATGTCGAGCTCCCGATCGAAATCCCCCACGTGTTGGCCCACGGCGCCGAGGGGGTCGGCCTCTTCCGCACCGAATTCATGTACCTCGAGCGGACCAGCCTGCCGACCGAGGACGAGCTGTTTTTCGTCTACAAGAAAGTGGTTGAGGACGTCGCCCCTTACTCGGTCATTTTCCGCACGATGGACCTGGGCGGCGACAAATTTTTCTGCGACCTGCAAAGCGGGCGCGAACTCAACCCCTTCCTCGGCCTGCGGGCCATCCGCCTCTGCCTCGCCTACCCTCAGGTCTTCCGCACCCAGCTCCGGGCCATCCTGCGCGCCTCGGCCTTCGGCAAGGCCAAGATCATGTTCCCCTTGATCACCAGCCTGCGCGAAGTGCGCCAGGCCAAGGAAATCGTCGAGTCGGTTCGCGAGGAACTGCGCCAGGAAGGGAAGCAATTCGACGAAAAAATCCAGATCGGGATCATGATCGAGATCCCCTCGGCGGCGATTTGCGCCGACCAGTTGGCCAAGGAAGTCGACTTCTTCTCGATCGGCACCAACGACCTGATCCAGTATACGCTGGCCGTGGACCGCGGCAACGAACAGGTCGCCTCGCTTTACGACCCGTTCCATCCGGCGATCCTGCGCCTGATACGCATGACGATCGACGCCGCCCAGCGCGAAGGCATCTGGGTGGGGCTGTGCGGCGAGATGTCGGCCAACCCCATGAGCGCGCTCCTCCTGCTCGGCCTGGGAATCAACGAATTGTCGATGGGCGCCCTGGCCATCCCCGAAATCAAGCGGCTGATCCGTCAGATCCATCTCTCCGACGCCCGCAGCATCGTCGAAGAACTCTATACCCTGCGTTCCTCGGCGGAGATTCACGAATTCGTCCGCCAGGCGTATCGCATGCTCCAGCGCCGGCGCCGGCTGCACTCCAGCATCGGCGTGGATGAATAATCCCATGGCCTCCGCTCCCCTTTCGCCCGCGCCGCCCGGCCAAGCCCTGATCTGCGCACCCCACGCCTCCCGGCGCGGCCGGCTCTTGCGCCACACGCTCGTCGGGCTGGCCATCGGCACGGTGTTCCTCGTTTACGTGGCCACGGCCGCCCCGGGCGCCTGGTGGGGCGACGGACTCGAATTCGCCTGCGCCGCCTGGACCTTGGGCATCCCGCATCCGCCGGGCTATCCGCTTTACACCACGTCCGGCCATGCGGTCATTAAAATGCTCGGCGGGCTCGATCCGGGCCGCGCGCTGACGATCTGGGGCGCGGCGCTGCTCGCGCTTTCCATCGGCCTGATGATCCCTTTTTTCAGGCGGCTGCTCAGCGAGGACGCCCCGGCGGATTCACCCAAGCCGTGCGTCTGCGACCTGGCGAATCTGCTGCCGGCCGTAGGTCTGGGCCTCCTGCTCGCCTTTTCCAACGCCCTCTGGGACCAGGCGACCTATACCGACGTCTTCCCCTTGACCTTTTTGTTCGGCGTGCTGATCGTGCGCCTTTGCTGGACCGGCCGCGACGCCCACCCGGAGCTGGGGCGCGCCGCCGCCTTGGGGCTGGTCGTCGGCCTGGCGGCGCTCAATCACTATTCCATTTTCGCGCTCTACCCCCTGGCGTTTTTCTGTATTCTGTGCTGGGCGTGGCGCTCGGGACGGCCCTGGCGGATGCTGCTGGTCGCGCTGGTTTGTTTCTTGATCCCGCTGGCGGGCTATCTTTACCTGCCGCTGCGCGCGCGGGTCAATCCGCCGCTCAACTGGGGCGATCCCTCCAACTTTTCACGGCTCCTTTGGGTTCTGCGCGGCGGGCAGTTTCGTGAGTTCCGGATGAGCGCCGGTTTCTCGCAAAGCCTGGCCGGGCTGGCCGTCTGGCTGCGCTGGTGGGGGACGCAGTGGATCCCGTTGTCGCGCGTCGGCACGCCGCTGGCCATGCTCTTCGGGGTCGGTTTCCTGGCGGTCGCCGGCGCCGGCCTGATCGCCCTGGCGCGCCGTCGCTGGGAACTGGGCGCGGGCCTCCTGATCGCGATCGCCGCCACCGC
>Ga0182027_10012273_pt1 | contig 12041 bp, 7 predicted proteins | sample 712E1DmetaG_FD_121300 | JGI IMG/M metagenome (GOLD analysis project Ga0182027, IMG submission 121300) | Permafrost microbial communities from Stordalen Mire, Sweden - 712E1D metaG (Illumina Assembly) | ecosystem: Environmental > Terrestrial > Soil > Wetlands > Permafrost | place: Sweden...
AAGCTCGGATGGATCAATTATGGTGCAGGAAACGATGACGTTTGCCAGAATATCAACCCTTGGAAGCTTCTGGTAGGCTCTGAAAACGGTGATTCTGACTGTTCCGCCGGTGGCGCTGAGCGCTTGAAGTGCATTCATGAAAGTTTTCCTTTTCCTTCTGATGTTCCAAATAAAAGAAATGAGCAAGGGTTGAGTAATTCAATTCTTATGCCAGACAGGGAAGGCCTGAATGGGGGATTTTAAGAGGGGAGGAATGAGAATTTGGGCCGGAGTGGTATCAATTTGATGAGGAAAAGGGGATCAAAATGATGGTGCGTGTCGGCGGACAGGCGGACGCCTCCTGTTGTCAATAATATTTCTTAAGGGATGGGTAATGGCGCTGTGCACCTCAGTTTATGTCCTTTGCCCTTTCTTCTTCAGGGGAGAAAAGTGAGCAAAAGACACCGCCCTGCAACGCCACCTGATCATTTTTCACGCGGGAGCGCTTGCAAACTCGCTGCGCTCAGACATGCAAGCGACCTTATCCGCAAGAAACATGGGCTGCGTTGATGGGGAAATCCAGATCAACACATTTTTCCTGTACTGCTACTGTCCGGGATTTAATTTATGTCAAGAATAAGGACGATAAAATCAACACTTATATGCAAAATGTCAACTATCTTGTTTTCAATAAAAACCTGACCACCGATTGGGGTCCGTCTAAATATTTGGTAATGAAAGTGGGCAAATTTCATGCGTAAAATTAGAGCAGCGATCTGCCAAATAGAAGCTCATCCAGCCATTTTTACAAGCCATATTTCATATCTTGAGGAACCTTTTAGCCCTGATGATGATCTATCTCTTTCTCATTTGCAGGTTCGCGGGATAGACGTAACCACCATTCAGGCGCAATGCAAAAAAGCCTATATTCAATGGAACGAAACAAGATTGAATTCCATTCTAGAATTTCTTGGATCACAAGATCCAATTCCTGACATAATCCTATTCCCAGAATGCTCTATTCCAATAAATAGTTTACCTTTGCTCGCTAAATGGAGCCGTTCAAATTCTAGCACTATTATTGCAGGTTCACACACACCTCTCAAAGATCCAGAACACAAAGCAATGTACACTGCCATCGGCGTCGAGGCGAAGAAGCTTAAGCAAGCTGTCTCTTCAAATTCCTTAAATGTTATGCCCCTTATAAGATCAGGAAAAGTATCTCTCATTCCCAAAGCATTGCCTTCCATATTTGAAAGGGATATTGTCACGCAACTTCCTTCTCAGACCGGAATTCCTTCGCTCACGACATTCCCTGTTACTACACAAAATGGCACCCAATTACGCATGCTTCCTTTGCTTTGTTCCGATGCCCTGATTGCCTGCAATGTTGATCAGAACTATGAGCTCTCATGTACAATCTCTCTTGACAACAAACCACATCAATTCAATTCGTTTTTTGAAGGAGAGGTTAAGAAAAAGAGATTTGTACTTTATTGCAACGAGGCAAGGTATGGGGGTTCCAAGATTGAATGTGCTCATGATAGCAGGATGCAAGATTGGATGGTTTCTGCTTTGGGAAATTGCATGCCCCAGGGGGAATGCATAGCAATTTGCGATCTGGATATTGATTCTCCAGCAGTTCAGGTCGGGGCGGCAAGCCCAAACCGAACGCATTCTCTGGTATGCCTTTCGTCAATTACCTATGAATATAGTCAAACATATGAACAAATGAAGCAACTTGCCGATCTTTCATCAAAGGAACAAGGAACACGCGCTTTTGAACTTGACAAGATGGCTCGTAATCCCAATCTAAATCATCTTCAGCGTGCGAGGGTAAATCAGTTGCTCAATCTGGACAGTAAGGGTGTGGAATCATCATCTTGGTGGAATGTTCTCTCCAAAGATTGTTTCATTATGGGGCTGAATCCTCTCTCTGACTTGGAAAGCAAACTTGCTGCACTCACCTCGAAGTCTCTTGATTCCTTAATGACCAGAGCCAATTTTGCGGACCCCAATACTTCATCGGTTTTTATGAAATACTTTGCAAAATGCAAGGGATTATCTTCGGAATCGCCTGAAATTCAACTTCAGACTGATGTCATCGAAGTCACTTCCATTGTTGATCGAGAGCGCGAAGTTGAATTTATTCACACCTTTCTTGACGATAGAGCAACCTCCGTTCTTGAGGTTTCTGGCCTTGAAGAGATTGGCAAATCTGCAACCATTAACAAAGCCATTACCCAGTCGGGTGTTACATCAGTACTCCGCATTCCTATTCAACCTACATCTTCTCTAGATTATTTGATATTTTCCATTCTGAAAAAAGGTTCAGGATTACCAGAACCTCCCTACTCCTTGCCAGTTGATATCCTAAATACTCCTTCCTTTCAAAATGCCCTTCGAGCTTGTCAGGTCGTTATCTTCGAAAGAGCACACAATCTCCTTGATGGTGGAAAATCTTGGCGGGAAGAATCTCTTCCACTATTTCTAAAGAATATTATGTCTCTTGCAAACGATAATCATATAAAATTGATATTTGAGACTAGGCGAAATATCCTTTTCGACTTAGCACCAAATCTTCGGAAGAATTTGAGAATAGTTGGCTTAGATAAAAACCTGTTAAACTATGGCGTGTCGCTTTTCGACTCACAACTTCGTCAAGCAGGATTAATTCCTTCCGATTTGGATATCGAGGCAAAGAAGAGAATTGTTTCAAGGCTCGGTGGTCACCCCATTGGTATCGCATTAGCCGCTGATACCGCTTACTATGATGGCGTAGATTCAATTGATGCTTGGTTGGCAGAACGAAAAGGTTCTCTGTATGCACTGTTATCCCGTTTAGTAAAGGGGCTAGACCTTTCAGATGAAGATCGCATTCTCTTAAAACTGCTGACGTTGTCACGCGCTCCTATCCCAAGGGAATCTCTCGCTGGTTCTGTACCGTTTACAACGGGGCATCTCATTCGAAATCTGATTGCTATCGGGGCGGTAAATGTTGATCCGCATTCAAGAATAGAGATAGCAAGCGTTTTGAGAAACTATGCCGAATCTTTTGATGTTTCATCAGACATTGCTAAGAATTACCACAAGAACGCAGCTATTGCTTTTGAAAATATCGCAAAAGCCAGTCTTAATAACATTTCTGAATTCATAGAGGCGGAATATCACGCAAATTTGGCAGGCATTTCGGTTGCCATACCATTCAGTCTACTTGATGCAAATGAAGCAACTGCTCGGACACTATATTCTGAACAGCGTTACAGTGAGGCAAGCGCTATATTGCGCATCCTCCTAACCAAGAGAAGATCCGTTCCAATTTTAAGATTAGCAGCATGTACTGCAGCAAGGACTAATGATTTCAAAGTCGCCCTGGCGCTTGCCGATGAGGTATTGTCAATAAATAGAAATGATACTTACTTTCTATCTGAAATTGCCAAAATTGCTTTGACGCAATACCAAAGTGATACTCTTGCATCAAGTGTTGTCGCCCTTGCAAAAAAGCATCTGGCTGAAGACGTGAGCATCCTTGTTATTGAAGGCAGGCTGCATCTTCGGAAAGGAAACCTGTCTGATGCCGAAAATGTTTTTGATAAGGCTGTAGAACGAACGACAAGAAATCCTTGGCCCTATTACTATTTAGGCGTATTACAGATAAGGTTAGGGCGTATTGACAAAGCACAAGACATCTTGATTGCTGGTGAAACATTCTTCTATGAAAACAATCTACATAATGTGAATGCGCTATCGGCAATTAGGACAGAGCTCGCTTATGCTTATTTGCTTAGTAACAACATTGATATTGCTGAAAAAACAATTAGCTCTTTGATTGAAGACGAAAATGCAAGTCCTGAGTCCGCTAGAATTTATGCTGCAATAATGATTAAGAAAGAAGGAATAAAATCAGCGAGCAAAGCACTCGCGAAACTGCAGGCGGCCAGAGGACATTCTCCATTTGATAATTGTCAATATCATCTTTTTGCTGGGCTTTTTTATCTTGGCATCAATGACCCTCAATCCGCATCCCATGAATTCCATATGGCGCATTCCTATGATAAGTCTAATGTATATGTTATGATGAAATGGGCAAGGACATTGTTTGAAGCGGCTATCGATAAATTTGCAGATTCCGACGAAGGATACAAGGTGCTGATAACTGATTGCACTGAACTTGTGAAGAAGATTCTTGAATTTGATCCTGATAATGAAGAAGGGATCGATATCGCGGTTGGACTAAAAAACCGGTTCGATATAGACATCAATTACTCCAGGAAATAAAAGAAGTCCTTTGGCCCCAGATGAACTAATAATTCTGCAACTTTGGCTTTAGAAATTGATCAGCATGGCAGAAACAGAAAACAAAAAAGCTGCGGCACTGAAAGCATTGCAGGAAATCCGGGAACGGGTCAAACCGGTGCAGGATTCATCGGACGCGCCTAAGATTGAAGAAGCGACACTTCGACTATGCTCAGTGCAAGCAGAGGAAGAGTACCTGGGCATACGGATCCGTGACGATCCGGAACGAGGCTTGGTGCAGGTGTTCTTTAGAGGGAAAATATGCCTACCACAATAAACCACACACTTATCGAAGAAACCGTAAATTCTTTTCCGAGGAAATCTCATTGGAAATTTTTCGAAGTATTCAATTTAAGAAATGAAAAAAAGAGGACATCCTACAAATTGATCAGTCACCTCAAAAGACAAGCCGGTGTATATGCTTGGCTATTCCCAGATAATCTTTTGAATCAAAGCCTGCGCATAAAACTGCATGGCCCGAGAACCAGCGGAAATGTTGACTTTCTATTTTCCTCTCGTGATTTACCAAGGCTTGCTGACAAGCGCGTTGTAATGTATGTCGGTCGCGCATCAGATTTATATAAAAGGATTCAACAACATCTTCGGCCCTCAGGAAGAACCTCATTTCAGGTAGGAAAAGGTCTTGTTTATTGCCGGATCGCAAAAAACAAGAACGAAGCAAGAGAAATGCTATTTAAACATGCCCGAATCTATTACACCATTCTTTATGGTAAAGAGAATACAGTAAACCGCGACCTAATCGAAGCTGCCCTATATTCAAAATACCGGGCACCTTTTAATGTAAAATCAGAGCATTGATTTTGTATGACCTCTACTCTGCCATTTCTAACATCATACGATCCTCCTGGCACCAGCGAAGGCACGCTGGACCCTATGGGGCTTTACCAGATTGCAGATCAGCTTGCAGTCCAGCTGGTCCCTGCAGTTCGTGAACGTATGCAACGTATTCGATTTCTTACGGCGATGGCGGTAGGAACGCTTGTAACAGAGGGAATTGATGATGACCCGGCACTCAGAGACGCATCGCCATACCTTGTCTGGGAGTGGCTTGTTGTTGAGGCAATCATACGTTCCATGGACGATTTCACTCACCTGTGGGGGGTGCCAGGAACGGATGTGGCGAGCCGGGCGTTGGATCACTACGGGTATATTGACGCTCGGAGCTATTTAAAGACACCGAGAGTTTTTGGGTTCAATGGAGTGTACAAAAGACTTGCGATACATCTCGGTATTGTAGATGTCCATTTAGGGCCAGGACCGAATGCAGAAGTTCTGGCAGATGCCTGGGCTCGAGGGCTTGGACTTTCTGGAATTACAGACGCAAAACCGATGATTTCTCGATGGTCAGAGGCGGTCCATCGAAGTCTCAATGAGCGGCCACCTCGAACAAATTCTCATTGGAGTAACGAGAGATGGAATGAGCTTGCACAGGCTTTCCTACCGACAACGTGCAAGGGCAGAGAAAAACGGCTTATCCGCGAGCTGCTTCATTCAGCAGATAATCGTCGCCTTGGTGCTTTACCTATAATATGGCAATTACAAAACGAGTTTAAGGAAGAAGACGAGTATAGTGAAGAGGTATTGCATGATCGCATTAGCGCCTTAGAGCCAGCTTATAAAATGTTGCTCAAGGCAATACGGGATTACGAGGGATTTGCCCGGGGCCTGCATGACGGCTTTGATGTGTTACGGTCTGAAGCAACGCGACTAGATGCAAATGGATATTCGATATCGGATATTGCCAACGATAAGGATTTTAAACAAAGTATAAAGGGATTGCATAAGCGATTTGAGGAGACACACCGCAGTCTGGGTGAAATAACCCTCACCAGCATGTCACTACAGAACCTTTTCAGTGAGCGGTTCGGGGTGTTTTCTGAACCATTGGATGCCAGGGAATGTGCTTATGCAATCTGTACCCATCATGAGGCTGTGCAAGAGGCAAAATCTGCTGAAGGAAAACGTTCGTGGTTTGACCGGATTGGTCCGGCCAAAATCTATTTGAGACATGCATATCGGGCTAAACGCAGGGATATTTATCCCGGCAAATATGTTCACGACTACAGAGGCAACCCGATTCGACGTTTCTGGTTGGATCTCTCATGAGTAAAGGCAAAAAGAAATCAAACGGTGCCATGCTGGAACTGTGGCGCCCTCCCAAAGATGCAGGTGACCCTGTCGGGTGTCTCGCATCCACCTATACGTTTTCGCCTGGATTGTTTGACGAACAGTGCCTAGCGCGATTTCTTGAAATCGATTCCGAACCCGACCGTGAAGACCTTGCTTTTCTGCTTGAACGCGAAAGCCGTCTTGGAAGCGTATATGCGGGAGTGCTCGTTGATTTCTCACAGGCAGGTGTGGAACATTCTTTGCGCTGGGATGTATTGCCTGTCCGTATCCGTGCCGGAAAACAACATTCCAAAGTAAGTCTTCTCGCATGGAGCAATTACATCAGGATCATAATCGCTTCGGCAAATTTAACAGACCCTGGCTACCGCACAAATCGGGAAGTGGCATCTTTTGTTGACTTCTCACCTGGAGAATCCAATCAGAAGTTTATGGAAGACTGCATTGTTTTCTTGAAGAGGCTGTTACTTTTCATTCCTTCTGATGCAGGAATGATCCCGGAGGTAATTCGAGCAGGTGCTTTCCTTGATCAGTTGGAGCAGCATACAAGAAAATGGAATTCGGGTTCCCACAGAGGAGAGACAATAAGACAGTATTTTGTAAATACCTTGCCGGCGCAGAGCCAGGGGTATCCTTCCTATAGCAGCCTTGAGAGTATGTTTGAAAATTGCAGAAGCCGTGGTGGGTCGCCGTCAACAGCCTGGGTGGCTTCGCCTTTTTTCGACCAGAACGACGATACGGGAAAAGTTACTGCCTCGCTATGCAAGATGATGGCAAGAGGTGGGCAGCGAAATATTTGTTTCTGCGTTCCGGCAATTCCTGACGATAACAAGAGTGCCGTACCTCGGTTAGCAGCCCCAAAATCTCTATGGCAAGTGCCGCAGTCCTACCAAGGTGAGGTAACAATTGAAATCCTCCCAGAACAGGATACTGATAAAAATCGCAGACCCTGGCATGCAAAGATGGTTGCATTGTTGCTTTCAGATACCTACTCGGCTTTGATGACCGGGTCATCCAATTTTACATGCGCGGGAATGGGTGTGGCAGAATACAAAAATGCCGAAGCTAATCTGCTTTCCATAGTTAATCAAGAGGCCTATAAGCGTGAAGTCGGCCAGATTGAAAGCATTTGGCCGGAAATGGATCCAGTTGATGATCCTGATTCTGCGGAATGGCTCGGTGGTCAACCTGGTAACGAGGAAGAAGAACAGATAAAAATACCCCTGTTGCCTGCTGGTTTTTTGTCCGCTACATACCGAGCCGGGGACAAACGTCAAATTATTCTTCGCTTCCGTTCCGAAGACTTGCCGCAAGAATGGTGTATTTATTCTTATGGACAGGAAACGAGTCAATTGGTTTCCTCCCAAACCTGGAAAGCCATCGGGTCACCTTCGGTTTCAGTGATTGATTGGGCTGATATTTATCCGCCCAGTAAGCTGATGGTTGAATGGTCCGATCATGAGGCGTTTTTTCCGATTAATGTTGAGGACAGCCGAACCTTACCACCACCCGCGCAATTGGAAAAAATGTCTGCAGATGATATGCTTTGGATTCTCGCAGCTGCCGACCCGAGTGCAGCCTTCAGGGCTTGGGCGAAACAACAACAGCCATCTGACACATTTGACAGCGATCTCGATTCAGCAACACCGCCTGATTTGGACCCGCTTCGCCGCTACGATCTGCAGGCCACGTTTTTGCATCGTATTCGCCGCAGGGCTCGCATTCTCGCTCAACTACGCTCAAATCTTCAGCGCCCAGTATGGGGAAAGCAAGCATTGGAATGGAGGCTGCGCGGTTTGATTGGCGTGGAACAGCTCGCAGAGCGTTTAGTACGTGAGGTTTCGAATTCGAATAGCAATGCGGACGAAGCGCTATTGACACTCGCGGATTTTTTGATTGTATTACGTGAAGTCGATTATCAACCACAAGCAGGTGCTTTGCCGAAGGAAGACTTTTACAGCGTGTTCGAACCCTTTATCCTCGACCAGGTATCCAAACTTGAACGGCGCGTCTTTGAAAATAAAGACCGGATATCCGAAGGTGTGATTGACTTCTGGGAACGGGTGATTAATCGATGCCGAAAATAACAGATATCTATTTACCACCTCAGGAGTTGGTGCTTGGTCTTGAAGGTCACCTGAATTCGCGGGTGCCGGAAGCTGATCAAAAACGTCAGCGGTCTGAAGTACTTGAGATTCTCCAGCGCTTGCGTAACCAGCCGGGAATCATTCTGGCCGACGAAGTTGGCATGGGAAAAACATTCGTTGCGCTGGGAATTGCCTACAATGTCGCAGTTAAAAGCCCTCTTGGCCCTGTGATAGTAATGGTTCCTTCCAACCTCACGCAAAAATGGGAACAGGACCTAAAGACATTTTGCGAGCTTTATCTGAAGAACAGGATCCCAGTAAATAAACTTGAAGCAGAACAAAAGGAATTGAGAAATGCTTCGGCTGTTCGGTACGGAATTGCCCACCATAGCATTGAGTTGATGAAATTTCTTGACGATCCCCCTAAGGAGAGATGTCACCTGATCTTCCTTGCACACGGGGCGATGAGCCGCGGGCAAACTGATAAATGGGTTCGGCTCGCTCTGATTGCTGAATGCCTTCGGCGTCATGCACGAGGCGGAGCAAGCCACCTTATCCAGGTAAAGCAGCAAATTCACAGATTTGTTGCAGAGCTCATATGGGCCATAGGAGAAGAGCGAGCAACCGATTGGGGTGAAGATCTTTGGCAGAAACTGATGGGTACTGCTCCTAGTGCATGGAAGGAAATTTATAACAGTAAAGTGAAAGATGCTGAGAGAAAACTGGTTGACGATCCTGTGCCAAAGGCTGTAGTTAGGGCATTGGGCCGTCTTGACCTAAAGAAATTGACAGAGGCTCTTGAAAAAATTCCAGTTAGAGCTCGCGGCGGGGAGGAGCGCGTTTCCGAGCGATTGAAGGATGCGCGGGATGCGCTACGGTATATCGAAAGAGATTTATGGTCTGTTTTGCTCCATCAGGCTCGTTGGCGCTCACCTATGCTGGTAATGGATGAGGCGCATCATTTAAAAAATCCAGAGACTTCATTAGCGCGACAGCTTCAATCTGCTGAATCGCAGGAAGATTTGTGTGTTGGTGATGGAGCTATGTCGCAGGCATTCGATAGGATGCTGTTTCTTACGGCTACGCCGTTTCAACTCGGACACCATGAGCTTGCCCGGGTTTTGGAACGTTTTGGTGATGTCCGTTGGGACGATGGGGCCTTAGGCAACAAGGAAGATCTTACCAAGCGATTGCATGACTTGAGCGAGAACCTTACGCAATGTCAACGATCAGCGATTGCTCTTCAACGGAGCTGGAGCAGATTGAAACCCGAAGATTGTGGGAATGATATCGAAGCATGGTGGAAAGACCTCCAAAAAGCACCATCTGCCATACAAAACCATCATCACCGGGCTGTGCTTGAGGCCTATAATGTCGCTAAACAATATCGGGAAAGTGCAGAGAAACTACTGCGGCCCTGGATAGTCCGATTTAATAAAGGTGACTATTGGGTTGGTACGGATATTATGCGACGGCAACGACTAAATGGCGCAGCTGTTTTAGGAACGGATTCTCCGGGTGGGCTGCCTGTGCCACCAGAACAGCTTTTACCCTTTTTCCTTGCTGCACGGAGTGCCGTGAAACCTGGACAGGATTTGCTGGGTGAGGCTCTATGTTCATCCTATGAAGCTTTTCGGTTTACCCGGCAGAATAATGACGCCGGTAAGGACGAACAGGAGCAAGAACAAACTCCGGATGCAATAGTAAACCTCTCTCATGCCGATTGGTATTTGACGGAGTTTGATCGCGCTCTAAAGCAATGCAGCGGTTATAACCATCCCAAGGTTAATGCAACAGTCCGCCGCGTTGTTGATCTATGGGAAAATGGCGAGAAAGTGCTTGTCTTCGCATTTTACCGACATACGTGCCGTTCACTACGCAAGCATATCAGCACTGAAATCGAAAAACGGACCCTGTCGCTTGCTCAATACCGCCTCCAAAAGGCAGGAAAGCCGTGCAGCCAGGAAGATGTAGAAAAAATTATAGATCGAATTCAAAACCGATTTTTCGATGATACAAAATCGCCTGGACGTCGGGCAATCGACAACGCTCTCAGTGATATATTGACAATATACAAAGTTTCACTGGATAAGGTAAACGTACCAGAAGCGCAACGAATAAGTATGATTGAGGTGATGAGACGGTTTCTTCGGGTTCCAACCACACTCGTTCGTTGTTTTCCAATTGGTGAATTCGATGCAGTTTCTCCTGCGGAGGCTGTTCGGCGGACGTTTTCATGTACTGATAATTCCAATGTGTCGTGGCGAGACAAGTTCTGTAATTTCATTTGTTTCCTGACAGAACAATGCTCAACCGTTGATGAGCGTGAAGTTTACTTGGATGCGGCCCAACGCACAGAAACAGGAACCATTCGGGTTGGTTCGGATGAAGATGATGTCCCTGGTGCAGAAAAAAAGAGATCTGCGGTCCCGAATGTTCAGGTTGCAATGGGATCGACCCCAAGAGATGCCCGTGCTCGATTGATGCGGGCTTTTAACACTCCATTCTTTCCAGACATTCTTGTTTGCAGCAAGGTCATGGGTGAGGGTGTGGACCTGCAGAGGTACTGTCGTCATGTCATTCATCATGACCTTGACTGGAACCCGTGTAGTATAGAACAGCGAACAGGCCGGGTTGACAGGCTCGGGTGTAAAGCGGAAGGTCGCTATCCGATTCAGGTGTATTTGCCGTATCTGGCTGGGACCGCCGATGAAAGACAATACAAGGTAATGTCCGACCGAGAACAATGGTTCCGGGTTGTGATGGGTCAAAATGAAGTGGCGAAACTGATTACTGCGGAATCAACAATGGCAATTCCGCTCCCACAAAAAATCTCTGAGGGGTTGAGTTTTAAGCTGGATTTTAATAATTAAACCGGAATACTAGGTACCCGGCGATAAGACAAGCAAGCATCTGCTTTGATACGGTATCCATCCTCGACAATCCGATTTTTCCTGCGGCGGATTTCCCAACAATTGCGCCCCAATCAATTCGTGCACGTTGATTCTTTTGCATCGCACTAGACTGAGAAATCAATTCAAATAGTCCCATCAGTGATATTCCAGAGAGGCAACCGGCCATTGAATGTTCATAAGAATTTGGCATATTATTCCCCATAATCAATGTACACTCCATATGATGCCCGATCCGCCTCAAAATATGACGATTTGTACTTTATGCCGACCGAGGTCTTGATGACCGATCCGCCTCAAAATATCGTCGACGATGATTATGTGGTCCGAAATTCTCTGAACCAATAGAACCTCCTTTGCTATTGGAATGGCGAAAAAGCGAAGGTACGCCGATACGAAGGATGATGCGACAAGCAGGCGGGGCGTGCCTTATATGAAAGCCTGTGCAGGAGCGGCCGCAAGGAAGCGGAACGGACGGGCGGAATATATTGATTTACATTTAAGAAGCGGGGGGGGGGGGGGGAAAAAAAAGCGCTCTCATATTTCACCAAGAGAGGCTTTTTGCCAAATAGGGTTTCGGGGGCCCCCTTGCTAACCCATTTTTGGAGTTTGGGGGGGG
>Ga0182027_10012274_pt1 | contig 12040 bp, 12 predicted proteins | sample 712E1DmetaG_FD_121300 | JGI IMG/M metagenome (GOLD analysis project Ga0182027, IMG submission 121300) | Permafrost microbial communities from Stordalen Mire, Sweden - 712E1D metaG (Illumina Assembly) | ecosystem: Environmental > Terrestrial > Soil > Wetlands > Permafrost | place: Sweden...
TTCAGTGCCAGTGTGGGGGACCACCCTCTCAGGTCCCCTACCCGTCGTAGCCTTGGTGGGCCGTTACCTCACCAACAAGCTGATGGGACGCAGGTCCCTCCCAAAGCGCATTACTGCTTTAATTATCGGATTCTAAAACCGATAATCACATGCGGTATTAGCAGTCCTTTCGAACTGTTATCCCACACTTTGGGGCAGGTCACCAACGCGTTACGCACCCGTTCGCCACTAAGGACAGTATTGCTACCATCCTCCGTTCGACTTGCATGTATTAAGCACGCCGCCAGCGTTCATCCTGAGCCAGGATCAAACTCTCCGCAAAAAATCATCTCTTGCGAGATGTAAAGTTACGGAAAAGAACGACAGGCTTACTTCCTATCACTTTTCAGTTGTTAAGGTCCTGTTAACTTAGCGGGTTGTATTCTACCCGCGAGCTTCGTCCCCGTCAAGGGCCAGAGAGACAAAAACAACCGATGTTTTTCTTCCAACATCGGCTCGCCAGGCAGCAACGTTTGCTGCTGTGTTTCTCTGACGTGAGACGTTTACTCTGTTGTAAACAGATCTGCTGCTTCTCGCTAGATCTTCGTGGGGACTTCTTACTTGCTCGCCTATTATACGCATCCGAGCTAACTTGTCAAGCAATTCCTAGACCAATTTGGATTCTTTAAGGTTCGAGTTTTGCTCTTTCCTCACCCGGGTAAAAAAGCGGCTACAGGATGCGTTATCCCATCTCCTATCGAGAGAGGACAGGGTGAGGTTTTATTCCATTTCCTGCCGCCCTGAAAGGGCCCGCAGCAAAGTATTCTGGTCGGCATATTCCAGATCGCCGCCCACCGGTAGCCCGCGCGCCAGCCGCGTCACCCGCACTCCCAGGGCTTGCAGGCGTGGATGCAGGTACTGGGCGGTCGCTTCCCCCTCCATTGACGGGTTGGTCGCCAGGATCACTTCCTTCACACCGCCGCGCTGGATCCGTTCCAGCAATGCCCTGATCTTCAAGTCATCCGGGTTGATCCCTTCGATCGGTGAAAGCACCCCTTGCAAGATATGGTACTTCCCCTTATACGCGCCGATGCGTTCGAAGGCCAGCACATCCAATGGTTCTTCCACCACACAGATGGTCGAGCCATCCCGCTGGCTGCTCTCACAGATCTCGCAGCGCGTCCGCCCGGCCGTGGTGATGTTGAAACATTCCTGGCAGAAAGCGATGCGTGTCTTGATATCCGTCAACGCCTCCGCCAGGCTGCCGGAAACTTCCTCCGGGGCGCGCAACAGGAAGAATGCCAGCCGTGAAGCCGTTTTCGGGCCGATGCCGGGCAAACGTTCCAGCGCCAGCACCAGGTTTTGGATGGGATCGGGAAGCATAATGTGTTCCTATGCAAGGTTTTACAGTGTCAGGTATTCCAGTATTATATTATTGGTTACACGAAACTTCGCAACATGCCAGTTTCGGCTCATAACCGTGAAACTCAAACACGTGGCACGTGATACTTTTTGGCACCGGCATTCTTAGAATGGCAACCCACTCGTCAGCGGCCCCATCCTCTGCTCCTGCAGTTCGCGCGATTTTTCCAGCGCCAGGTTAACCGCCGTCAATACCAGGTCCTGCAGCATTTCTGCATCCGCATCTTTTAACAGGTCTGCAGAGATCTCCACCGCCTGGCATTTCTGGTCCCCGCTCATCGTCACCTTCACTGCACCGCCGCCGGCGGTCGCGCTGACGCTTTCCAATGCCAGTTGTTCCTGCGTTTCAGCCATTTGCTGCTGAAGCCGCTGGAGTTGTTGCATCATTCCGGCTTGTCCCCCGCCGCCGGCCGGACGATTAAAACCTTTTGCCATGGCTACTCCTGTGTGTCTACGATTTCGCCGCCATGCTTGAGCGCCGCGGCGACCATGCCATCCGCCTTCACGTTCGGCGGAGTGGCTTGTTTGGCATTTGTTACTACACATTTTATCGCAAGGTCGGCTCCGCATACTTCCAGGATAGCCTTGCGTGTGATTTCTTTCATTTCCGCCGTATCCACTTTGGATCGCAGCACTTCGCTTGCAAATCCGATTACTAATGCGCCATTCTTGACTTCCAGCAACCGGCAGGAATTTAGCAATCCGTCCAGCGATAGACTTTGCGGCTTGATCTGAGTCCTGATCTGTTTCCAGGCCTTCATCAATTGCTCGAGGCTGATTCCGCTGGATGCCTCACCCGGCTTTTCAGCCTCCGGTGCAAGCGCAAGCACTGTTTTCTCCGCCGGATTCTCGACCGTTTTTAAAGCCTGCTTTTCGGATGCTTTGATAACCGGTCTTTCAATGGGTTTACTTTTAGGCTCGTCAGCTATCTTTTGGGTTGGCCTGTCAATCGCCTTAATGGCCGTTTTTTCGGCTGCTTTTACAGTCGGCCTGTCGGCTGCGTGTGCAATCGGCCTCCTCGCGCCCGCATCCCCGCTCTCCCCCTGCCCCAATTCCATCACTTCGGCCAGTGCCAGCTCCAGGGACAGGGACGGCTGCCAGCCTCCCCGCAGGTCTGTAGCGGCCGCGTTGAAGGATTTGATCATATACAGCACATCCACCCCGGAAAACGCCCTGGCGTGCTTTTCTGCCTGTGCGCGTGTATCGGCCGCCAGGTCCACCTGGGAACTATTCCCCATCTGGATCAGCAGCAGCGCCCGCAGGTAATCCACAAGTTGGCGCGCCAGAAGGCGTGGGTCGCTGCCGGCATCCAGCGCCGTGTGGATCGCATCCATCCCAGCCGCCGGATTTCTCTCCAGCACCGCATCAACCATTCCAATCACCGTCTGGCTGGTGGCCGTCCCGAGCACGCTTTGCGTCAGGTCCAGTGTGATTTTCTTGCCGGTCGAAGCCATCTGATCTAGCAACGAGATGGCATCCCGCATCCCGCCCGCAGACTGGCGCGCGATCAGCGTCAACGCTTCCGGTTCGGCCTTCAGTTCTTCTGATTCGGCTATCCGTTTCAATTGTCCGACGATATCATCCACCGGTACCCGCCGGAACTCGTGCCGCTGGCAGCGTGAAAGCACCGTTGCCGGGATCTTATGGATCTCGGTGGTTGCTAGGATGAAAATGGCATGGGCAGGTGGCTCTTCCAGCGTTTTCAGCAGCGCATTGAACGCCGCAGTGGAAAGCATGTGTACTTCGTCGATGATATAAACCTTGAATTGCCCCTGGTTGGGCGAGAAATTGATCTTATCGCGCAGATCCCGCACATCTTCAACAGACGTGTTGGAAGCGGCATCGATCTCGATCAGATCCAGGAAGCGCCCCTCGTTGACGGCCACGCAATGGGCGCACGTGTTGCACGGACGTGCAGCCGGGTCCGGATCCAGGCAGTTGACCGCTTTCGCCAGCAAACGCGCCGCGGTGGTCTTGCCGGTTCCGCGCGGGCCTGCAAACAGGTAGGCATGCGCCACCCGGCCGCCGATCACGGCGTTCCGCAATGTCTGGATGATGTGCTGCTGCCCCACCACTTCATCCCACTTCTGAGGCCGCCATTTGTTGTACAGCGCTTTGGTCATATCAACTCGAGCCCATCAACATTCATCATTCTACATTCATAATTCTTCATTGATCATTCATCATTTCACTACGGTATTCGGTAGAATGCCCGCGCAATGTTTTGGGTATCGTACAACGCGGCCAGTTCCCCGGAGCTCCAGACCGGGGCCGATCGGCTCCAGTACAGGTCTGATGGCGTATCTTGCCCTGCGTTGGTATGTAAATTCACTTTAACGCCTGGGAAGAGGGTTAACTTCGGGAAAGTATAGGAATTGCCCTGGTTATCCGTCAGGGACCAGCCGGTCAAATCCAACTCTTGGGCGCCATTGTTCTGGATGATGATCCGCTCATCCGAGAGGTTCCCCGCACCGACAACGCCAACCATGCTTACCTGGATGGTGTTCGTTCCCGGCGCAACCGTTGCAGGTGCCAGCGCGGCCGGGCATTCCACATGGTGGTTGCGATCGTAATAAAAAATGATCGACCCCGCCACCAGGGCGGACACAAAAACATTGATCAGGAGGTAATAAACCAGTCGCCGCCGTGAGTTCATCCTGCCTGAATGATAGCACAAAACCCATATCCTTTAGAGACTTTTTTTACGAGTCAGAGAGTTCCTGTCTCTGTTTTTTGGGAATATCTCACCGAGGATGGACAGACGGTTATATGCCAATTCATCAAACAAAATCACTGTTTATCTTTGGCCATCTCCGGTTAAATTTGTTATTCCGCATACTCTTTAATCTAGCGAACGCTGGCACATTAATGCCACCCAATCCCCCTCTTGGCGTTTCTTCACAAACTTAAGTCCGTGCTGCTCTACCGAAACCTGCACCGCCTCGGTCTGTTCTGCTAAAATTCCAGCCAGTACCACTACGCCTCCCGGTGCCACCAGCTCCGCCAGGCCCATTCCAAACAGGCGGATGATGATCGGAGCCAGGATGTTCGCCAGCACAAGGTGCGCTTTTTTGATGGGGAATTTGTCCTCCAGGATCTCTGTCACCGATCCCAGCCCGATCGCGAAGCGCTCCGGAGCGATCCCGTTGGTATCAGCGTTTTCCCGGCTGGCCTTCACCGAGGCTTCCTCGATATCCACCCCCAGGGCAAAGCCCATCCCCAGCTTCAGCACGCCGATGGACAGGATTCCGGACCCGCAGCCCACATCGATGGCATTCAGGCCGGCTCGCTCTGCTTCCGGCAGAGCTTCGCAGGTTTCCTCGATGAATTCCAGACAAAGCTGGGTGGATGGATGCGTGCCGGTACCGAACGCCATGCCCGGGTCTATCTTGATCGGAATACGCGCCGAATCCGGTGAATCCAACCAGGCCGGCACAATAATAAGTTTCTTTCCCACCGGGATGGGATGATAGTGTTCCTTCCAGGCTTCCATCCAGTTTTGGTCTGCAATCGGGGTATAAGATGCTGCCGGCAGGGGCTGGATCATGCCAAGGTAAAACAGGCCCTCTTCTAATTTCTGGCGCGTCTCTTCCAGCTTCTCATCCGCAGGCAGGTAAGCCCGCACCGTGATCGGTCCGACCGGCGTGCCTTCATCCTCGTCGCCGAAATAATCCACGGACTGCTCGGTGGTCACGCCGTTCGGCGCGCTGCGCGCCAGCACATCCGCCACCGCCTCAGCCAGTTCGCCATTCACAGTCAGGGAAACTTCTACCCAGTTCATATGCTCATCTCGATTCAGAATTTAGATTCTTCCGTTCATAAAATAGCTCAAACATAAAGGTTATAAAGGACACAATGGGCAAGAAAGCTTTTGTTTTTTGTTTTTAGCATTTCCTTTGTTACCCCTGTTTCCTTCGTGTTTAATTATCCGCTTTCAGGATTTCCAGGGCTTTATCAATGGTTGCCTGCTGCTCCTGTGAGAGCTCCGGCAGAGTCTCAATATCGAAATATCGGATCGCCGATACTTCATCGCTTGGAATGAACTTTCCGCCGATGCCGCTGCACAAATAGGTTAGAGCCATCCTGTGGGCTTCTCTGGAGTTCTCAACCATCAGCAGCTTGGCTGCCTGCATCGACAGGCCGGTCTCCTCACGCAGTTCACGCTGCACGGCTTCGGCCGGCTCCTCGCCGAAATGAATGCCTCCACCCGGCAGTCCCCAGGGATGCTCGCGGCGGTAGGTGTGTTCGCATAAAAGGAGCTGGCCTTGTTCGTTCAGGATAATTGCCCCGGCGGCCACCTGGAACTTCGGCCTTACAATGGCCGAGGCAATTCGCTCCATCCACGGGGGCATCAGCCGCCAGATTCTCAGAAGAACCTTGGTCATGGCTGCCTGCTCCAATGGATGGAATCCAACCACGCTATGAACGCTTTATCGTTCGTATATTGGTGGGCCAGGCCGCCCAACGCCCGGAACATGGCCGGCTCGGTTTCTCCATCTTCGATCAACAGGCTGTTGGCGTATCTTATCCCGCCTCCCAGCCGCTCGAACGCGATCGGCCAGAGCAGTTCCTTGCGGATTTCGTGGAAATCGGCCGAATTCAGGATCACATCAAAAAGGGCTTCCAAACCATGGCATGGAACCACCACTTTGCTGAATACATCCATGTTATCCGTCACCAGGGCCGTCTTCCGGCCGGCAGCTTTTTGGGCAAACACAAAATCCCAGACGGCCTGGTTGAAATGCAGCCGCTGGCAACCTTGATCCATTGTTGCCGCGATCGTCGGGATATCCAATGGAAAATGTCTTGAGAGCATCCCGGCAATATCCAGGCTGCTTAATTCCCCTCTCATCCAGGGATTTACGATGGCAGGTTCCCCAAAAATTTCCTTTTGAATGACCGCATGCCATTCCGGGCAGCCCGGCGGCGTGACATTAAAATAATAATCCGGCGAGAGCGTAAAGCCGAAGTCGAAAACAACGCATTTGATTTGCTCCGGGTTGATCGGATCCAACGCTGCGTTAGCCTCCCAACGCATCATTCAGCCAGTCGATGAAACCCTTCTCCTTCGGCTTGACGGCCGTCCCCAACGTCGCAGATAGTTTCTCAAACAGCTCTTTTTGTTCCCTGGTCAGTTTGGACGGGATATCCACATTGACGATCACCAGTTCGTCGCCGCGCCCTGATTTGCGGATGTACGGCACTCCGCGTGCTTTCAAAGTGAAGATCTTACCCGGCTGCGTACCGGCCGGGATTTTTAGTTTTTCCTTGCCGCTTACCGTCGGTACTTCCACTTCTGCGCCCAGCACGGCCTGGGCAATGTTAATATCCAGGTTCAATAAAATATCATTCTCGCGCCGTTTGAAGAACTGGTGCGGTTGCACATTCACCACCAGGTATAGGTTTCCCTGCGGGGCGCCATTAATCCCTGGTTCGCCTTCCCCGGCCAGGCGGATCTGGTTGCCGTTATCCACACCCGCCGGGATCGGCACCACCTTCTTGACCGTTTTGCGCTCCTGTCCCTGCCCGCGGCAGGTATGGCAGGGGGTTGAAATGACCTCCCCGCGTCCGCCGCAGGTTGGGCATGGCCCCGATTGCATCATCGAACCGAAAATGGTCTGACGCACCTGGCGCACTTCGCCGCGCCCGCCGCATGTGCTGCAACGCACCGGGCTGGTGCCTGGTTCCGCTCCGGAGCCGTGACAGGTTCCGCAGGCTTCGTTGCGCGTCAGTTCGACCGTCTTCTCAACACCGAAAACGGCTTCTTCAAAGCTAAGGTCCACATGCACTTGCAGGTCGCGTCCCCGGTGCGGACGGCGTGACTTGCCTCCGCCTCCGCCGAAACCACCGAACCCGAAGCCGCCCAGGATTTCTTCGAAAATATCGTTGAAGTCCATGGTGGCGTAATCAGGCATGCCGCCCATCTCGCCCAGGCCCGCCCGCCCATACTGGTCGTAGCGGGCGCGTTTCTGCGGGTCCGAAAGGACCCCATAGGCTTCATTGATTTCCTTGAATTTTTCCTCCGCATCCGGTTCCTTGCTCACATCCGGATGGTACAGACGCGCCAGCTTGCGGAAGGCCGACTTGATGTCGTCCGTGGATGCATTTTTCTCAATGCCTAGCACTTCGTAAAAATCGCGATTACTCATTGGTAATTATCAATCCCATAGCTCTACTTTATGCTCATGGATATCTTCGTTTTCACAAGATCCTTAAAATTCTGCCATTCTTGTTTGTTGGCAAAGAGACCCAATGTCAATATGATCATGCCGCTTTTGCCACGATATAGCAACACCATCTCATCAAAGATTTTATAGCGGGTAAATACGCTCCAGGCAGGTTCAATTTTTATTTCATCATTTTCAACCGCGATTCCGTTTTCATCGGCCGTTCCCTGGATCGGGTGCCGGTAAATACTGCCTGCCTGGTTGGTTCTTTGGGCATACAAAAACGGAAGCCACAAATCCATGCTGGCGATTATCAGGACTGCTGCTCCAAAAAGTATCCCACTTTGGGTGACAGGAAACTTTATGATCGAATAAACGATCCATAGGACTGCCAATCCGATCAGAACAGCCGAAAGCCCGAAACGGAACTTTGCATAGTTTCTGAATATGGCTTTTCGAACATCCGAAGGGGTGATCTTTCCCTGGTAGGTTATCGCCATATATCACTTAGATTCTATCCAAAAATTCAGGAGAAGGTCGCATTTAGAGTGTGTGCGGCTCCGCCGACCACACTCTAAATAGGGTTATTCAATAATTTTCGGATAAATAGTTAAATTAATGTCTGGAAGACAGATAGTCTCATAGTCTTATTGGTAGATCACCTATCTGCATATAAGACTATCTGCCTATATGACTAATCTTTTACTTCGCCATCCACCACATTGTCATCTGCAGGTTTCTGCTCAGGCTCAGGCCCATCGGCCGGTTTGGCTTGGTAGGCGGCTGCGCCCACTTTCTGGACTACCTGGCTGAGCGCATCCACTGCTTTACGGATGGCCGGTTCATCCTCGCCATCCTTTAATTTCTTTACCTCCGCCACGGCCGCCTGCACCTCAGCCTTGATCTCTGCCGGCACCTTGTCGCCCAGATCGCTCAGCACCTTCTCAGCACCATAAATGGAGTTATCGGCCGTGTTTTTTGCCTCGATCAGGTCACGGTGCTTCTTATCATCCGCGGCGTGTGCCTCGGCTTCCTTGCGCATGCGTTCCACTTCATCCTTTGCCAGACCGGACGAAGCCGTAATGGTGATGTGCTGTGACCGGCCCGAGGCTTTATCAGCTGCGGTGACTTTCAGTATGCCGTTGGCATCGATGTCAAAGGTCACTTCGACCTGCGGAATTCCGCGTGGCGCCGGAGGGATGCCGTCCAGGATGAACTTGCCCAGGCTCTTGTTATCCAGGGCCATCGGGCGCTCGCCCTGCAGCACGTGGATTTCTACCTGTGTCTGGCTGTCGGAGGCAGTCGAAAAAACCTGGCTCTTCCGGGTCGGGATGGTGGTATTCCGCTCGATCTGCGGTGTGGCCACCCCCCCCAATGTCTCGATGGAAAGCGTCAGGGGGGTAACGTCCAGAAGCAGGATATCTTTTACGTCACCACCCAGCACGCCCGCCTGGATGGCCGCGCCGATTGCCACCACTTCATCGGGGTTGACGCCCTTATGCGGTTCCTTGTTAAAGAAACTGCGAACCGCGTTCTGCACGGCCGGCATGCGTGTCATGCCCCCCACCATCACGATCTCGTTGATATCCGAAGCTTTCAGGTCCGCGTCCGCCAGGGCTTGTTTGAGCGGCACCAGCGTGCCATCCACCAGGTCGCCTGTCAGTTGTTCCAGCTTGGAACGGGTCATGGTCATGACCAGGTGCTTCGGCCCCGAGGCATTCGCCGTCAGATAGGGCAGGTTGACTTCGGTCTGCAGCATGGTCGAAAGTTCGATCTTGGCCTTTTCGGCTGCCTCGCGTAAGCGCTGCAAGGCTTGCTTGTCCGCTCGTAGGTCGATCCCGTTCTCTTTTTGGAATTCCTGGATGAAATAATCCATGATGCGCTGGTCGAAATCATCCCCGCCCAGGAAGGTATTCCCATTGGTGGAACGCACCTGAAAGACGCCTTCGCCCACATCAAGGATGGAAATATCGAACGTGCCACCGCCCAGGTCGTACACCGCAATGATCTCGTTAGCCTTCTTGTCCAGGCCATAAGCCAGCGAGGAAGCCGTCGGCTCATTGATGATTCGCAGCACTTCCAAGCCGGCGATCTTGCCAGCATCCTTGGTGGCGTTGCGCTGGGCATCGTTGAAATAAGCCGGCACGGTGATGACCGCCTGCGTAACCGGTTCGCCCAGGTAGGCTTCGGCATCCCTCTTGATCTTGGCCAGGATCATGGCCGAAACTTCCGGAGGGGAGTATTCCTTGCCATCCATTTTGACGCATACATCCCCGTTTTCGGAGGGTAAAGCCGTGTAAGGGATGCGCGGCAGGGTCCTCTGCACTTCCGCGTCTTCGTATTTTCGGCCCATGAAGCGCTTGATGGAAAAGATGGTGTTCTGCGAGTTAACGATGCCCTGGTTACGCGCCACCCGTCCCACCAGCCGCTCGTGGTTCTTGTTGATCGCCACCACCGAAGGCACCAGCCGCTCCCCCTCCGAGGAGGAGATCACGACCGGTTCGCTGCCCTGCATGACCGCGCCGACAGAGTTGGTTGTACCCAGATCGATTCCAATGATTTTTGACATAAATGATTTCTCCAAGAAAATTTTTCTTGCTTTTTTTTATGTTCTTTTGTTTTCTTTTGTGTGCCTTCGTGGCCGCTTGTCCCTCGGTGCTCTTCTGAGGGATCGTGATTAATTCTTATTTCTTACTGTGCCACCCTCACCATCGCCGGGCGGATGACTCGGTCACCCAGCATATAGCCATTCCGTACCACTGCAACAACCGTGCCGCTCTCCATACCGTCGACCGGTTCTTGAGCGATAGCTTCGTGGATGTTCGGGTCGAATTTCTGCCCTTCGGCTTCGATCCTCTTTAGTCCTTCGGCTTCCAGGATGGACTGCAGTTTCCGGCAGATTAACTCCACCCCGTCCGCCCAGGCCAGATTAGCCGGGCGTGCCTGCATGGCGCGCTCCATATCGTCCAGTACCGGCAGGTAGCGTTTGATAATACCGCCCACCGCAGACTGGTAGGTTTCGGCCTTGTCGGCATCCACCCGCCGCCGATAGTTCTGGAATTCGGCTACCGAACGCTGCCAGCCATCCTTGTATTCGGCCGCCTGTGCACGCGCTTCTGCCAGTTGGCTTTCGAGTTCGGCCAGAGCGCTCGTCTCAGCGGGGGCCCGTTCGACCGTTTCGTGTGCGGAGTTTTCCGTCTTCTCCATGCTGTTTTCCGCCTCGGCTCCATCATTGTGTATTTTTTTACTGCTCATTTTCATCTCCTACCATTGTTTCAGATACCAAGCCGCTCAATAGATCGGCCATAAATCGTACAGTCGGGATGGTACGGCCATACGGCATGCGCATCGGGCCAAATACACCCAGCGTGCCTGTCACCAGGCCGGGAATGCCATAACGCGCCAGTACCACCGAACATTCTTTTAAGTCTTCCCATTTGCCTTCACCGCCAATCAAAACCTGCACGCCGCCCACGGTGGCGTTGTTGGTGGTGCGGGCCAGCAGATCCTGCAATAGCGAGCGCTCCTCAAACAGCCGCACCGCCCGCCTGGCGTCGGTGGATTCCAGGAATTCCGGCTCGGATAGCACGTTGGTCAGCCCATCCAGGTAGATTTCGCCCGAGACGCGTTGCTCGCTGTGGTTCATATCCTGTAACACCAGCGTCAGGATATCTTTCTCGAGGCTTTCACTGCGCGGCGGTAAAGCGGCGATTTCCTCGGTCGTTTTACCCAGACAGACCTGATTCAACCGGTCGGCTGCCAGGGACAGGTGTTCCTGCCGTACCGGCTCGGCCAATGTCAAGATTTGCTGGCTGACCTCCCCGCCGGTCATCACCAGCACCATCAGCACCTGCCGTCCCTGCGTTGCGATCAGTTCGACGTGTTTGTAATGCGAACGCTCGGAGTGTGGCGCGGTAACAATCGAGGCTGCCCGGCTGTGGTGTGCCAGGATTGACGCTGCCAGGGGCATCCACTGCTCTACATCCTGGCGGGCCTGGTAGAACTGGTGCGAGATGGTATCGCGCGCCGATCCGGGGAGGTCGGCCTGGTAGACCACGTGCGTGACGAAATAGCGGTAGCCTTCCTCGGTCGGTACGCGCCCCGCCGAAGTATGCGGCTGGCGTAGGTAACCCATCTCGGTCAGCGCAGCCATCTCGTTGCGGACGGTCGCCGTGCTCATATCAAGTTTATAGCGCTCGACAATCGTTTTCGAGCCGACCGGCTCGGCAGTATCAATGTAATCACGCACTACCAGGGTCAGCAGGATGCGTTGTCTTTCGGTCAAGTCATTCATCTTCGGATTGGTTTCTATTTTTTAGCACTCTCAAGGCGAGAGTGCTAATCTATTGGGAATAATGATACCATGTCCTTTATAAGTGCGTCAATAAGAGGGATGTTAGAAATCCAGGCATTATGGAGTCCGAAGTCTGGAGACTTCGGAATTATTTAGATATGAGCAATGATTGATCAAA
>Ga0182027_10012275_pt1 | contig 12040 bp, 15 predicted proteins | sample 712E1DmetaG_FD_121300 | JGI IMG/M metagenome (GOLD analysis project Ga0182027, IMG submission 121300) | Permafrost microbial communities from Stordalen Mire, Sweden - 712E1D metaG (Illumina Assembly) | ecosystem: Environmental > Terrestrial > Soil > Wetlands > Permafrost | place: Sweden...
ACATTTCTCCAGTTTAACTGGATTATTACAGGGTGGCTCAACCACCGATAGGGTGGCTCAGTTTGACCGACAGGGTGGCTCTCACTCACCGGTTTAGTGGCTCAGTTTGGACTAACTTATTCAGTTCATCTCCAAGATATATTTGTAGAACAATGATGTAAACTAAAGAAATGAGGGTCAAAAGTCTTAAAAACAGCTCCATCCTTTTGGCAAACAACGAAAATATAATTTACTATTTAATGGTAGTGGCCAAATATAGGTTTGCGGCGAACATTTGCAGCAGCAGGGTCTACAACTCTTGTTGACCCTAAATATAGACCCCAAACAATCAGACCCCCAGCTATCAACCAACCAATACCCGATGAACGAGTATCCGATGGACGTTTGAGCACAATGGCAGTGTTACTTGGGTAAATGTGATGGTAGACTGGTTCTCTATTGGTAGGTAAAAGAGTTTCTTTCAAAAGAAAGTCTACATCTTTATGTGTTGGTAGACTGCAGTCTACCAACGAAGTGGATTCCGGTGACGTTGGCTGTGGTTCGTAAGGAACCTGGGATGATGATTCGTTCTGCGAGTTTTTACAATGTGCTGCCACATCTTCCTTCGGAGAAACGTTTGCGTTGGATGTACACGCGGGGATTAACATATTCGTTTTTCTACTAATATTCAGATAGTCCAACGCTAAACGTTTTAATAACCCGGCCTTTGATTCGCCCTCTCGCTGCGCCATTTCCTCAAAACGATTTATCTCTTCTGATTCTAGTTTTGTGCTTAATACCTTCTGCATAATAATATCCTCCTTAGTAAATTATTGGTCTCGTTTACTTTTGGTTGTTGTACTCGTATTCACTATGTTAAACTCTCCTTATGGCAGTAATATTGAAACTATTGATAGTCTTAATCATCGAAGGTATCCTAGCAGATGCGCTCCTGAATACAATATTGAGCATCACACAAAACAGCATAGGCATAAGTATATTGAGACTCACATTATTTACTCTTGGCACTATCGGCTTCCCCTTCCTCGCATTCCGACTTCTTAGAAGCAATAAGTAGCTTCTCTATCTTCTCTAGTTTCACAAGAATAAGATACACAAATCCTAACACAACAACAAAATAAACAGAGAACGCAACCGCTAACCCTACATCCATATCTAGCCTCTCACTGCTCCCAAGCTCAGCGACTCGTTACCTCTCTGCCTATTATGCTTTCTGGGCCTACCCACACGAGTAGGCAACATCTTATATTTAGTTTTGGGTAACTTAATCTTTGGCGTCTCGTGGGTAGCAATCTCTGTATCTTTCGACACTGGTTGTCTGATAATCTCAGCCCAATTCGCATAAGGGAACTTAATGCCAGTTTCTTGCGCTGGAGTCTTGCCATCCAAGCTCTCGTGTGGTCTGAAATAGTTGTAGTCAACAAGAAAGCCCGCGATGAACTGATTGGCACTATCGATAGTCTTGAGACCTTTCATAACCTTTGTACGCTCTTTCAAAGTCTCATGCCAACGCTCTATTAGCTGAGTATTATCACCCTCTGCGAATGGTCTCGTTCTTATGTGTTCTGTATCACCACCAAAAGCTAACTCAATCCCATCATCATAACTTCGATTAGCATCGGTCAAGACTTCTCTCGGAGTAATACCAGCGTGTTTCTCGGCATCCAGCATCAACAACTCGGCATCTTTTGTTGTGCGGGAAGTAGTTATTCGTGTTGCTAACAAGAATCGGGTGTCGGCGTCTATAATGTCATACATCCAGACATTCTGTCCACCTATCCGTAAAACAGTCTCATCAGCAATCCACTTCGTACCTATTTTTTGAGGATTGTAGTTGCTGGCAGTCTTGACAGCCAGGTCAGAATACTTGTCTATCCAGCCAAATATCGTTTTCTTGGATGGGTCGTTATTGTGTTCCTGTCTGAGTAGACCCTTGATGTCTTTAATACTCATTCCAGAGTAGTACATTCTCAAAGCACTACTGATTTGTTCAGGTGATGTTTTCATATGGAATAGTGTGTTGTCTGCCTTGAATTTACGCTTGCAGTCACCGCAAAAGTAACGCTGGACACCCTTGTATAATCCGTATTTGCGGATATTGGTAGATGAACAATATTTGCAGGATGTGACTTCCGACCTTGGGTTTATAGTCTGTATACCAATCATTTTTGTACCCCCTATTCAATCTGTTTTAGATACAATCATCACAAAGACGAAAAACCTATGTTTGAGGCTTTCTTAAAGTAAATTCAGCTTTGATATGCAGGGAAATTTGAAGCATTTCTTCGTTAGACAACGGATAATTAGGCATTTCATCAATTTTCCTAACTAGTGTTTTGGGGATAATAACACCATAGGTTTGACAATTCTCTGTCGTGCACGAATATCCTAATAACTTTCCAACGACAAATTTTGGGCGAACCGAAAACTTTTGGCATGAAAAGCAAAATGTACCTTCGAGTTTACCAAAAAGTTCTCTTACTGACTCTGGAGTATCTTGAAGTAATCCTGCATTCACAGCCCTTTCATAGAGTTTCGCAATATTGAAAGATGTTAGCCAAGCCCATCTCTCCATAAGAAGCGGATTCCCTTGTTTGCTAATATATATTAAACCCAATAGGTAAGTTTTAGTTGTGGGAAGTAATTGTCCTATTACATCCCCATGGTTATTATGGATTTTAATATCTTGGACTCTCTCATTATTCATCGTAGTTCATCGGTTGATTTATCGGATTTTGGTTTATAGTTTGCGCATTGTCCATTTCTACTCTCCTTAATTGCTTGAGTAAGTTCTCTAATAGCCATCAATTCCTCGCTAGGCTCCTTTGTTTCTCCATGATGACGTATATAACTGACAATAGCCATAATAGCCAACACAGGGATAACAATAACTGATACAACAAGAGCAAGTACTTGTATCCCAATACTCCCAATATGATAGATAACATTGTTAGCAAAATCTATACCGAATATCATCTCTGCCGCTCCCAGCTTATTGAGACCGAATACAGCAAATAGAGTGAGAATGAGACCAGATAACACCAGTAAAAGACCCTTAAAAGACGTGATTCTGTATAACGACATCTTAATCTCCCAAACCATCGTTTGAGAGTATTATATGCCCACAGACACCAAAAGTAAACGAGACCAAATTATTAGATTTCTTGACTTCGATGCGGAATTAATAAGATAAAGGGCATGAAATAGTACTACAAAATTCTATTATTGATGACCATTTTCTACACCTCCTTAGTCTGATGCTAGGTCACACAAATTTTATAGGATAAGCAAAAGAGCCACCCCCTGATTATTTTTGGGTGGCGCTTACCGAAAAGTGCTTTTTGTTGAAATGCTTAACTGGAATATAATTAGTTACAAGAAAACGGATTGGGTATATATTGTGTTTAGGAAAGCAAAGCACTCCCTCTCGTTTATCTCCTTCTCCTTTTATGGGAGAAGGTTGGATGAGGGTCTTGGTTTGGTATGGGATAGTGGTAAAATAAATAGCATAATTCTCAAACAAATCAATATCTTAACCAACTTTGTCATCGGCCTGTATTGATGATAGAATGCGTTTGTCGGAGGGTAAACCATGCGGATAGTCTATATGGGCACGCCGTACTTCGGAATTCGCCCTTTAGTAGAATTGATAGGTAACGGGTATGACGTAGTAGCAGTCTATACTCAACCCGACAGGCCAGTGGGACGAGGTCAGGTCGTCGATGAACCGCCGGTAAAAAAAGCGGCACTACGGCTTAACCTGAATGTAGTACAACCGGATAATCTGAAATCGACGGAAGAAATAACACGATTGGCCGGGCTAAAACCGGATGCGATTGTCGTGGCAGCTTACGGGCAAATTCTTCGCCAGACTGTACTGGATATCCCTCCATTCGGGTGTATTAATATTCACCCTTCACTTTTACCTAGATACCGCGGCATGTCGCCGATACCCTCGGCAATCCTGAACGGTGATGAGTTCACCGGCGTCAGCATTATGCTGTTGGATAAAGGCGTCGATACCGGCCCTATGCTGGAAAGGGCGCAGATTCCTGTTTCTACGCAGGACAATACCGGTTTGTTGATGGAAAAGCTATCCCGGCTTGGCGCTCAATTATTACTCGATACCTTACCTAGATGGTTCAGTAAAACGATAATTCCCCAACCACAAAATAATGCTAATGCCAGCTATACGAAGACGCTGACAAAAGAGGTGGGGAAAATCGATTGGAACCTGTCAGCGATAGAACTCTGGCGGTGCGTCCGCGCTTATCACCCGTGGCCGGGGTGTTACACGCAATGGCAGGGGAAGCAATTGAAAATCATTGAAGCTGTGCCGCTGATAGGAGAAGAAAATACCGGACCGGGGAAAGTGGTCGTTGTGAAACATGAGTCGGCGGCATTTGGGATTGGGTGCGGCGACGGAATTCTGGGTGTGATCAGATTACAACTGGAAGGGAAAAAAATGATGACAGCTGAGGAGTTTTTACGCGGCCAGCAGAAGATAATAGGAGCTGCGCTGGGGTAAGGTAAACCCGTATTGTAGGGTCGGGTTTCCGCAGGCCGCAGCCGAAGGTACTCAACTTCTTAGTTGATGTACGAACCCGACCGCAAGCTGTCATTGTGAGGATAAAAGATACGTTGTAATTTCAGGGTCGAAATATTACCCCTCCCTGAGATTGCTTCCTATAGTCGCAATGACATATTTGAAAGACTCCGAATAACAAGGAGATATAAAATTGGTTTTGCCGGACGATTTAAGTAAATTCGAGGCTTTGAGGGAAATAATTGCGAAGTTAAGGGCGCCGGATGGTTGCCCCTGGGATCGTAAACAGACACATGCCTCTTTGCGGGAGACCTTCCTGCAAGAATGTTACGAGGTATTGGAAAGTCTGGATGAAAGCGATGCCCGGAAATTGCGTGAAGAATTGGGCGACTTACTGCTGCATATCGTTTTACAGGCGCAGATTGCCGAAGAATCGGGCGAATTCAAGATTGAGGAAGTCATCAAAGGTATCAATGAGAAATTAATCCGCCGCCATCCGCACGTTTTCGGTACCGCTCAGGTGAAAAACGCCGAAGAAGTCTTGCATAACTGGCAGGAACTGAAGCAAGCCGAAAAGGATAAAAAGGGTAGTAATGATTCTCTGATTGCCAGCGTCCCTAAGAATCTGCCGGCTTTAAGTTATAGCCAGGAAATCCAGCGTCGCGTGGCGCAAGTTGGATTCGATTGGGAAAACGACCGGGGTGTTATTGAAAAACTGGCAGAAGAAGTCGGGGAATTTCAGCGCGCCGCCACCGGGAAAGAGAAAGCCGATGAATTCGGCGATATTATGTTTACGATGGCAAACATTGCCCGCCGACAGGGTATTGAACTGGAAGTAGCTTTAAGAGAAGCCAATCAGAAGTTCTACAAACGGTTCACTTATATGGAAGCAGTCTGTAAAAAGCGCGGTATAAAACTGGGCGATCTCTCTTTCGACGAGCAGAATTTGCTCTGGGATGAAGCCAAGGAAAAGACGGAGAAATAGGCTTAGTTCTTGTGTTTATGTTTGAGCCGATTCCGATTTTCAACTATTTCGTGTTTTTATCCGGCTTGCCAACCGAAACTAGATAGCGATTTGCAAAAGCATGCAACTCTCGCGCTGTTCCTTCGCCCTGCATAGGCACACCATGACCGGATGCCAGTACGCGCGGTTCGAGCGCAGCGAGGGCTACGACGGACTCTTTTGCCAGTTGCTTATTCCAGGTTGAATACCACGGCGGGCCGGAGACTCTTTGTTGATTTATCCGCAAACTCCAAAAGAGGAATCCACAGACAGAGTTGATATCAGCGGTAACAACAGCATCACCCGTGATCAGGACCCGATCACTGGCCCGGAAGAAAGAAATATGGCCGGGCGAGTGCCCCGGAGTAAGAATACACCTCCAGTCAGGCAGATTTGGAATAGTAGTGGCAGGATCGAATGCCTGAACAACGTCTCCGCCGTCTTCCAGATTAACAGGGCACATTTTGCCGATGCGGCATCGATTAAGACCCATGACGATCCGGACCGTACGAAAAATACGTTAGATCGATCGATGCCTTTCCCGACCTCCATGAAGTACACGCCTGGGGCTACCTCATGGAACGGGGGTTGGCCTTTTCCCTTCTCTGCTTTATTCAATTTACTCATTAACATTATCCTTCCTTATTATTTTTTATAAAGGCTTCTCTGGCGAAGGAAAAGGTAGTTGCATTATACCCCGAAATTTCATGTTCGGATAGCAAATTGCTTTACATTAACTGTTAATATCCAAAAAGAAGCGAAGGGTATATGAAAATTGCTATTATTAATTATTATATTGAAATATATAAATAATAGTTATATTAATATTGACAAATTAAATTATTGTGTATATAATAAAGAAAATCAGGAGGAAAATATGCAGAAATTATTTAATGAATGCCCTTCCTGTGGCGGTCAACTGGTCATTACCGAATGCAAATGTCCCGCCTGCCAGTTACAATTGCGCGGTGAATTTCACTTGGGACAGTTATCCTCTCTTTCAGATGAGGCGCTGACTTTCATAAAAGTTTTCCTTTCCGCACGCGGTAATCTTACCGAGGTGGAAAGAGTGCTCGGCATCTCCTATCCCACTATCCGTAATAAATTGGATGAAATAAATAATGCCCTTAATCGTACCGACGCTGCCGACGAACTCCGCTTGAAAAAATTGAACAGCTCGCCGGAAACTAAACCGTTATCAGCCGAAGAAACTAGAAAAGACATTTTACAGCAGGTCGCAGACGGTCGATTATCACCGGCGGAAGCCGTTCAGAAACTCAGTGAAGTTCAGGGGTAAATAACATGACAAAGGTAGAGCAAACCTGGCCGGCAGATGCGTTTGATGCCATCAGCATTAAAGTGCAACGAGGTAAATTCGTTATCCAAGGAACCGATGGAGATCAGGTTAAATTGGAAGGCGATATTGCTGCAAGGTACTCTAAAAATCTGGAATTAGGGCCAACGGAGCGTTGGTTAAAGATTTGCACCTCCTGGATATATGGCGAGACGCAATTTACCCTGCAACTACCGAGGTCTAAAATCTGGACAATCGACCTTTTTTCCGGACGGGCGCAATTTAAAGCCGAGAATGTTCAGGCTCGTATGCACCTATGGCTTGGTAGCGGCGAAGTCCAAATCGAGAATTGCCGCGGCGCCTTTTCCGTAACCTCAGGTAACGCGGAGGTTAAAGTAAAACGCTTTATCGAAGTTATCACCCCTATAGTCCCGCCGCTGCCCAGGGAAGAACGGCATATCAGAATGGACGACCCGGAAAGCTGGGGGGAGTGGGGAGAGGAATGGGCGCAATGGGGAGGGGGAATCGGGGAAAAGTTTTTACGGGGATTTTTCGGAAATACCATGGGACAAAATCCCGGGGTAAATATACAAACCGGTAAGGGTGACATGAACCTGGAAGATTTTGACGTTAAAACATGTATCGCAAGAATGGCCAAAGGCGATGCGAAGTTGAAGCGGGGAAGGGTGGTGAATCTTGATATTAAGGTCGTCAGCGGGGATGTTGAGTGTGAATCATGTTTGCCTGCGGGAGACTGGACAATCAGATCAAATCGAGGTGATGTCCGTCTCGCTTTACCGGCAGATACTACCGCACGCTTGGATTTGACTACCCGGCATGGCGATATTCAATCTAAAACACCGCTGGTAAGCGTCACGCGTCAGGGCCCCGAATCATGGCATGGCAACAGGATGGTAGGGAGTATCGGGGCGAAAATAGAAGGTAAAATTCCACAGATTCGCGTATCTACATTAAGCGGGGATATCGAAATCAAGACACAACCGATAACCAGTCCATATTACGAAAACCCTCCCGTCGCGCCTCCAGTCTCCAGTCGCATCGAAGTTTATAACACGCCGTTGGCGGTATTAACGGCTTTGAGCGATGGCAAGATAAGTATAGAAGAAGCCGAACGATTATTACGGGGTTTAAAAACTTAAAAATAAATTTGAGCATTGACTCTCCCCTTGACGGAAGATATATATTGCACCCTAAAGCTGCCACTTCAAAGAATTAATAACAATCAAAAAGGAATTTTGGAGAAGGAATCATGAGTATTATTTCAGCGAAAATGCTGACCAAGGTGTATGCAGGTAAAATCCGGGCTGTCGATAACCTGGATTTAGAGATAGAAGCCGGACAAATCTTTGGCTTTTTAGGACCGAATGGCGCGGGAAAGACTACGACGCTTCGTATGCTAGCAACGCTGTTACCAATAGAAAGTGGAGAAGCTACTGTCGCTGGTATAGATGTACGGCGGCAACCGGCGAAGGTACGTCAACATGTAGGCTATGTTGGTCAGCTCGGTGGCGCCGACTCTCTGGCGACCGGTCGGGAAGACCTGATTCTGCAAGGACGTCTTTATGGGATGAATACCTTCGAGGTTAAGAAACGCACCGAGGAGCTAATTGATGTGCTGGACTTACGGGAATTTGCCAACCGCAAAGGCAGTACTTATTCCGGCGGACAAAGGCGTCGACTGGAAGTGGCGCTCGGCATTATGCACCGCCCGGAAGTGCTTTTCCTCGATGAGCCGACCACTGGCCTTGACCCGCAGAACCGGGCTAATTTATGGGTTCAAATACGGAAACTGCGTGATATCGGTACTACCATCTTTCTGACCACACACTATCTGGAAGAAGCTGATGCACTCTCAGACTCGCTGGCAATCATGGACCACGGAAAAATTGTAGCACAGGGAACATCTCGGGAACTTAAACAGCAAATTGCCGGGGACAGCGTCCTTTTTAGTTTCAAAAATGACGGCGAAATCATCGAGAAAGCGATTCGTATTTTCAAGCAACAACCCTATGTCCGGGAAGCAACTATCGAGGGTGAACAGGTACGTCTCTATGTCAAAGACGGCGCGGTAGCTTTACCCGAATTGTTGCGCTTACTGGATAAAGAAAATATTGCCGTGAAAACGATGGCCTTATCCGAACCGACATTGGATGATGTCTTTTTACGCAAGACGGGACGTTCGTTGCGTGATACTGGCCCGAATGGCAAAGGAAATGGAGAATCAAGATGAAACCATTACGCGATACGGTATTATTATTCAAGCGCGAATTTATTCATTCCTTGCGCAATCCGACATGGCTGGTGGTCGGTCTGATGACACCGCTACTCTATCTGGCTTTATATACGCCGTTACTTCAAAAATTGGCAGGCGGACCGGGATTTCCTACCACTCATGTCCTCAATGTATTTTTACCCGGTATGATAGGCTACATGGCTTTTATGAATGGAGTCAGTGAAGGATACCCGACTCTTTTCAACTTGAAAGATGGGCAGATTGAACGTTTTAGAGTAACACCGGCGAACCGCGTGGCACTACTGATAAGTCCGATTCTGGCAGATGTTGCCTGGATGTTCGTCTTTATTGTGATACTCATCGCCGTGGCAGTACCCTTTGGCTTCAATGCGAACATTCCCGGTTTACTGGTCACGTTAATCCTACTAGGCTTACTCGTTATGGTCACTGGCGCTTTTTCGGTAGCAATTGCATTGATTAACAAAGAAATCAGCAGCTTTGCGGCCATTGTTAACGGCATCAGCCTTCCCGTATTACTGCTATCCGGAGTCTTACTACCTTTAAGTATGGCACCGTCGTGGATGCGTGTGGTTGCCCATTTTAATCCTCTGTACTACGTCGTAGAGGCGAATAGACTATTGGCGGCGGGAGATATCTGGAATTCTACCGTCGGGCTGGCATTTCTGGTCACAGTTGGTTTAGCGGTAGGGACTTTCTGGTGGGCGACAAGAGTATTCCGTAAAGCGGTAGCGTAACTACTCGAAGAAACAGTAAATATTGAGGAGCAAAATTGATGGCTGCAGGACTTGAAATTAAAGGCTCTGTTTTAAAAATAGACAACCTTTGCAAATCCTATGTCAAAGGTAAATTGGTCAACGATTATATTTCTTTGTCCTTAGGGTATGGTGAGATATTCGGACTGCTGGGACCTAACGGCGCCGGTAAAACCACTCTGGTCAGTCAGATTATCGGGCTGGCAAAACCGGACTCCGGCAGTATCACCATAGAAGGTGTTGATATCATCGCCAAACCCGGTTATACCCGTCAAGCCTGTTCATTTCAGGCGCAAACACAGGTACCGATCAACGGATTGACAGCAATGCAGGCCATCGAGCTCGTTGGGAGAGTACGGGGCGGTAATACACAAAAAGTGCGATCAAGAACGCTCGAACTGCTGCACAATTTGGAAATGGAAGAATGGACGAAAAAATCGGCGGAGACTTTTTCGGGTGGGATGCGGCGTTTAGTGGCTTTCTGCATGGCGTCAGTCGTACCCGGACGGATTGTAATACTGGATGAGCCGACCAACGACATCGACCCATTGCGCCGCCGTCTGCTCTGGCAAGAGGTACGAACTCTAGTCGCCATGGGTTCGACGGTGCTGCTTATTACACATAATGTACTGGAAGCCGAACGGGCCGTCGACAGGTTGGCAATTATCGATAAGGGTAAAGTGGTGAGCATGGGCACGCCCGCTTCCCTCAAGGGCAATGGCGGTCTGAATATGCGCTTTGAAATCACACTGGAACCGAGAGCTGATGTTCCAATTATGCCTGAGTCTATACAAAATACCACGGTTACCGGAAGACGAGTAATTGGCAGACTGCGGGAATCCGACATTGCGTCGGCTATTCAGTGGGCGCGTAGTTTGAAGGAGAAAGGCCTGGCGGAAGAATACTCGGTAGGGCCGGCTTCACTGGAGGACGTGTATCTGAAGGTAGTAGGTCACGGTGATTCTCCTGAAATTCCAGACAAAGAGGTGAACCATGACCGGATTGCTGCGTAAATATGGCTTGATGTTGAAATGGCAGGCGCTCAGCAGTAAAACGATTCTACCTATCAGTCTGGTAGTAGAGCTGGTAGTAGCTTTTGGTTTTGTTATCGGTTTGGGATTTTTATACCCATCCATATCACCCAATATCGCCAAATTTTTAACCACCGGCGCGCCGACAATCAGCCTCCTGATGGTAGGGCTGGTGCTGGTACCGCAAATGGTGGCTGATGCGAAAACAGAGGGGACATTTGATTATATCTGGTCGCTGCCTGTGCCCCGCATGGTCTACGTGGCAGCTGACGCCACAATCTACACCCTGATCGCCATCCCCGGCGTGATTCTCTCATTGATACTGGGCGCAGCTTACTATCATTTTGGTTTGCATGTCAGCCTTTTAGTTATCCCTGCGATGTTGTTGATTGTACTGGCTGGCATCTTTTTAGGCTATTCCCTGGCCCATAGCATCGCAAAGGCACAAATAACACAATTAATTACTCAGGTATTAGTATTCTTTATCATGATATTTTCCCCGATAATGTTCCCTGCAGCGCAGCTCCCGCATTGGTTAGCAGATGTGCATCGGTTTTTACCGATTGAATATATGGCAGACCTTTCACGCGGGACATTGACCGACCTGAAAGTTAATATGGGATTGGCATTCGCGGTAGTCGGAGGGTGGTGCCTGATCGGGTTAGTTGCCACCTGTATATTGGTCCACCGTCGGCGATAAAAGAAACAAGAAAAAATAAAATGAGTCGTTGATATGTATAAAAAAGTGAAAAAAGTATTTACCGCTAATTCCGACGATCATGGGATAAAAAATGATATTAACATCATCGATCTGATTTTCGGACTGGATGTCTCCTTATTGAAAATGATGATAGAAGAAGGAATAAAAAAATGACGAAGTCAATCAACATCATCGGAGCTGGGATTGCAGGGCTGGCAGCGGGTTGTTACGGGCAAATGAACGGTTACGATACGCAGATATATGAAATGCACAACCAACCGGGTGGGGTTTGCACTGCCTGGAAACGTGAGGATTACACCATCGATGCTTGTCTCCATTGGCTGGTAGGTTCCAATCCGAAATCCAACTTTTATCCAATCTGGGAAGAGCTCGGGGCAGTGCAAAATCGGCAATTTGTGAACTTCGATGAATTTAGACG
>Ga0182027_10012276_pt1 | contig 12039 bp, 16 predicted proteins | sample 712E1DmetaG_FD_121300 | JGI IMG/M metagenome (GOLD analysis project Ga0182027, IMG submission 121300) | Permafrost microbial communities from Stordalen Mire, Sweden - 712E1D metaG (Illumina Assembly) | ecosystem: Environmental > Terrestrial > Soil > Wetlands > Permafrost | place: Sweden...
GCATCTATTCCTCTTTAGTTGTATACTCTATCTACTATTTTTACTATATAGGACTTATGCAGTTGGACGATGAAATCAGTTATATGAAACCTCTGAATAATTAGTAAGATTTCGGCAATAAATGCTTATTGGTACTGTTTAATTGTTTAACATTATAAGTTTCAATATTTCCTAGATGGTCCTAAATAGTAGGGCGCTTCAACAGGAATTTGCAAAAAGGTAGAATTAGAATCCAGCAATATAATTTTACAAGAGAGACTGAAAAAACTCCGGATTCTTTGGGTTCCGCAGCTGGTAGGCGAGAATAAAATAGATTATATTCCCATTAAATTGAATCAAATGGCCGGATCTGTTTTTACCAATTTTTTAGTCTCTGAAAACTGAATTAGATAAGTTTTCTACAAAGTCTAATTTAATTTGAGAGATAAATTTGTTCCCAATGATTTTGACATTCTCTTTAGATGAGATGTTCCAGAATTACCTAACGTTGCAGCCTGTTTAAAATTCACAAATCTTTCATTACTACTTTTCGTTTCATTTGCTCCTTGTAGCAGAAACTGGCCTGCAGAGTTGTAGTCCTGAAGGGTCATTCTCCATTCTTTCTGCGCCTCCTGGCGCTTAGGAGATACTTTATATTGGTCATTTTCTTCAATGGCTTTCTGCGTATGGTTGATTGTGTATTGTGTATATGCTGCAAGTTCTACATAATTGGAATTATTTGCAGCATTGGATACATTACTAAAATCAGTTTTAAGTAGTGTTAAATGTTTTTGAACGTTAGCTCCCCACTGAACATCCTTATACATGGAGACTAGTGTCGACTTTGGTGAACTTGCTTGAAGTTGAGAAGCAATTTGATCGTTGTTAGATTCATTATAAATCCCAAAAACCACTAACATTAGCAAAAAAAATATTGTGATATATATGTATTTTTTCAAACAGGTACCTCCAAATTTTAACTAAAATTTGATGGAATTTCAATTACCCCATTGTTCAGGGATAACTTCAAATATTGGAAATAATTTGGATTTATAGTATAAAAAATATTATTATGTTGTTAAGTGGCAATTTCGATCTAAAAACTCTTCCAGGGTCTTCCCGGACGGGATATCTAATCCAATTCCTCCTCCAGATGTTTCCCTACCATTTTTTATAGACACTTCTTTAATCATTCCAATCATGGTTAATTCACCGATGGAATTCGAAATCGTTGTTCTGTGTCTAGGAGTTTCACCGATTTCTTCACATATTTGGAAATATGTATTTGTAATCTCTTTAATAGTTTTAGTTGGTCTATTGCAATTTACAAGTTTTAATATGGCCAACAATATTAATTTTTTATGTAACAGCATAGCAGGAGCAAAAGTTAAAAATCGATCCATATTTACTTCATCAAATGCTCAGGAAGTACCTTTGAAAAGCCATGTTCTTCTGCATATATTGCTGAAGCCCGCAGTAATTCAATTGCCTTCTGTACATTTCCATGTGATTTATCTGAGATTGCAGCACATTTGTTAATCGTTTCTTCAATAATAGATCCTTCATTAAATGCCAATTTAACACGGTCACACAAGATATTCGTATTTGATTGGTATCGTATAAAGGAAAAAGAATATCTTTAAATTCCAATTGGCTTTGTATCATTTTACTTCATCACAAAAACAGAATGCAGAGCTGATATTTTTATTGACAAAGATTCTGTTTTTAGATTTTTATTTATACATAATTTTTGTATCAAAATCTCTAAATTTCCTAAGTTACACACGGAATAAGAAAAGGTTATGGATATATGACTCATGGAGCTTCTGGAACTCTTGGAGCTTCTGGGACTCCTAGAACATCTGGAGCTCCTGGAACACCTGAAACTAATTAAACTAAACCATGAGCATAAATAGAAAGTGTAAAAATATAATGATCTAGGACTCTAAATAATATAACTACTTGAAATTTCATCGATTTCTTATCGGCAAGTTTTTAGATTTACTTGAACTCCCTGCATAAAAAAAAAGTGGAGCTTATTTTTCTCAACTTGAATATAGAATTTCCAGGGCGGAGCTTGCCAATTACATTACCTATTGTTAAGTGTTAAATCTCAAAAAATCATTTTTCAAATTTTCTCTTAAGTTGTTTCCAGTAGTCCTCATATTTCTGCTCCTCAATCAGGTATTCATTCCATCTTAACTCAAGAAGTTCAGGAGTCATTCTTGGGAAAGGATGTTTGTGATTAGTCTCTAACATAATTTCTTAACGCCTCTGGAAATATAATCCTCTATTCAAATTAAAAAATAAACTATCTAAAACGATTAAAAAGCAATCAAAAATGCCATTATATTTTTTCCATTGTTAGAACAGGTGGTAAATTGAGGGGAGAATACTTAACTAGACCTAAAAGAATCAATTTTGAAATTCAGAGTGATTTTTCCTGTATGTATCCATTGGTTATATCCCGAACTAATTTTTTATTTTATTAATTGCTTCTTTTGTGACAATAACTTCCTAACTTTATAACATTAGATTTTTTATTTCTATGTAGATGGATATTCTTAATGTATTAAATATATTTTTATATCTAAACACGTTTATTTATCTAGGGTACTAACTATAAAGTATGGCTATTGAAAGCTAGGTATGCTAACTTGATTCTCTTGCATTCAAAAAAATTATAGGAAAGCTTGGAGAGTTATCTTTACTGTAGACCCAGATACAATTAATCTAAATATATACTGGCGCAAGTCTATTTAATTCAAAAAAAATCTACAGCTTCCAAACAATTCTACCATGTTGTCTTATCCCATTATGTTAGTCATTTCCCTCTCTTTTAGATCTGTTTGGGATACCTTGGAAAAGTTGTCTTTACTGTAGGCCCAACTACGGTTATTTCGGATATATGTTGCTACAGGTACCTTTAATTCGAAGTAAGATCAACATCTCCAAGGAATTCTACGACGCTATTTTACCATATCTATTTTAAATATTCTTTTATATTAGCTAGGCGATTTGTCTTATCTTAGATTTAAAAGATGTGATCTTGTGAGCTGCAGGCGAAGGGGAATACCTACAGCTCGATTGAATATCCGATTGAATATACGGGGAAATTTATTAAGCATAATTAAATTTAATTCATTATATACTTTTATGTATATAGTATACTAACCTTAACTAATTAGTATTAAAATTATGTGGGCTTTGTCTCATTAATTATAACAGACGAGGGCCTCTTCCCGACAATCGATAAATGACTTCTTCTAAGCCTCGATACCCAATTTTTTGATAATTTCTCATGAATTCCATATCTGATTCCTAAATATATCTTCTACAATCCCACAAATGTTCGTAGCTGACTAGCGTATCTCCGAATAGTTAATGGTGGCATGTTGTAAGAATTACTATTGATCCACATGGTAGACTATTGATTCCAAATCTGTATTGTATATTGCAGGACGAAAAACTTTGATTGTATTTTCTATACATCATTATTTTAGGATAGTTATGTTTGGCCCTACAATGCAGCTTTTTTTAGCTTGTATTTAATTCAGATTAAAAGTCTTTTCCTGAATAGATTCTTTTAATTTAAAATGTTATTACACTTATGGAGCTTTGAAAGTTCAGAGATATTTTAAAAATAATATCAAAATTTATTTAATACAAACAAAAATATAATTTTAAAGTATGTATCTTTTCTTTATAGAGTGAAGTATTAATTCTTGTATATTTGTTTAGTTACTACTCATCATTAATGTCTAAAACAATTCAGGAGACTGAGTATGAACAAAGCAACATACTATAATCCAAGTAAAAGGCATATCATCATAATGATTTTTGGAATTACTATGCTGATGCTTTTAATCCGAGTGAGTAGAGCATATGCGGTGTCATTTGAATATATCCCTAACTCCGGCAGTACACCTAAAGTTTACAAAATCTGTCCTTTTTTTGCATTTCTAGTGCTTGTTTTTTTTTCATAAGTTCTTTTAACGTTGGTGGGACTATGCACATACTCTCAAGTTTTTTATTATCCGCAATATACAAGGGCCTTTTTTATATATATTCGTATTTATATATCCCCATTTTATCTGCTTTTTGTCACTACAAAAAATAGGATTTATTGTTTTGCTGATATGGAAACTTTCATACAAAGCATGTGCATCTTAGGGTTAAGTTAATTCAAATAATTTGACCAAAACCATCCGCAGTTCAATTATTTTAGGTTCCGGTGCAAAAATAATATTTCCACAGCTTGAGACTATAATTCTTGCCTTTAAGTGTTAATTTTCCAGAAATTTCGCCTTATTCTTTGTTTTGATCAATTTTGATCCAAAATTAATCAGTTAATTTTTTGGAAAATCATTTAATATCATCAGATCAATTTTTAATCATGACAGCTGAAGAGAAGAAGAAAATACAAGCTTGGGTTCCTATATCTCTTTGGATCAAAATTGATCAAATTGGATTCACAAGCCAGACGGAAGCAGTAACTAAAGCGTTTAAGAACTTGCTATCAGATCAGAATAGATCCAAAATTGATCAAACAGGATCAAACACAGATCAAATTAGATCCAGTGAGATAAAAGAGTTAAGCAACATACTTAATGAAAAAGATAAAAGATTACAGGAGATCCAGGAACACAACGAAACATTGAAGATAGAACTTGAGAAAGCACACCAAGACAAAGAAGCCATTCAAAATCTTTATGACAACTATATGCGACAAATGCAGACATTGATTACACAGAAGACTATAGAAGCCCCTGGAGCTAAAAGAACATGGTGGCGATTTTGGTAAGACCGACTATAATTATACCAACGGATAAGAATAAGTAGTGAAATATTTTCTATTAAAAATAGATCCAGTTAGGATAAAAAATATTAACTAGTTAATAACTTATTACTTTCTTCAACCCAATAAACTTTGTTAGAATTTCCTTCCGAATTGCATCTGCATCATTGACTTTTATCTCACCATTCTGATTAAGATTTTCTGATACAACATTTGTTTTCCGATATTCCCTTCTGCCGAAATTTTCACTGAAGCGACGTTCGGGAACCCACATGCAAACCTGGCAGTTTCCCGAGTCACAGCATCATTCAGGTGCTCAAGAAGTTTTTTGGCCACATCAGCATTACACTTTTGGATATATTGAGAAAACTAAAAATCTTAACTGATGTTGAATTTTCTTCCTTTTTTCATCCAATCAATAAAAGTATGAGATGTTATGCCCACAGATTCGGTTGCAAGAGCATCACTAAGGCCCAATTCGACATTGTCTCCAATTCACTTGGTTATATTTGGAATTAATTTGCGAGGTCTTGCCATGATAATACCTTTTTTATTTACTATATTTGATATTAGGGAATCTTATATTTAATATTTATTCAGTTTGCTTAGTAATGAAAGCGGGATTTATAGTAATCGAATCAAATGTGAACTATTCTAAGACGTTTCGAGACGTTTTTTAGAATGGTGCAGGATTTCCGCATGACAATCAAAAAAACTTACTATGGGTCTGAAATTAAGTCTTTTTTTAGATTAAAACATCGCGTTTTCGAATTTGAATCTATAAATATGTATGTATTATATTTTTGTATTTTATAAAAATCTGTCAAAGTTTGCTTCTTATGCTGATAAAAGTGAATAAGGCAGCCTGAGAGAACCATATATACTTATTTCCTTTCGTATCGGTAGGCTGCTCATGATATCTTTCCACCTATCTGTACTCAGTTAGAATGATAAAAATAACATTGTGCAACTAAATTTTTGGTAACTAAAAGTAAAATGGGCATTAATTTAATTCAAATATAAATATATATCTTTAGTGGAAAAGTTTACTTTGTAGAATGAAGTATTATTCATTTGTATTTTTGTAACCATTTTTAAGCATTAATATCTAAACAAACATCGTGAGACCGAAAATGAACGAAGATGAATGTGCTAAAGCAAGTAGAAAGCATACAAAGATAACGATTTTAGGAATCGCTTCACTGGTTCTTTTGATGCTAGTGAATATTGCAGTTGCGGTACAATCTTCAAATGCTTGGGTCCAAGAAGGAAGTGTTCTAACCAACTCAGGCAAGTACACTGAAGCAATAACAGCCTATGACACAGCAATTAAAATTAACCCGCAGGATGCAGATGCTTGGAACGGTAAAGGAGTTATTCTAGATGAATTAGGAAAGTATGATGAAGCAATAAAAGCATATGACAAAGCTATTGAGATTGACCCGCGGTATTTTGAGGCTTGGACCAATAGAGGAGTTGATCTGGTGAATTTAAATAAATACGATGAAGCAAAAGCAGCATATGACAGAGGAATTAAAATTAATCCAGCTTGGGAATGTAAAAAGAATTGATATGAATAGGTTAAATAAATTCTTTTGTATGCTAAATAGCTACTTAATTTTCATTTATTTTTATCCTCCGTGATAGAAGTATAGCAACTTCTCGGCTTTTAAATGAAAATATATTTTAATAAAGGATATGTTCTCCCTACGCAATCAAGTAAAAATGTCTTATAATTTCGGCTGAAAGAGGAGAAAATATAGAGATTTCAACACAAAACATCTGTATTTTTTTAATTTTAGTTTTACGGACCAAATTTCCTCGCTTTCCAGAAACCATCTTTCCCGGTAAAGTTTGACATTATTCCAGACATTACAGTATTCTTGTCATCAATATTAGCTACATAGACCGTAGATATTGGTTCATTAGGACCGGCATTCGTTTGCCAAATAAATATGCCCTTAGCGGCATAAGCTTGCCAAAAAATGCCAATGCGGTGCCATTTCAGCAATTAAGAATGGTTACCCACGCTATTAAAGGTATTCGTATATGCATCAAGCATCTGCTGGACATAGTAACGCCCATTGGTGTCCGGTACATGCAGTACTATCGGTTCCTTTCCCAATTCGAGAAATGCAGTATTGTAAAGCGTATCTGCGTTAGGTGTAACGACATCTGCGAAGCTGGCATTGACAAGGTGTGTAGAGTAGCCCATCTTGTTTACCGTGGCGTGACCCATTCCAGGCGTTGTGACAAAGAGATCCTCAGTCCACTGCATCATTACTGGAGCAAGACCATAAATGTAAGCTTGGACGCCTATAGTATACGAATCATTCTCAACGCTTGGTAATCCCCAACAGTCGTACTAATTGCAGTTGTGAACGGTACTAGGAATAATAAAATAATCAATGAGCATGCAACAATGTTTATTGATACTTTTAACTTATCAAGACTAATTCTTAGTATTTCTGACATATCTATTAACCTTCCAATAGTTAATGTACCAAAAGAGATTATGTGAATTTTTGGGGGATAGATGCCTGCAGCCCCTAGCCTGTATGCTTAAATGCACTGGAAAAGCTCTAAGCTATAGCTGAACATAATACTTTATTATCTTGATTCAATAATAATAATAATAAATATAGTTTCTAAATAAAGCCTTACATATCATTCATAACTTTATTTAGTCTGTTCACTTACTACAGTATACCTACAAGATACCTACAAGACTCAAGAAAAGATCAAAAATCGCTCTATAATTGATCATTTTTGAGTTAATAGCCCAAAGCTCGGCTAGTTCATACAAAAGAAAACTAATAAAATATTTTACATAAGATCCACATATATTATTCAAAATAAGCAAAAAACTGTGTGAGAATGGCCAGACCTTTAAAATTAACTCCAGATATAACCAAACGAATCGGCGATGGTGTATCACTTGGGTTGACTTATGCTCTTGCTGTTAATTCAGTTGGTGTAACCTAACAGACTTTCAATCAATGGATGCAGCAGAGCGAAAATTCAACATCTGGAGAATACTTTAAATTCTATAAATTTATCCAAAAGTGCAACGCAGATGCGGTAAAGAACTGTCTTGAAAGTCTTAATGAAGCAACAAAAGCAGGAAACTGCACTGTTTGCATATGGATTCTCGAACGTCGCTTCAGTGAAGATTTCGGCAGAAGGGTATATAGAAAAACGAATGCCGTTTCTGAAAATCTGAATCAGAAAGTTGAGATAATAACCAATGAAGCAGATATACTTAGAAAACAAATTTTAACGACGTTTGATCGGTTTTGAGAATTTTAAGAGTTATCAACTGGGTAGAATTCTTTATCAAAACTTAATCTATTTTTAATAGAATATCCTTCCATCTTAATTTTATTTTATGGTATAATTGCAGCTGGACTACCAGAATCTCCACCAAGGCTTCTTAGATCCTGGCGCTTCGATTGCTCTCTGAGTAATTACAGTCTGCATTTGCATCATGTAATTATTATGCATTGATTTGATGTCTTCCAACTCTTTGACTAACGTCTCGTTGTGAGCTTGCAGGTCATTAATACGTTCTAACAAGTCACTAATACGCACTTCATTAGATGGATTGGTGCTATTCTCTCTAGGCTCTAGCAACAACTCCAAACCTTTGACGATGCCTTCTGTTACTCCATAACCTGTATCTACAAGTTTTGTATGCAGCTGCATTGGTATTGCTACAGTTACTCGCTTTTTATCTTCCATCAGAGACTGCATTATGACTGCACTATATACATATTTTATGCAGCATTTGTGCAACCAATTGGATTAGCTAGTACAGGGAGGTAGTGCAACATTTAAGCAGTTATTATGCAGCTTTTGCACATTACTTATTCATCCCCTAATACTACTACAATTTTTATGCAGCAGCAATGCAGCTTTAATGCATTTCTAATGCGCTTTTAATGCAGTATTGGTCTATGTGTTGTTAAAATAATGAATGAAAACTAAATATAAATGAGTTTCACACCAAAGTGAATATGCAGGAGAATTAAAAATAACGCACCATTCAACTTACTAAGTTAAAAATATGATGAGAACAGCCTAACAAATTAAAAGTAATTATTATGCCAATATTTTAAATTATCAAATATATTTTAAAATGTATGTATAAGAAAATTTTGGAGTCTAGATAAATGAGAAAACAAACATTCAACCAGACAAAAAGGATGCTGGCTATTTTACTAGCTGTCCTTTTTGTAGCAACATTGACAGGCTCGGCAATAAGCGCGGTTGGAACCAATCACAGCAACAAAGGACTGCAAACATTCAATACAGAACAATTAGCCAAACAGCATTGACCAAACTATACTGTTATTTGGCTTACTCTTCCAACGGGCATCTATCATTACAAAGGTCAACATTGGTACGGGAACACCAAGAGCGGCGCTTATGTTTGTCAGAAAGAAGCAGATCATGCAGGAGACCGAGCTGCAGGATCAGATTTAGTTTTAGAATAGGAATAATCATGCACAAACAGGTCTAGAAAGCTACTGAAATATAATTTTAGAAGAAAAGTATATTTCGATATAAATCAAATATATCTCAATTACAGCCTATAAATTATTCTAAATCTAATATACTCTTATAATTTATAACTGGAGAATCGAAAGTGGAAGAGTTAACAAATAAATCTAAAATAATAGAATTAACTGAAACGTTAAAAGAGATGGCTCTGACACTTGGAGCCTTCAAAGTAGGCATCGCAACGACTGAAACCCTTTTAGGCGGCCCTCCTTCTGCAGACCTGACCTATGTACTTCCAGAAGCAAAATCTGCTGTCTGTTTTGCCCTGGCTCTTGATCAGAACCTTATAGAACCTTATTTCAGAAAAATGGATCATGAATCCCTTGAAACTAATAAGGTACGAACTACTACCCTTGCAAATGGAATAGCACTTGAGATGGTAGATTTCTTGAAACAATCTGGATACAAAGCTGTTCCCCAGTCTGCAAATTTCGTTTACCGGAAGGATACAGAAAATTGGCTTCTGGATATGCACCCCCCCATTTCTCACAGGTATCTGGCAGTACGCTCCGGGATCGGGCATTTTGGATATTCAGGGAATATTATTACAAAGGAATATGGATCCGCTATTGTTCTGGCTTCAGTCGTTACAGACGCAGAACTTATCCCAACAGACCCCTTGCCAGAAGAGGAGAACTATTGTGACGAATGCAGGCTCTGCCTTTCAGTATGTTCATCTGGTTATGTGGACCCAATTGAAAAAGTTGCTGTAACCCTTGTGGAAAGGAGTTTAATTACGGAAAGCGAAGAAGTAATAGCCGCTGTTTCCTTGTTTGCGGGGGCCTTACAGGTTTGAATGCCACAGGAAAATGGTCCACATGGTCTCCAGCACGCTTTAAAATCCCCGAAAAAGATGACGATTTCATTGCTGCAATACCCGCTGCTACACAAGCATATCTCGGCAGACCGAAGTTCAAAGGTGGATTCTATATATGTTTGATTCCAAAATCCCGGATGGAATACACCTGTTCCAACTGCCATTTAGTTTGTCATCCCGACAAGAAAGTTCGAAAAGCAAGATACAAGATGCTCATAGAAAGCGGTGTAGTCATACAGGAACCTGATGGAACCCGTAGAGTTGTATCTCCGGAAGAAGCAAAAGAGTATATTAAATCCATGCCTCAGGAAAGAAGAAAACTGTATGAATCCATTCCAGAGGAATGAACCATTGAAACATAATTATTTATAATTCATGTTATAATACGATATTTTAGAATTTATATTATAATACGATATTATTCACGAGCATGATATAATATATTTTATATTTTTTTTTCAGGCATCTTCTTATTTTCCGGGACATTATGAATATAAACTTCACGCTGAGGTAATGGGACTTCTATGTTATTTTCTTCCAGGATCTTTTTTATGACCCAAGGAAAACGGGTTTTCAGTACATACCACTCACTAATAGGCGCCCAGATCCTGATGACGATATTTACCGAATTTTCCCCAAGTTCATTTACGTAAACAGACGGTGGAGGGCTATGGAGTGCAAAGGGCTCTTTGTCAATTAAGTCCTGGATGAACCAGATTGCTGCGTCAGCATCGTCACTGTAGCGAATTTTCATTATGAAATCGAACCTTCTGATCGGGTAACTTACGGTGTTTGTGATATTTGTTGTAAAGACTTGTTGGTTTGGAATACGAACAAGAAGTCCATCAAATGTCCTTATAAGGGTAGAGATTATGCGGATATCGGTAACATAACCCGATATCTTGTTAATTTCTACTTGGTCTCCTATTTTTATAGGTTTTTCTATCATTAAAAAGACACCCGAAATCAGATTTCCCACAATATTCTGACTTGCGAATCCGAGAACAATACCTGTGATTCCCCCTGCTAGTAGGAGCCCTGAAGGATCAAGCCCTATTAGTGGGAGTATAGTAATAAAAACAATAAAAAGTGAACTATAATATAGGAACTTTATGGTAGTCTCACCCACATCCTTGCTAACTTTATTTATAAAGTATCGGCGCAAGTAAAGTATCACTATTCTAGAAATTATGATCGAAAACGACAGAATAAATATAAACTCTAGCAGATTTCCTAAAGTAACTGGACCTTTTGAGGTAGAATATAAAATAAAGTTTAAAATATTTATGCTCATCATCAAAGTCCCAACCTCATGTCAAAAGTTGGGGGTACAAAATCAAGTTTCCGAATGTAAACTTCGAGAGCTTCTTTCCAAGTCTCCTGGTTTTTGCGGGGATAACTTTTCAGACCCCCATTAATATGATATAGTTCAAAACCTGTTTCAGCCGTGTTTTTGCTAAGGATATCCATGCGTGCCTTCATGAAAACATTGCTGTCATAGTAAAGTTTCATCCCATATGCACTGAAAACAACCTTTGAAATAGAGACCCAGTCAGAAGTTGTGTTTCGCATAGTTAATTCCATAAGCCCTTCATGAAGGGGGTTCAGAGAGGGTGCAGCAGAATATATCTTGCTTTTCCAGTACTTGCAGACCAATCCATTTGAGACTGATCCATAAAGAGTAAACTTCTGCCTTGACAAAGTTAGCACGTCAAGAAGCTGGTGGTTCTTGTTCCCCTTATCCGAGATAAAAATTCCAATTTCAATCGGAAAAGTAAGAAAAATCTTTTTCCTTGCTCCTGCAGCAAGAAGCAGCATTTTTTCAAACTCTATCAACAAGTTTTGTGTAATTTCTTTGGGAGTGTTAAGGGGCTTTACTGGA
>Ga0182027_10012279_pt1 | contig 12038 bp, 5 predicted proteins | sample 712E1DmetaG_FD_121300 | JGI IMG/M metagenome (GOLD analysis project Ga0182027, IMG submission 121300) | Permafrost microbial communities from Stordalen Mire, Sweden - 712E1D metaG (Illumina Assembly) | ecosystem: Environmental > Terrestrial > Soil > Wetlands > Permafrost | place: Sweden...
AAAGCCTGTCGATTTCCTCGGAATACACATTGAGACCACCGACAGCCACTTTATCCCGCCAGCCGTCGGAGCGCTCGCGCTCGTTGGTGGGATCGTGCTGCTGCTTGTTAACCCCAAGCGGGTCTGATGAGCGGAGTCCAAGCCGATGCCGAAATGAAGGGTTGTCTGGATGCTCATTGACGGCAGCGTCGCCGTAATCGTTGGTCTGATGCTGGCGTTCAGCCGTTTCGTGTGTCGTGGCTGTGTCAGTAACACCAGAAACCTCGATTTCTTGAGGAAAATTGGTGCGCATAGCAGGACTTGAACCTGCACGGGTTGCCCCACTACCACCTCAAAGTAGCGTGTCTGCCAATTCCACCATATGCGCTCCCGGTCTTATAATGAACCAAGCGCTGATGATTTTCGCAAGGTCATTTTGAATTCCAGAAGGCGCACTTGATTTTCAACTCCCCAAAAACCATTGCCAGCCGCGCCAGTGATTGGGATGCGCGGGGTGGAATCCTTCGCCATGCGTCCGCCCCAAATCCCATTGCATCAGCAGTCCAATGCTTTGCGCGCCACGGCCGTGTGACCGGATGGCATCCACACCGTAAGCGTAAGTGGCCATGATTTTAAAACGGTCGGACGGCGCGCGATACAAAATGCCGCCGCCCACACTGCCAAGCCAGTTGCCTGGTTGCTCCTCTCCGGTCAAATAATCCACGACCGCGCTGGAAGCGGTTGCGTTGAGATTCCAGCGCTGGTCCTTATCGAGCGGCAAAAGGTAATTCGCGTTGAGCAGCACGAATTGTCGCGCGTTGATTTCCTGAAAATAATAACCAGGCAGCGACAGCGGGAATTCCGACTCAAGCGGCAAAGATCCGCCGAGGCGATAGGCGCTGAAACGGTCGGCGTCCATGCTCGTGCCGGCGGTCAGGCGTAAATAAAAATTCTGCCGGCTTTCCGGCAATGTGTAAGACAGCGCGGCTTCGGCCCAAAACAAATGCGATTGTTCTCGGAGCTTGCGGTCGCCGTTGAAACCATACGCCCCGGAACTTGTGCGCAGATAACCTTCATACCAGACGGACAATTCCATTGCCAGCGGCGGGAACAGTGTCGGTTCGACACCGCCCCAGCGCAAGCCGGTGCGGATGCTGAAATCGGCGTGATCGTTTGGCAGTTGAAACGCCGGCGACGTGTCCCCGCTGCGGCCATAAAATGAATAATGCGCCGTGCCACGCAAAATCAGATTCAACGGAATTTCATCCCCGGGATTGAATAAATGATAAATACTCAATGAAGTTTCTCCACCGTGCCCGACAAACGATTCGTTTTGGAAAAATGCGCCACCGCGAATTTCGTTGTAGCTGTCCGCAAAACCTCCTCCAGCCAGGCCAATCGCAAAGTCCGTGTCCGGACCAAGGCCATGAACAAAGCCCAGCTCGGAATCGACATACACCGGAGCAACTGCCAGCCGCAGCGTCAGGTTCGTGCGCAGAAAATCCGGCTGGTTGTGATAATAAAAGGCGTAACCGGCGAACGGCGCGTGGCCTTCGACCGCTTGATCATAGCCAAACTGAATCAAGTCGCGCTTGACGGAATCAATTTGCGCACAGGCGAACATCGGGACGAAAAACGACAGCCAAAGAAGCGCGCGCCCAGTTTTCTTCATCCGCCTTTTCGTAACGCAAACCCGCGCGGCCAGCAAGCGGATTTGGTTTGGAGTTCCGCCTTCAGGCGGCAAAAGTTTGTCCCGCCAGACCGCCTGAAGGCGGAACTCCGAACGGAGCAATGTTCACCAATGCACTCCTCGCTGGACATATCAATTCGCGTCAAGTATCAGGTGTCAACTGTCGGGCAGGTTCAAACGTTCCCTGACACGGCGCGCCCAAAGTGCAAATGTGACAGTTGACACATGACACATGACACATTGATCAAAGCGAAAGGTTTGGGATTTTCCGACCGGCAAATCGCATATTTGACCGGCCAGACCGAGGACGAAGTCCGCGCTCTGCGAAAAAAACTCGGCCTTGTGCCGAGCTACCGCCTTGTGGACACCTGCGCCGCAGAATTCGAAGCTTACACGCCTTATTATTATTCGACCTATGACCGCGGCGATGATGAAGTCAAAAAAACGACAAAGAAAAAAGTGATGATTCTCGGCGGCGGACCAAATCGCATCGGACAGGGTATTGAATTTGATTATTGCTGCGTTCACGCCGCGTTCGCACTCAAAGAGGACGGTTTCGAGACCATCATGGTCAACTCGAATCCCGAAACCGTTTCGACAGACTATGACACAAGCGACCAGCTTTTCTTCGAGCCGCTTACGCTCGAAGATGTGCTGCACATTTACGAACGGGAGCAATGCTGGGGCGCCATCGCGCAATTTGGCGGGCAAACCCCGCTGAACCTCGCGCTCGGTTTGCAAAAAAACGGCGTCAACATCATCGGCACCTCGCCGCAGAACATCGAAATTGCCGAAGACCGCAAATTCTTCGCTGCGATGCTCGACAGGCTGAAAATTCCACAGCCGCCCAATGGTGTTGCCACGAACGAAACGGAGGCGCTCAAAGTTGCCCAAAAGCTCGGCTACCCGATTCTGGTCCGGCCGAGCTTTGTGCTCGGCGGTCGCGCGATGCAAATTGTCTATTCCGACGCCGAATTGCAGCATTACATGCGTTTCGCGGTCGAGGCATCGCCGAAACGCCCCGTCCTCGTGGACCGGTTTTTGGAAGATGCGACCGAAGTGGACGTGGATTGCATCGCTGACATCGGCCAATTCAAAAAACCAGGTGAAGGCACAATCGTCATCGGGGGGATATTGGAACACATCGAATTCGCCGGTATTCACTCGGGCGATGCAGCGATGGTTTTGCCGCCGCACACGCTTTCCAAAAAAGTCATCGAAACGATTCGCGATTACACTCACGCGATGGCGCGTGAATTGGAAGTCATCGGCCTGATGAACGTCCAATACGCTGTGAAGGAAGAAAAGGTTTTCGTGCTCGAAGTGAACCCGCGCGCGTCGCGCACCGTGCCATTCGTGAGCAAGGCCATTGGCGTGCCGCTGGCCAAGCTCGCCGCGAAAGTCATGGCCGGAAAAACGTTGAAAGAACTCGGTTTCACCAAGGAAATCCGGACGAAGCATTGGGCGGTAAAGGAATCCGTCTTTCCATTTAACCGTTTTCTCGGGCAGGACATTTTGCTCTCGCCGGAAATGCGTTCGACCGGCGAAGTCATGGGTTTGGATGCTGATCTGGGCGTCGCCTACGCCAAATCGCAAATGGCGGCGGGCGCGGCGCTGCCGCTGGGCGGGAAAGTTTTCATCAGCGTGAGTGACGCGCACAAAAAACACGTTGCGGCAGTGGCGAAACAATTTGCCGATTTGGGATTTGAAATTGTCGCGACAGTCGGCACGGCTGGTGTGCTGGAAAGGGCAGGCTTGAAAGTCCAGCGCATCGTCAAATTGATGGAAGGCCGTCCGAACGTGATTGATTTGCTCAAGAACAAGGAAATCCAGCTTGTCATCAACACGCCGAGCGGCGCGGTGCCGCGCGAGGACGAAGTCAAAATCCGCACGACGGCGATTTACACAGGCACGCCCATCATGACGACGTTAAGCGGCGCAAAGGCCGCTGCGCGCGGCATCGCCGCACTCAAAAAATCCGGCTACAGCGTCAAGACGTTGCAGGAGTATCATTAAGCTTCAACCGCGAATTGCGCAAAAACATTAGGTCGCAAAAGGGCGCAGAAATCACAAAAAGCCTGACGATAATTCACCCTCTCCCGTTTGACGGGAGAGGGCCGGGGCGAGGGTTTTTTATTCACGAATTTCGTCCACCCTCCGTAGCAGAGCTACTACAGAGGATGGGCCGAGCCGGTCCGGTAGGGCTGCGGTGCTCCGCAGCCTTACCTAATCGTAGGAGACGACGTGCTTGTCTCGCCGTAGCCGGGCGAAGGTGGAAGGAGTCTCTGATTGAAAATCTGAAATGAGTCTCGTCACCTCGACTCCTACATTAAATTGAGCTTCGCAGCACGTGATAACGGTGCGTCCACGGATCAATCCGGCACACGGCGCGGTAATCGCAAAATTTGCACGGCGTCTCGCTGCCTTTGCGATAGGGATCAACTTTTGCGTCGCCGGAAAAAATCGCTCGGCCCATCTCACGCAATTGCATTTCGACGCGGTCGAGCAACGCTTCAAATTCCGCATGCGACAGCACCTCCGTCAAACCTTTGCGCAACGAACCATCCTGGTTGAGCTGGTAATTGAATTGATCCGCAGCCCCGGCACTGTCGAGTTTGGGCAATGCATCCGCGTCGAACCGGCCGGTATGCCGATAAGCCCGTTTGCGAGCGTCGCCGGCTTCCGCCAATACTTCGGCGCGTGTGCCGCCGCTTTCGTATTGGCCGCGCAGATTTACGTAAAAAACACCGACCGGAACCAAACGAGCTGTTCCCAACAGCGCCAGGGGATTTGGCCAATGCCGCAGTGCGTTCAAGTACGCGAGTAACTGCAATTGCACACCGTGCTCAATCAAAATCGCATCGAGCTTCTTGCCACCGGACTTGTAATCCATCACCACGCATAATGCGCTGTCATCCGTTTCGCGGCATAAATCAACCCGGTCAATCCGCCCGCGCAAAGCAAGTTTATGGCCGCCGTTTAAATCAACCGTCCATGCGGGCGCGGTTTTTCCATCGCCGAATTCCAATTCCGCCGCTGCCGGATCAAATTCATATTGCCCGCGCATCCAGCCGATGAGTACCTCGACAAAATCCTGCAGCGATTCTGTCATTGCACGCGCCTCGAACTCCGACTGCGCCGTGTCGCGCAGCAAGCCGCCGCGATAATTTCCCGTCAATTCAGAGGCGATTTTGCCAACACGTTCGCGGGCTTCCGCGGGTGTAAGGTCGCGCCAGCGTTTGCCTTCGGCTTTCAGTTGTTCGTGAAAAAATTTCAGGACTTCATGCTGAAAACTGCCGCGTTCGCGCGCGTCCAGTTCGAAAATTTTCCGCTCTTCAGCCCGCAAACCGGAATGAACAAAAAACCGGAATGGGCACGCGACAAATTCCTCGAGCCGGCTTACCGAGGTTTGCAGCGTTGCGCCGTAAATTTTTCCTGCCAGCGCGGGCGATAAACTTTCCGTCGAATCCGGCTCGCACAGTTGGCGCAAATCTTCAGCAAGTGATTTCAGTGCGGGGATTTCGAGCAGCTCGAACCACCCCTCACCCGGCCTGCGGCCACCCTCTCCCCGCTGGGCGGGGAGAGGGACGGGGCGAGGGGCGCTCATTTGAATTTCAACCAGCGGCTGGATAAGGTCGTTCACATGTTCCGCTTCTGCCAAACCAATTTCGCTTTGAAATTCCCCGACTTCGAGTCCGGAAAAAATCCGCCGCAGATGCGCGATGAACGGCGACGGATTCAGTGTTTTGCCGTCTGCGTCGTGACGTGAAAAAGTCACGACGAGTTTTTCCCGCGCGCGAGTGCAGGCGATGTAGCCGTAATAACGCTCGCGCGCCAGCCGTTCGCGCAAATTCGGGCCGAGCGCAATGGCATGGCCCAATTCATCGCGGTCGGCATCGGTTAAAATTGTTGAGGCGGCGGGCACCGCGGGAAAAATGGATTCGTTCACACCGAGCACAAGCGCCAGTTTCAAATCGGGGTTGCGCGCGCGATCAACCGCGCCGACAAGCACTTCGTCGAGCACGGGCGGAATCACCCCGACGGTCAGGTTTGCAAGTCCGGCCTCCAAAATCGGCAGCCAGTCGCGCAGCGACAGTGGTTCGCGTGGAAATGCAAGCGCCAGATTTTCCAGCCACAAGTTCATTTGCTCCCAAACGGTCGAATGGATTGCGGATTGCGGACCCTGGCTTCGCCGGGGCGAGTTGCGGACACCGATTTTCGTCGCGTGCTCGTGATTGGTCGGAGTTGCGGATTGTTCCGTTTCGACGAGGCTCCAATGCTCCAAAGTGCCTTCGACCTTCAAGTCGTCCCAAAGTCCGCACAATGCTTCGGCTAATTGTTCACCGGTGGGCTTGTTCTTCGCCCGGGCAAGCCGTTCGGCAAAACTTTCAAACGGCGGCAGGATTTTTCGCCGCAATTTTTCGAGCGTTTTTCCCAGTTCGGGGTCGTCAGCAATTTGAATCGGTTCGCGCCATTTCCCGCCGCGCCATCCGCGTGCAAGCGATTCGTTTTCCAGTTGGTCGATTCCCGCCTCATCCACCGGCGAAAAACCCGCCTTGAGCGCGGCGAACCAATCCTGCTGCCGCCAATCGAATGCGGCAGTGCGGAGCGCGCTGCGGGTCAGTTCGGCGAGCGGGTGATGTGAAACAGATTCGCGCCGGTCCAGAAAGAACGGGATGTCGTAACGGCGAAACGCGCGCGCCAGCGGCTTGTGATAATCGTCCAGACTGCGAACGAGCACCGCGCAGTCGCGGAAACGATTGCCGCTGCGAATGAATTTCAAAATTTCGCGCGCGGCGAACACGGCCTCGGCTTCGGGATTTTGACAGGCGAAGAGTGAAATTGCGGATTGCGAGTTGCGGCCCCAGGCTTCGCCGAGGCGAGTTGCGGATTTTTCGGAATCAGCGCGGAGCGGTTGCGACCAATTTGCTTCCAAAAATTGCAAAGCGGGACTGCCCGCAAAGCGGTTTCGGTCTGGGACACGCTTAAGTATTTCAACGCTGATTTTGCAATCGGGCAGATTTTCAATTCGCTGCCGGCATTGTTGATAGGTTTTGCCAACGGCCGACCAAAGTGAAAGCCATGAACCTTCGGCTTTCCACGCGCTGGATTCGTCGAGGCAGAACGCGAGCATTGCGCGCTCACAAAACGGCAAAATGGCGGCGAGCAAACCGAGTTCCTGCGGCGTCATTTCCGCAAAGCCGTCCAACCACAGGCTTTGGAAGTCGAGGGTCGAAGGTCGAGCGTCGAAAGCGGAACGCAGTGTTTCGGTGGCCGCATCGAGCAAACAATCCACATCCTGCAATTCATGTTCGACGAGCCAGTTCGTGTAAGCGTCGTTCAACAGCGCAAGGTCTTGCAGTTTGCCCCCAAGTGCGGGACGCAAGCCCGGGCGTTGGGCAAGGGCGCGGAGTTTGAACGGTGTCAATTGATGCTGCCGAAATTTGTTGAATAATCCGCCGAGTTCCTGCGCGAAGCCGGGGCGACGCGCGCTCCCGCGAAAAAGTTTCAGTTTATGTTCGTGCCGCATCAACAGCGCGCGCAAAACCATCACACGGCCTTCGTCACTCAATTGTTCGGGCGGCACGATACTTGATTTTTCAAAAACAAATTGCGCCAGCCGCTCGAATGAAAAAATGCGCAGCCGCGTGTAACCGTCAAGCGAATGGCCGGTGAGCAACTGGCGTTCGAGTTGAAATGTGGTCTGTTTGGGCGCAAGCAGAATCAGCCCCGATGCTCCCGTATCGGGGTCGGGATTTTCGCGCAGTGCATCACGGATTTCCGTCAGGCAGCGGAACGTCTTGCCGCTGCCGGCCGGGCCGAGGAGAAATCGCGCTTGCACACTTGATTTTTCGCGCAAAGACGCCCGGGCGCAAAGGAATTTATTCAGAGATGTGCGGCTGTGTTTTTTGTTTCTTTCCCGGCGCATTTTGTTATCATCTTCACCGCTGCAAATCTAAAAGCGAAAACCTATGCCATTAACACATACACGGGAACTTTTTGCGAAAGCGTTGAAGGGCAAATACGCCATCGGCGCGTTTAACGTCAACAACATGGAGCTGCTTCAAGCCATCGTCGAGGCGTGCGAAGAGGAAAAGGCGCCGGTAATGCTTCAGATTTCCAAAGGCGCGCGCCAATACGCGAACCCGGTTTATCTCAAAAAACTCATCGAGGCGGCAGTCAGTCTGTCCAATGTCCCCATTGTTGTTCATCTCGACCACGGCGATACGTTCGAGCTGTGCAAAGACTGCATCGATGATGGATTCACGAGCGTGATGATCGACGCCAGCCACGAGCCGTTTGAGAAGAATGTCGAAATTACGCGCAAGGTCATGGAATACGCGCACAAGCACAATTGCGTGGTGGAATCCGAACTTGGCCATCTGGTCGGCGCGCAATTCGACGAAGGCGAAGCGGGCGGCAACTATTCCAAAACCGGCCATTATACCAATCCGGACGAAGCGGTGAAATTTGTGAAGGAATCCGGCTGCGATTCACTTGCCGTCGCCATCGGCAATTCACATGGCGCTTACAAGTTCAAAGGCGAACAGCACCTGGATTTGGAACGGCTCAAGGCCATCAAAAAAGCGCTCATGGATGCCGGTCTCGGCGATTATCCGCTCGTTCTCCACGGCGCTTCCAGCGTTCCACAGGATCTTATCGCCGAAATTAATCAATACGGCGGTAAAATGCCCGATGCCCAAGGCGTGCCGGAAGCAGATATTGAAGTTGCCCGACGCGTCGGTTGCACAAAAGTCAACATCGATACCGACCTGCGCCTCGCGATGACCGCCGCCGTTCGGAAGGTTTTTTCGGAAAATCCGAAGGAATTTGATCCGCGTAAATACCTCGGTCCGGCTCGCGCGAAAGTGAAGGAACTCGTCCAGCATAAAATCAAGGACGTTCTCTGCTGCGCCGGTCATGCGTTTGACTAAAACCTGGATTCTCCAATACACCCCAAGCCTGACAGTCTGGAGTGTTTATTGTCTTCGGAATCGGGCTCATATCTTGTTTCAAACGGCTTTACATCCGGCGGGATAGTTCGAAGAATCAAACATGCTGAAAACTCGCCGGACACTTCCATTCGCATGGCTGTTGCCTTGCGTTTGTTTCTCCATCCTTCCGGCGGTTGCGGACACGGTTGAGCAGTCCGACTTACCTTTCATCGTGGATTCCTGGAGCACCGAACAGGGGCTTCCGCAAAGCTCGGTCATTTCAATGATTCAAACCCGGGATGGCTATCTTTGGCTTGGAACACTCAACGGCTTGGTGCGTTTTGACGGAATTCGCTTCACCGTTTTTGATGAAGAAAATACGCCCGGTTTGAACAGTGACCGGATTGTTTACCTGTTCCAAGACAGCCACACAAATTTTTGGATTGGAATGGACACGGGTGATGTGGCGTTGTCGAAGGATGGCAAAATCCAAAACTTCAACCTCGGGAGCGGCGGCCACGAAGGAAGGCTGGTGTCCGCCTGTGAAGATTCGAGCGGTGCGGTGTGGCTTTACACGGCAGACGCTCATCTGGGGCGCTATCTAAATGGGAAAATGGCCGTCTGGAATTTTAATTTCAACACCCGCGCGGTTCGCCGGATGGTTGTTGCTGAAACATCCGGTGCGCTCTGGATTGGGGAGGATTGGGGGTTGTTTTCGTTTCGTCCGGCCAATTTTCAACCGCCGGCCTTCCCCATCGAGCAACTGATTCAGGGACTGAAACTTGATTTCATTTCGGCCAGCCAACGCGGAGGAACATGGCGATTGGTCAACGGCCGGGTCGAAAAATGGGGCCCCTCCCAACTCGAAAAGAATTTAGGGCCGTATCCATGGGACAATTCAACCGTCACCTCCGTTTGTGAAGACAAGGACGGCAACCTGATTGTCGGCACGTTGGGCGCGGGCGTTTATTGGTATGAAGTGGACGGGAAATGCCGGCATATCTCAACGGAACAAGGGTTGTCGTCGGCGTTTGTTCTCTCTTTGTGCATGGATCGCGAGGGAAACCTGTGGGTGGGGACCGACGGCGGCGGCTTGAATCGGGTTAAAAGGAAAATTTTCAACGCGCCGGGCGGATTGCATTCGTGGGACGCGCAATCATTGTCCGCAGACGCGCGCGGTGGCTTATGGACGGCTTTTAATGCGCATGGCATGACTTACTGGCTTACCAATGCCGCGCAGGATTTCAGTGTAGGCCGGAATTCAAATGCATGGACGGTGCTGGTGGATCAACAGCAGCGGGTCTGGGTCGGGACGCGGGACGAGGGGCTGTTTCAATTTCAAACCAATCAGTTTCAACCCGCTCCCGGCGCGGAAATTCTCGGCCCGCAAATTCTTGCCTTGTTCGAAGACCGCCTTGGCCAATTGTGGGCCGGCACACAAAACGGCCTGGCGTGCTGGAATGGACAGGGCTGGAAAATGTACACGTCGCAGGACGGTTTGTCGGGAAATACCGTCCGCGCCATTGCAGAAGACGCGGAGGGAAACCTTTGGGCAGGAACAGAAAATCACGGCCTGAACCTCTTCAAAGCCGGGAAATTCATTTCATATCAACAAGAAACCTATGGATTGCCCGGCAATGATATTTCCTGCCTTTACGCGGACAAAGGCGGCGGTTTGTGGGTTGGCACGTTCGGCCACGGCCTGGCTCGATTTCACAACGGAAAGTGGACCCGTTATTCCACCCGCGATGGCCTTGCCAGCAACAGCATCGGCTACATCGTCGAAGATGATGAAGGTTATTTATGGATCGGTTCCAATGCGGGATTGATGCAAATCCAGAAGAAGTCGCTGGATGATTTTGTGAATGAAAAGTCAGGTTCTGTTTCGTGCCGAATTTATGGAAAGGTTGATGGATTGCCGACGCGCGAATGTTCGAGCGGCTCCCAACCAGCTGCATGCTCCACACGCGATGGCAGACTGTGGTTTCCCACCACCAAAGGCGTGGCGTCGGTGAACCCCAAAGAGCTTAAACCCAATCTACAGCCGCCGGTGGTTATGATTGAATCCGTGCTGGTGGATGGTCGGGAACAAAAAAACGACCATGTGAGTTCCGTGTGGCGGCAATCCATCGTTATTCCGCCCGGCCACGGCCGCTTTGAAATCCACTACGTCGGTTTGAATTTCGCGGCCCCGAAAGAGGTGCGATTCAAATATCGTTTGGAGGCCCGCGACAACGCCTGGACGGAAGCCGGCGACACACGAATTGCTTATTACAGCGAGGTGCCGCCGGGCCATTACCAGTTTCACGTCACCGCCTGCAATGAGGATGGCGCTTGGAATAACTCCGGCAGCGTCTTGGAAATAACGGTGCAACCTCAATTCTGGCAGACCGGGTGGTTTCGCGCCGTTGTGATTCTGTGTTTTCTTGGAATCGTTGTTGCCGTGGTGCGATTTGTTTCCACGCAAAAATTGCAACACCAACTGGCCCTGGAAAAGGAACGGGCCCGCATCGCCCGCGACCTTCATGACCAGCTCGGCGCAAACCTGACACAGGTGGCCCTGTTGGGCGAAATGGCGGAAGCAGACAAAGGTTCTCCCGAAGAAATCCAGGCGCATGCCCAACAAATTTCCCAAACGGCACGCGAAACAACCCGTTCCCTCGACGAAATCGTCTGGGCGGTGAATCCGTCCAACGATACGCTGGACGGTCTGGTTACCTACATTTGCAAATACGCTCAGGAATATCTCGCGCTCGCCGGACTGCGTTATCGGGCGGATATGCCGGCTCAATTGCCAGCAATTGCCTTTCCGCCGGAAGTCCGCCACAACATTTTTCTCGCCTTCAAAGAGGCCGTCAACAACGTGGTCAAACATGCACAGGCATCCGAGGTCTGGATTCGATTGCGATTGCAGCCGGGCCATTTCACGCTGGAAATTGAGGATGACGGGCGAGGTATTGGCAATCCGGACACGATTACAACACAATCGCGGGATGGACTTCGCAACATGCGCAAGCGGATGGAAGACATCCATGGCAAATTTTCAATCGGTCCGGGAACAAAAGGCGGGACACTGGTGTGCTTGACGGTGCCGGTCAAATTAAAATGAAGGTGAAATGAAGAATGTAGAAAATTTTTGAGCCCGTTCAACTCTTGTTTCTTCATTCCGCATTCCGCATTCTGCACTCCGCATTTGAATTATGCCCATTTCCGTTTCCATTGTTGAAGACAACGACAAACTGCGCGGCACGCTGGCGCGGGTGCTCAATCGCGCCGAGGGTCTCCATTGCGTGAGCCAGTATGCCAATGCCGAGGACGCCCTGAAGGATTTGCCTCAAGCACGCCCGGATGTCGTGCTGATGGACATCAATTTGCCGGGCATGAACGGCGTGGAATGCGTGCGCCAACTGAAACAACTCATTCCGCAAACCCAG
>Ga0182027_10012281_pt1 | contig 12037 bp, 14 predicted proteins | sample 712E1DmetaG_FD_121300 | JGI IMG/M metagenome (GOLD analysis project Ga0182027, IMG submission 121300) | Permafrost microbial communities from Stordalen Mire, Sweden - 712E1D metaG (Illumina Assembly) | ecosystem: Environmental > Terrestrial > Soil > Wetlands > Permafrost | place: Sweden...
AACTCTCGGGGTAACGGACGCTTACAACCCTGTTCAAAACGTGGATGGCGGGGTAAGGCATTTAAAATGGCTTTTGAGCAAATATAACGGGAATATAGTTTTAGCCTTAGCCGCTTATAACGCAGGTTCCGGGGCGGTCGACAAATACGGCAGCGTTCCTCCGTATGCAGAAACACAGAATTACGTTAAGAGTATATTGAAGAACTATTTGAGCTAATTTGAGAGGTATAGATGTATGGCTATCTAAATTGGCTATACCTCTATCCTTCCAACCTTCTGAAAAACTGTTCGACTTATCGACTATTCAACTTTTCAACTAAAAGCCAGCCTTCCATACATCCATACCTCCAGCCCTCCTGTTTGCCTATTCACTTCTATAATTTTACATATATAATGTAGAAATGAACATCTTAGAAGTTAAAAACTTGAATTTGGGTTTTGAGACAGAAGCGGGCTTTAAACAGGCGCTTTTTGACGTTTCTTTTGCGCTTGAAAAAGGGAAAATGCTTGCTTTAGTGGGCGAATCCGGCTGCGGAAAAACAATCAGTGCCATGAGCATTTTAAGGCTTTTGCCTAAGACGGCGAGGATTGTGAGCGGGGAAATAATTTTTAGGGAAGAGGAAAGAGGAAAGAGGGAAAAGGAAATTTCTAACCTTTCACCCCTTCACCCTTTCACCATTTCACCTGAAAAAAACCTTTTAACCTTGCCTCCCAAAGAAATCGAACAAATCCGTGGCTCTAAAATCGCCCTGATTCCGCAAGACCCGATGACCTCCTTAAACCCGCTTTATACAATCGGAAACCAGTTACTTGAGGTTATAGAAAAACATCAGGGGCTAAAAGGCAAAGAAGCAACCCAAAAAGCGATTGAAGCATTGGAATTAGTGCAAATTCCATCTGCAAGAGAACGTTTGGGTGTTTACCCCCACGAATTTTCAGGCGGGATGAAACAAAGAGCGATTATTGCGATGGCGCTTGCTTGCAATGCCCAAATAATTATCGCAGATGAACCCACAACAGCACTTGATGTAACCATTCAAGCCCAAATTATGAATATTTTAGATAATATTAAAAAAGAAATCGGAACTTCAATTCTTTTAATCACGCACGATTTGGCACTGGTTGAAGACAGTGCCGATATGATTTCTGTAATGTATGCGGGCAAAATTATGGAAAGTGCCCCTACAAAAGAATTTTTTAAAAACCCGACAAACCCTTATTCCAAAGCACTTTTAAAATCTCTGCCGTCAAATAAAGGTCAAAAACTTGCGATAATCGAAGGACAACCGCCAACGATTCAACAAAATATTTCTGGCTGCAAATTCAACCCCAGATGTGAATTCGTCATGGATATTTGTCCAAATGAAATTCCTCAATTAATTGAAATAGTCCCTAACCACTTCTGCGCATGCCATTTACAAGGGGAAAAGTAAAAAGGCAAAAGGGAAAGGATTTTACCCCAATTCAAAAATTGTTTTATCATCTATTTTAGTGTGCTCAATACCTAATAAGTTTAACAATTTTCGAACAAACCTTTCATACTCAGGTCTAGTAAAAGTCATTGTTTTACAAACAATGCCGGTAGGTTTGTATGTCTCATCTATCTCCCTGACAAAGGCTTTCGCTGCAGAATCTAAACCATCATAATCAGTAATTCTGATTGTTCCGAATGATGTATTATTAATTGGACTAACTTTCATATTTTACCTCCTTTTTTAAGTAAATTGTATAATAAAAATACATTAAATAACAGGAATTATGCAGTTAAAATCGAAAAAGCTTGTCGAACAAGGGGTTTAAACCCCTTGTTTGTGAATTTTTTTACAGGTTGCAAAGTCAATAATAACATTTTGACAGAAAAACTGCATAATCTCTGTTAAATAACTAAATTAATTCCCTTAAGAAATTCTTTAGACGCTTGCGGGTCCCGACGCCATAATTTATCACTATATTGAACAGCTTGAACACCAGCTTCTCTTAAAATCAATTTAGAATGATCTTCGTGATTCGTATTACGAAGAAAAACAAGAATAGCACCATCAATAAGATTATCCAAAGGGCGTTCGGGTTTGAATTTTTCAATAATCTCCTGAATTGCTCTATACGCAACATCCGGATTTGAAGATTTCCCGGGAAATACCTTAAGAACTCCAAATGATGTATTATTATTGATTGAACTAATTTTCATACTTTGTCTCCTTTTTCAGCTGGAACTTTTCTATCTGTTTTGCTTAAACAAGCGCATTAAGCGCATTTGCTAAATCATCAAAATCTCTATCATACTGGTGATTGGGGTCTTTAGTTATGATGGTTGTTCCTTCAACTCCATTTTTTCCATGTTTTATATGAATTTCTGCCGATTTCTTTTCAGGATTTTTAAGAATTAATGTATCTTCACCTAGTACGAAAAACTGTTTCTCTTTATGTGCAAATTCACCAAAGGCAGTTCCTCTTAAGCTACGTTTAAGATTCCTTGTTCTTATCGCTTCTCTCAAATGATAGAACACTGAATATGTTGCATCCATTCCTAAAATTGTTATTCCAAGTGGTTCATCTTTAGATATTCCCGCAAGCTTTCTAAAAGTTTTAGACACAGTTGGAACATACCTTGCATTGGCTTTAAATGATTGTTGATTGTTAATTTGTTGTAATTTCATTTTTTTATCCTTTTAATTTTTAATACACATGCCTTAAAAATCATGAAGAAATTCTTTTGTTAGCTGAGCCTACGGAAAAAGTGTATCATTTTGTAAAGTTATTTACTGACAAGCCTTTTGGGCATAAAAATTCGTGTTTACATTTCGCAATATTCTCGATTTTTTGGATTCCCCCATCCTCAAAAGTTTTTTTATGTCGATTCATAATTAAAAAAAAGCTAAGCACTTAGGGGTGCATAGCTGTTGATTAGGGATATGTGTATCGTCGTCTCTAAGGAGTATAGTGGTATATTAGCAATATATATTTCAAATTAAATCATAAATATGTATGATTTTTGGTGAGTGACTAGGTTACTAGGTGACTAAGTGACTAGGATAGGAGATTTTGCTCTGCAAAATCGCTTTCTGTTTACCGTTTACCGATTACCGTTTACCTATTTCCTATTTACTATTTCCTTCTTTTGGAGTATAATCTGTTAGACGTTAAGATGAAAGGCGAGTTGTATGAAAATAAATTTAGAAAAAGAAGAGAATAACATTGTCAAATTGGATATAGAAATACCCGCGCAAGACGCGGTAAATGAATATAATAAAGCTATTAGAGGGATTTCTGAGCATGTTAATATAGCGGGTTTTAGAAAAGGCAAAGCTCCCAGAAATCTTGTTGAACAACATGTAGGTGTTGCAAGAATTAAAGAAGAAGCCTTGGAAGGATTAGTGCCAAAAGCTTTGAAAGAAGCTATTGCAGAGCATAAACTGGATGTAATTTCTCATCCGAGTGTTGAATCTTATGACTTTGAAGTTGGCAAAGACGTTAAAATCATTGCAAGAGTCGAGCTTCGTCCTGAAGTTAAATTGGGTGAATACAAAAACTTAACAGTTAAAGCCGAAGAATACGTAATTCCTGAAGATGCTTTTGACAAGGCTTTGGACGGTTTGTTGCAAAGACATGCCAAGTTTGAACTTGTTGTTGACAGAGCAAGCAAAGGCACAGACGTTGTTGTAATGGATTTTGACGGTTCCGCAAACGGCGAAAAAATCCAAGGCGGGGCGGCTGAAAATTATTCTTTAGATTTGGCAAATTCAAACTTTATCCCGGGCTTTGCAGAACAGCTGGTTGGCAAAAAAGTCTCTGAAGAATTTGAGGTTAAAGTTGATTTCCCGAAAGATTACCATGAGCAAAAGCTTGCAGGACAACCTGCGATTTTTAAAATAAAACTTAAAGAAATCAAAGCAAAAACTTTGCCTGAAATTACTGACGAATTTGCTCAAACAGTCGGACCTTTCAAGACAGTTGCGGATTTGAAAGCTGATATACAGCGCTTTCTTGATTCAACTAAAGAAAAAGAAGACAAAAAAAGTTCAGAAAATGCGATTTTTGAAAATATTTTAACCGGCACAAAAATCGACATCCAAGATTCTATGATAGAAAGAGAAGCCGAAGCGTTACTTGATGAATACAAGCAGAGACTGACGATGCAGGGTTTTAATTTTGAAGATGCAATGAAAAATCAAAATCAGGATGAACTTATGGTTGAATTGAAAAAAGAAGCCACTATGAGAATCAAAAGTTCACTTATAATTGATAAAATTGCGCAGGCTGAAGATATTAAAGTTGATTTTTCGGAAATGGAACAAAAGCTTAAAGAAGTTGAAGCCGCTTATCGTATGAGCAGAGCGGATATGCTTAAACAAATTAAGCAAAACCCGGGCGTGTTTGATGCTTTATCGCAGCAGGTTTTGAACGAAAAAATAATGAAGTTCTTGGCTGAAAACAATAAAATGGAGTTCAAGAAAGGGAAAAGGAAAGAGGGAAAAGGGAAAAGCTAAAACGAGTTATAAGAGCATAAGATTATAAGTTTATAAGTTATGTCAAACTTTGGACTTTAAAACTAACTTATAAACTCATCGCCTTATAACCTTATCACCTAAATATCAACTGAATGTAGCAGTAAAAAATAATTGTTGTATAATATAATTATAAAGAAAGGGAATAAAAATGAGTTTTGTACCGGTAGTAATAGAGCAATCAAGCAAAGGCGAACGTTCTTTCGACATTTTTTCAAGATTATTGAGAGAAAGAATTATCTTTTTGGGAACCCCAGTTGACGATATGGTTGCGAATTTAATTGTTGCACAAATGTTGTTGTTGGACAGCGAAAACCCTGAAAAAGACATTATGTTATACATAAACAGCCCAGGCGGAAGTGTTACTGCCGGTTTTGCAATTTATGATACAATGCAGCATATAAGAGCCGATGTAAGCACAATTTGCTTAGGTCAAGCGGCAAGTATGGGTGCATTTTTACTTTCAGCTGGAACTAAAGGCAAGAGAATGGCATTACCTCACTCAAGAGTGTTGATTCACCAACCTTTAGGCGGTGCTCAAGGTCAGGCAACGGATATTGAAATTCAGGCAGCCGAAATAGTCAGAATTAAAAAATCTTTAAATGAAATTTTAGCCACAAACACAGGTCAATCTCTAAAGAAAATTGAAAAAGATACCGACAGAGATTATATCATGACACCTGCAGAAGCCCTTGAATATGGTATGATTGACAAGGTCGTTGCAAGAGAAGAAGCCTTGAAGGATGTCAACTAGGAGAAAATCGTGTCAAAACATGACGATAGCAGATTAAAATGTTCATTTTGCGGAAAAACCCAAGATCAGGTAAAAAAATTAATTGCCGGTCCGGAGGTTTATATTTGCGATGAATGTGTCGAGCTTTGTAATGAGATTTTAGATGAAGAATTTTTCGAAGGCAAAGATAAGGATTCAAAAGCCGAAAAATCGGACAAAATTGCTGAAAAAGCTATTCCAAAACCTTCTGAAATCAAGGCTCACTTGGATGAACATATTGTAGGTCAGGAGGATGCTAAAAAGGTTTTATCCGTTGCTGTTTATAACCATTACAAGAGATTGCGACACAACAAATCTGAAAACAAAACAAGTGATGTTGAAATTCAAAAATCAAATATTTTGCTGGTAGGACCTACAGGTAGCGGTAAGACTTTACTTGCTCAAACTCTTGCAAAGATGCTTGATGTGCCGTTTGCGGTTGCAGATGCCACCACTCTTACAGAAGCAGGTTATGTTGGTGATGATGTTGAAAATATTTTATTAAGATTGCTTCAAAATGCTGATTATGATGCTTCTAAAGCTGAACGCGGCATAATTTATATTGATGAAATCGATAAAATTGCCCGTAAATCAGAAAACACTTCAATTACAAGAGATGTAAGCGGAGAAGGTGTTCAGCAGGCATTATTAAAAATGATTGAAGGTACTGTTGCGAATGTTCCTCCACAAGGCGGCAGAAAACACCCGCATCAGGAATTTATACAAATTGATACAAGTAATATTTTATTTATCGTAGGCGGTGCGTTTGTCGGATTAGAAAAAATTGTTGAAAGACGTGCGAATGATGGTTCTTCAGTAGGATTTGGTTCAAAAGCAGCTACACAGACTGAAAAAGACGCTCAAGCTTCAAAAATGCTCAAGAGATTGCAACCCGAAGATTTGTTAAAATTCGGTTTAATCCCCGAATTTATCGGACGTGTACCTATTTATGCCGTACTTGAAGCGTTGGATGAAAAAACTTTGAAAATGATTTTGACAGAGCCAAAGAACGCCGTTTTGAAGCAGTATAAGTGTCTTTTAGACATGGATGGTGTTGAATTGGAATTTGAGCCGGAAGCTGTTGATATGATTGCGGCAGAAGCGATTAAGAGAAAAACAGGCGCAAGAGCTTTGCGTTCAATTGTTGAAGAAATCATGCTTGATGTTATGTACGATGTTCCTTCAAAAGACAATATAACTCATTATACAGTTAGTGCTGATATGGTTAAAAATAGAAACAATGCGGAATTAATCCAACTTCCTACCAAAAAAGAGCTTACGAACGAAGAAATAGCTTAAGAAGTTTATAAGGTGATAAGATTATAGAGTTATAAGTTGGCGTTTTTGCAAAGCAAAAACGCCACTCTTTAATTTTCTCTAAATTTCCAATTAAGAATTGTAAACAATTGGGAAATTATGTGACTTTTCCCTAAAGTTCATTAAAACAATTACCGATACATGGAGAGTGAGCTAAGTGAAAAAACAGGAGAAAAGTGATGACACAGATTAATCCGATTAATGTAAATACACAGGGGATAAGCGGTTCTTACGGATATGGCGCAAAACCAAAAACTGAAAAAAAAGAAGCTGAAGAAGCTAAGCCGGAGGCAGGACAACAAAAACCACAACTTTCTGCAGATGATGTTTTAAGCTTTTTGGCGCAATCAGCGGCAGTAGGAGCACCAAAAACAGTTGATCCTTCAAAATATGTTGATAAAGCAAGCGAAGCAAGAATTGCAGGATTTATGGCTGGTTTTGAAGATGTAGTTGCAACTAATTTAGCAACGATTTCTAAAGAATTTCCCGGCATGTCAGATGGTACAGCACAAGCATTGGCATTGGCTCAAGTAGATAAACAAGCTTAAGGCTTATAAATAAAACAACCCCACAAGAGGCGGCGCCGTTCAAACGGCGCCGCCTCTGTTATATGCAAAAAACTCGTAAAATCTATACGAGTTTTTTAAAAATTGCCCTGGGCCGGACTTGAACCGGCACTGGGGGTGAACCCAATTGGATTTTAAGTCCAACGCGTCTACCGATTCCGCCACCAGGGCTTACTTAATATTAAGGACAAGACCTTTTCCAATCCTAATATAAAAAAAATCTTCTGTCCAGCTTTTTATTTAAAGGCGAGATGGCAATCCCGCACTACTTTCGGCTTTTTATTTAGATTTTATTTGCGAAAAATTCTTCGCCGGCGAGGGTTAATTTGTATTCGGCAACATCAGATATTCCTGTTAAATCAGGCACTACTTCAATAAAGCTTTCGTTGATTGCTTCTTGTAATGTGGTGTGGTCTATCACTTCGGATAAATTTTGCATTAATTTTGAATTAATTTGTTTTAGTGAAAATCTTTGCAGTTTTTCAAATTCAGACAAATAATACGCTGTAATAATCAAATAATGAAACTTATTGGTAGTATTTTTTGAATTTACAAGGTTTAAAAACAACTTATCCTGAGTCTTTGTCGGTTCAAATGTTGGGTTTTCAATGCTTTGCTCTAAAACCTCATCGAAATTGGTTGAAGGGGCATTTTTAGTTGAAGGGTTTTCTTCTTCACCGTTTGCTGTTTGCTGTTTACCATTTGCTTCTTCTTTTCCCTTTTCCCTTTTCCCTCTTCCCTCTTCGTCCTGAATCGCATTAATCGTTTTCAGCAGAGTCGATGCTTTGTCAATAATTTCAGGCTGAGGGGGTTCTTTGACAGAAAATTCTTCCGCTATTGCTTCAATTTTAGTTGAAGGGGCTTCTAGAGAGTTAGAAGTGAGGAGTGAGGAGTGAGGAGTTAAATTAACATCGCTTTCGCTTTGCGAAACCGATTCTATTCCCAATTTCCTATTTCCTATTTCCTCTTTACCGTTTGCTATTTGCTGTTTGCTATTTGCTTCCCCTTTTCCCTTTTCCCTTTTTCCTTTTCCCTGCTTATGTCCGCGGGCATAAGCATCAGCGTCCGCAACCCATACTTGAAATTGTTTTTCAACTATTTCTTTATCGGTTGTTGTGAATTCGACGAATATGTCATCTTTTTTAAACGTGAAAGTATATTTTGACATAATTTTTCTTTACTTAGCCTTTTTGCATGATGTCTTCACGCCATTTGTTAAGCTGTTGTTCAACAAATTCGATGTCATCAGACCTCAATTCGATTTCAATGTCGCCTTTTTTCATTTTAAATACGTATTCATGCATAATCTTCCCCCCCTATTCCTAACCTTAACATATTTATTCTAGCGCAAAAAAACAAATATTACAAGAAGTTCGCTACCTAAGCCCAAAATTTATTAATTTTGAGGCTTTGTAGCGAACGACATAGCAAAAGTGAAAAACGGCGGAAAATCATACTTTGCGGATTGCGAGTCAAGGCATTCCAAGGCAAAATCGTACTTTTGCCTGAATGCCGTTTATCGCGAGCATACCAAGTTTCCGTCGTTTTGACACTAGCCGTAGAAAGACTCTTCACAAGGACATTTTGTAAAAAATGGACTTGTGAAGTAGTCTTTACAATTTGATAAAGTTTTTTGAAGTTGTTAAAAAGGTTTACTTTATTGAATTGTAACTTTTTGCAAAAATTGTAAAGAAACAATTTTAAAAAAAGTACATCTTAGTTTTTATATGTGTAATAATATTATAGGGGTTGTTATTTATCCGCCGGAAAAATTGAGGAGAAGTTTAATGAATTTGAGCCAGAATTTTAAAAAAGTAAAGTTGGTTATTGCAGTATTAACGGTGTTTTGTTCTTTTGTTTTAAGTAATGCGGCTTTTGCCAGTTCATCAACTGATTTGTATGACAATGTATGGAGATTGATTAATACAAAATACGTTGACCAAACCGATAATTCGCAAAATTGGAGCGATTGGAGGCATAAATACGACTCTTATCTTAAAACAGATGAAGATTCCTATGTTGCAATAGAAACGATGCTTACCAGCCTTAATGACCCTTATACGAAATTTTTGGATCCGAAAGAATTTTCAGAGGAAACAAGCTCGATTAAAGGCTCTTTGAAAGGCATAGGGATACAAATAGCGACCAAGGACGGAAAGTTGATGGTAATTGCTCCGATAGAAGATTCTCCGGCAGAAAAAGCGGGAATTTTAGCGGACGATGAGATTCTTGAAATTAACGGATTAAGCACAAAAGGAATTTCCATAGACAAAGCCGCAGACAAAATCCGTGGCGAAGAAGGTACGACTGTTACTCTTTTAGTTAAAAGAAAAGATACTGTTAAAACTTATCCTATTGTCAGAAAAGAAATAGAACTGAAGGCGGTTTCTGTAAAAGTGCCTAATAACGTTAAACTTAATGATGATGTCGGTTATATAAGATTAAGCTCTTTTATCAGCAAAAACGCTGCAAAAGAATTTGAGGATATTTTAGGACAAGCCGGTGGCAAAAAAGGATATATTATAGACTTACGTTCAAACCCGGGCGGGCTTTTAACCAACGCAATATACATTGCCAACCTTCTTTTGCCAAAAGGAATAATCGTAAGTACTGTCGATAGAGACGGCTACAAGGAAACTCAACGCTCAGTCGGACACCCTATAACAAACAAACCTTTGGTCATATTGATTAATAAAGGTTCTGCAAGTGCCAGTGAAATTTTAAGCGGTGCTTTAAAAGATAATAAACGAGCAGTCCTTGTCGGCGAAAAATCCTTCGGCAAAGGGCTTGTACAAGAAATTAACAGGCTTCCCAACGATTCAGGGGTGAATATTACAATCCAAAAATATTTGACTCCAAATGGTACTGATATTAACAAAAAAGGTATCGACCCTGATGTTACGGTTACGTTATCGGATGACGATATTAAAAACAAAGACGACAAACAACTTAAAAAAGCAAACGAAGTCTTGCAGGATTTGATTGATAACAAGAATTTCTGTTATAACAAGTAAGGAAATAGGTAATAGGTAATAGAATAAGGCGGCGGGTTTTGATTAAATCAAAACCCGCCGCCTTTATTATGTTAATTTAGCTTTGGACTTGGTGTAAAACTATATTGAACAGGAATCCCTTTCAAAATAGATTCTTTATCTAAACTGGCTACCAATTGTGTTCCAAAGGTGTCAAAATTAGAAGGAATAGGAATAATTGCAATTGAGGTTTCGTTTTTAGTCCTTTTGGTTATCTCGCTTATCCTTTGAAGCGTATTTTTTTCAATCTCTTGTACCACTCCGATAACAATTTGAGACAAGTCAGAGACTTTGTTTGGATTCCCGATTATGTAGAGTTCACCCTTAAACATAGGCGAACTTTGTTGTTTACTCTTGCAGTTTTGGTTTAATTGTTTTATTGGATTGCATCCTAAATCTGCTATTTTCATAATTTAACTCCTCTTTTTGTATTTTTAATTCAGTAATGTATTTGGTTTAAATTTAAAAGAAACGGGAATGTTTATGAAACTAGCTTCTTCATTCAAACTATCAACAAGTTTTTTTGCTTCATTATCAAAGCTTGAATCAAAACTCAAAATAGCAGAATTTTTTTTAAGCCCGACAATTTCACTTCTAACAAATGCCGATTTGTGGGTTTGGGATTGGATATATAATCCTACATCTTTAATTCTTTTCCAAAGTTGAGGTATATATTCTGAAGAGTTTGTAAATCCGATTATTTCGCCTTTAAAAGCAGGAGCATTTTGTTGTTTGCTCTTGTAATTTTGATTTATTTGATTTGTCGGACTGTGTCCTAAACTTGTTATTCTCATAGTTATTCTCCTTTGAAGATGCGGAAAAATCAGAGTTTTTCCTCACCCTCTTCAATAAACTTAAAATGAAAACCCGTAATATTTTTTATTATCATTTTCAAATTTAATCTATTAGCCATGCTTCTTGCTTCACTATCAAAACTTTTATCAAACTTTAAAGTCTTTGTAGTTTTTTTAGAAAAAAAATGGTTTATAATTCTAACAGGGAAGTGTGTTTCAGATAAAATATAAGGTATTAATACTTCATTAAAGGTCCTCAAGATTATAGGCATGTCTTCTATGTCTGTTGCAGTTAAACTAAGCCTTCCTTTAAAGGCAGGAGCATTTTGTTGTTTATTCTTATAATTTTGGTTTGCTTGGTTTGTCGGATTGTGTCCTAAACTTGTTATTTTCATAATTCAATTCTTTTCAGTTTTACTATTTATATTATGCATGCTTTAAACCCTCTAAAAGATTTTTTTGCGGGAGAAGGGAAATATTTTTACAAAACGTAACATTTAAAAAGGAAATAGGGAAAAGAAAAGAATATCTGTTAAATGGTTACAAAAAACATATTTTCCTGTTAAAATTAAAGTATTAGATTGAGGGATATTTAGTGTACAAAGAATGGATAATAAACAAAAACAATAAAAAATCATCGGCTCACCGAGTCGAGACTTTGGTGGAAAGACTTCTTGCTACGCGCGGGATAATTAAGCCTGCACAGATTAAAGAGTTTTTAAACCCGCTTGAAACAAAATTGACTCATCCAAATGCGTTTGTTGGCATGCCAAAAGCCGTTGAGAGAATCGCTAAAGCAATTGATAACGGCGAAAATATCCTTGTTTACGGTGATTTTGACGCCGACGGGGTTACATCAACCGCACTTTTAATAAGAACTTTAAAAGAATTGGAAGCTAAAGTTGATTATTTTATCCCTGATAGAGAACTTCACGGGCATGGGCTTAATACAAATGCGCTTGTAAAAATTATGATTGAGAAAAAGCCTAAAGTTATTATCACTTGCGATTGCGCGGTGAGCGATGTTGAACAGGTACAAAAGATTAACAGT
>Ga0182027_10012282_pt1 | contig 12036 bp, 9 predicted proteins | sample 712E1DmetaG_FD_121300 | JGI IMG/M metagenome (GOLD analysis project Ga0182027, IMG submission 121300) | Permafrost microbial communities from Stordalen Mire, Sweden - 712E1D metaG (Illumina Assembly) | ecosystem: Environmental > Terrestrial > Soil > Wetlands > Permafrost | place: Sweden...
CTTTCAGTTCTTTGTTGTCCCACGGCACGGCGATTGCTTGGGTGAAGGTCACGACTTGGTGGTCTCGCTCCAGCCAAAGCGTCACGTTGAAGCCGCCGCGGTCGGCCTCGGTGACGGGAATCTCGATGAGCGTCGGGCTAGCCCCGGTGGTCAGGACCTCGTGCTTGATCTTCGCGCCGCCGCGAAATACCTCGAAATGGGCGATCTGGCCATCGAGGCCCGACAGTGTCAGCAAGCGGGCGGTTTCGCCGACCTTCACGCTCGACCGTTCGGCAACGAGAAGGCCGGCCAGAGGGAGCTGCGTGCGGGCGGAGGCCACAATGATTTCTTTGGCGGTCTCGTACCTGGCACCAAAGAGGTCGCTCGTCGTGTAGCGCAGGCGATAGACTCCGGCAGGCAGGGCGTTCAGGTCCAGCTTGGCCTGGCCGGAGGCGTCGTGAACGAGCTTGCCGCTCGATTGTTCGGCCCCGTCGGGCCAAAAGCGCAGCTCGACCCCGGCATCGTAGTCCGGCTCCCAGCGAGGCCGCACGAAGTCGTCGGAGAAGTGTGGGGATCCGTCGTCTTTGACGCCCGGGGGCAGGCGGTAGGGCAGCTCGGCCGGAGTCAAAGTCTGGGCGGGTTGTTTGACTGTGACGAGTCGGTAGTTGGCAACGCCGGGGGCTGGAGTGCCATCCAGGCTCGAGCGGGTAATGGTGAGCTGGGCCTTTTCACCCGCAACGAAGAACTCGGTTTCGCTGGCGATGGTAGCCTGGACCGCGACAAAGCCCAGGCGGAAGGTTTTCTCCGCAGTTCGAGTCTCACCGCCTTCGTCGGTGATATCCGCGCTGACACCGTACGCATAAGACATGTCCTCGGTGCCGTGCAGGCGCTCGTCGGCTTCGGGCATGAAGCTGATGGTGAAGGTGCCGTCGGGCTGCAGCTTGGTTGCTCCGGTCGCGACCACCTGGTCGGCGCTGGAGGCGCCGCGATTGTACCAGCGGTAGAAAGACCACCACCACGGGTACACGGGGGCGCGGCGCACGCGCCAGCGGATTTTGCCGGCGGTGACCGGTTGGCCAAAATAATAGCGGGCCTCGCCCTTGAGGTTGGCCGGTTTGTTCAGCCGCAGCGGCTCGGTGGAATCCAGGACCTTCGCTTCGAATGTGGGCCGCTTGTACTCCTCGACCCGAACCGGTGCCTCGCCGCCCGCCGAGCTCTCGAGCCTCCACTCTCCGAGCAGGCGGCCGGAGGGAATCGTGAATTCGCCCGCGGTCGTGCCCTGGGCATTGGTCGTTACGGTCTTGGTCTGCACTTGCTCCCCGTTGGGGTCCATCAGCGAAATCCGGACCCTCGTTTTGGGTAGCGTCGAGAATTTGCCCTGGTCGTACCGGCCCCGGTAGACGACGGCTTTCCACAGGATTTTCTGCATGGGCCGGTATATGCTGCGGTCGGTAAACAGCAGGGTGGCGGTTTCGGCTCGGGGCTTGCCCTCGCGCTCGAGGCTCAGCGGCGCGAGATTGGCCGCGATCTGATTGCCCTTTTCCGCGTAGAGAAAATACTGGGAGCCGCTCGGCGCCGTCAGCGTCACTTCGCCCCGCGCATCGGTGACCTCGGTGACCACCGTGTGATGGCGGTGTTGCCAATCGTATTTGTAGAGTGACACGTATACGCCCGCCTCTGCGGCGCCCGAGCTGCCCTTGAGCGCTGTCACGTCGAGCGCGCCATCGTGCTGGCGATCAACGAGGACCAGATCCGACAGGATCATGTGGGCGCCCAGGATCTGATTCTCCTCGCGGGCAAAGTCCGGTTTGGCCGAGGCCATGACCACCCAGTAGCCCGGCTCCTTCATGGGCGGGGTGACGAAATGGGGATGATCCTTGAAGTCGGTCGTCGCCGGCAGCTGCACCGACCAGGTGGCATCCGGAGATTTCCTGGCGATCAGGTGAGCGAGCCTCTCCTGATCCGGAAATATCTCTTCCTGTGTAGATTCGATGACCTTCTTGAGGTTGAGGCGAAAGGCGCGAAAGTAGATGGCCGTAAGATTCTTGTAGGCGAGGCGCAGCGAGCGTTTGCCGGGCTCGTCCTGGGCCATGGCCTCGAGCTGGTAAGCGGGCATATCGATTCCGGCGACGATGTTGCGGCAATGCTGGCCGCCCAGGCCCTTGACGTCGGAGGCGGCGCCCTGCTGGGCGATGGCGCGAGCTTTGACCAGATTATCGGGGGCATCCGCGCTCATGACGAATTCGGCCAGGTTCGCCATGCCCTCGGCCCACCACTGGTGCGCGCGGGCCGCTGGCAGCCGACCTTCCAGATTGTGGCGAATGCTGGCTCGGTCCTGATCGCCGGCCAGGTTGGCCTGCATCCAACGCAGGCGTTCGAGGCGGGCTTCGAGGGCCGCACCGATCTCTTTGCGTGAGTTGTGCCAGGCTTCCAGATCGTCCAGCACGCCCGCCACTTTCTCGAGTGGGTGGGCCGCCGGGTCGGCGAGCGCGGCCGGGCCGATCGCCTTTTCGCCCACCAGGGCTTTGACATCGAGCCGGTACACCGCATTTTGTTGCTCGGGCCGCCAGCCCTGCGTATCGGCCAGCAGAGTCACCGCCAGATAAGAGACGGCGTCGCGCAAGGTGGGGCGGATGTCGTCCGGATAGGTGTTGGGCGTGACGTATTCGTCCAGCTTGTTTCTGCCAAACTGGCCGAGTTGGTCGCGCTCCAGCCAGACGGCGTCATAGGCGCGCAGGGCCTCCGCGTAGATCTGCTCCATCGTCCAGGCCTTGAGATCCATGGCACCCTTGCTCTCGACGTGCTCGCGCTGGTTGATCTCCCACGAATAGACCTCCGCATAGGTTTGCAGCGTCGCGCCGTAATAGAGATTCAGGATGGACTGGCTCAATACATCCTGGGGCCAGCTTTGCTCGCGCAAAAATTTGACCGCAGTCTCCCAGCCGTGCAGGGAAATTCTGAGCTGCGTCCAGCGGATGAGGCAGCGGACGATTTCCTCGGGATCGTTGCCAGTCCGGGCCTTGTCCAAAATGGCCATGACGACGTTGGAGGCCTCTTCGTGCTTCTGCTCGTTCTGCAGGCGATCGAGCTCGGCCCAGGCGGCCGACTTGTTGCCTTTCCATGGCACGAGCTGCAGGGCCACGTGCTTGGCCGGCGCCGCCGGGGCGCCAGCGGGGCCGAATTGGCAGGCTCCAGCGAGCAGAGCAACGCCAGACAGGATGGCGGTGAGATCGCGACAAACAATCCGACGGCTGATGAGCATGGAGCCCTCCTCGACGCAGCTTGCGCCGCTGTCATATTCCCAAACAACGTCGAGGGGGAGGAAAAAGTCTCCCATCAGAGCCGCCATCGCCTGCCGCGGCGGCGCCGAACCAGGTGCAGCTGCGGACATTCACTGGTGAGGTCGAGCACGATCAACAAGCGCCATGGGGTGCCATGGGGCGATTGACCCGCGGACCAGGGCGCTCCATGATCGGCTCCGGGAGTGGTCCCGACGTGATGAATACATCTCTACGGTCTTGGCTGCTTACTTTCGCGGCACTGCTGTTTGCCGCGAGTTGCGCGCATGCTCCCCTGAATCAGCCTCTTTTGGGCTCTGTCTCGGGTCGGGTTGAATTGCGTTCGAGTCTGCCCCGCGCGCTCAACTCCGACGAGTTGTTGCTGGTCGTGACCTTATCGGGCGGAGGCACCCGCGCCGCCGCTTTTGCCTATGGCGTGCTCGAACAGCTCGCGTCGACCGAGGTGGCATCCTCGGGCATGACCCATCGCCTGCTCGACGAGGTGGATGTCATTTCGGCAGTTTCGGGCGGCAGCTTTGTCGCGGCCTACTATGGCCTTTTCGGCGATCGCATTTTTGCGGATTTTGACGACCGCTTCTTGAAGCGCGACATCGAGGCGGCCCTCGAGTGGCGCATGATGTCTCCACTCAATTGGTGGCGGCTGTCTTCGGCGAATTTCGGCCGCACCGATCTTGCGGCCGAGCTCTATGACGACACTATCTTCGATCACGCGAGCTTCGCGGCGCTGGCGCGTCGACCCGGTCCGCTCATCGTCATCAATGGTACGGATCTGACCCTGGGCGCCAATTTCAGCTTTACGCAGGACCAATTCGATTGGTTGTGCTCGGATCTATCCAGCTATCAAGTGGCCCGGGCAGTGGCGACTTCGTCCTCGGTTCCCCTGGTCTTTTCGCCCCTGACTCTGGCCAACTACGCCGGGACCTGCAATTTCCATCCGCCGTTCTGGTTCCGGGCTGCACTCGACCAGGCGGGCCAGAATACGCACATTCACACTCTGGCTGCCCAGGCCGCCACCTATCTCGACCGGGATCGGCGCCCATATGTCCACCTGGTCGACGGTGGAGTCGCCGACAATCTGGGGCTGCGCGCGGCTGTGGACCGGCTGCTCATCGGCCAAGCGGTTGAGGAGGCTGTGCCTGCCGCTCTGGCGCACGCGCGCAAAGTGGCCTTTATCGTCGTCAACGCCACGCTCGAGCCGGATTTTCGCTGGGACACTCGAGAAGAGCCGCCACCAGCGCGGCAGATCATCGAAGCGACCGCGGCGGCGATCATCAACCGCTATGACTACGAGACCAAGAACCAGGCCCGCCGGAATCTGCAGATTCTCGCGCAGAGACTGCTGGCGAGCCGCTGTGCTCAGACACCCGGTACGCCGCAATCCGCAGCGCCTACAACCGCGTGCGACCCAATCGAAGTCTATTTCATTCCGGTCGGCTTCGACACGATCGATGACCCGGTCGAGCGCGTCGAGCTGCAACGGGTGCGCACGACCCTCGCCTTGGACGGGGACACCGTGGATCGGCTGCGTAGGGTTTCGGCGCGGGCCCTTGCACGTTCAGCCGAGTTTCAGCGCCTGGTGCGCGATCTTCAGTAGCGCCGGCCATGCAGAGAGCACAGGCCTAGAGACGCCGGCCGTAAAAGGAGCAGTGTCATGGATAGCAACTGAATCGATGGCGGCGCAGGCTTTGTCGAACGACACTCCAACACGGCGATCGATCCGGACAAGCTCGATACCGCCGACGGCGCCATGCTGAAGCAGGCCGGAGGGCGCATCAATGTCCGCGTCGCGGGTCAGCCGACCGGCGCCGTGTTACCCGATTTCGACATCAAGACCGCGTTCGGTCCGAGCTACGCTGCGGGTCCGACCGACAATCACTTTGCCCCGTTTGTGGTCCGTGCCGGCAATCTCATCACCGGCAAGAACCCTGCCTCGGCTAGACCGGCGGCCGAGACGGCGACCTTGGCGTGCGTGCCCGGCGTCAAACGCCCTTAAACAGCAGATCGAGGGCGCCGATGAGCTCGTCTCGGCGTCCCGCTGCCGAGCCGACGACCGGGCCTAGAGCCGCGCGCGGAACGCCTGCGAGCTCCGGGGTCGACAGGGCCAGCGTCCGACCGTCGATCACAAAGGCAGGGTTGAGACGGGACGCAGGCTTGGGCAGCGCGCGAGTGGTCGCGAGCGGCGCAACGACGCGTGTGTTGAGGCTACTCAGAAGGTCTGCCTGCAAATCGACCAGGTACGGAAACAGTGCCCGGGTCGACGGATCGGCGTTCCGGTGGATGTCGAACTGTGCCATCAGAACCGCCGCAAGCCCCGACTGAATACGCCGCGCTTTTCGATTTGAACGTTGTATGCATCGATTGCTTCTTTGTTTGCGGCGAGCCAGTCCCGCGCCTCGTACCGTTGCAGCTCGTTGGTCAGCTCGCGCTCCAGCAGGCGGGACAGGTTGATACGGCGCTGTTTGGCGCGCTCGAGCAAGTCGAGACAAACCGTGAGATTGGCGTGGCGCCGCGGCGCATTTACGCGTTGGGTAAAATTGCGAGCCATGAGTGCATTCTGATGCATGTCGACGATACGTGTCAATATGTGCACAGAAAATGCGCATACATGATGCGCATATTGCCGCGATGAAATCTGCCGCAGTGCCGATGCCCGTCAAGGCTCGGTACGTGCTGCTGCGCCACGCCAGCCGCCATCTGCGATCGGCCGATGGGGAGCTTGACACTCGCCGACGATGACCGCTACCTTCCGACGCATGTTACGCGCCTTGATTGGATTTGCCTTTACCGTCGTCCCGCAGGTGGCTCTGGCCGGCTCTATTTATCTGAATGGAGTCAACGTCGACGGTGTTGTCAACAAGCGCTTCGACAACGCGGTCGTGATCATCGACGCCCAGGGCAACGTGTTCATCACGACGCCTGCGTATGCCCCGCCCGCCACCAATCAGCCGGTCTCTCCCGCTGCGCAGGGGGCCCCGATCGGTGGCACTCCCAGCAAACGCTATTTTCTGGTCACCGAAAAGGCTGCGCCGGGCATGACGCAGTACGACATCGACCTGTTCGCCAACAGCAAATGGGTGCGCAAGTTCCTGGACGTCGAAGAGCACGTCGTGCTGGAGCTGACGCCCTATCTGCACGCCGGGCCCAACCAGATTCATCTTGTCGCCCACAAGGCTATGGATACAGCGCGCCGGTCGTCTTCGCCCCAGCTTTATTTTCGCATTGTCATCGGCGAGGGCGACGAAAACGGCCGCAACGTGATGATCACCCGCAAGATTGTCGACTATAAGCGCACGGCTCTGGAGACCAAGGACTTCTCGGACGAATTCGAGCTCGCGGCGCAATAGCGCGAGACAAAGGGGACAACACGGTGGTGCGCCGCTTACCAATTGCAGTCGTCGCTTCTGTAGTCATCGCGGGTGCTTGTGCCCCGACCGTGACCGAGAAAGACCGCTCCACGGCTAGAGTCGATTACGACGTGGCGGTTGGCGCCATGAACCGCGGGGACATGCGGGCGGCGCTGCGCGATCTGCTGGCGGCCGTCGAGCTCGATCCGACCATGGCCGAGGCCCACAATGCGTTGGGGTTGGTCTACCACTCTCTGGGCAAGGCGGACGACGCCCTTTTTCACTATGGCAAAGCCCTCAAGCTGCGACCCGATTTCTCCGAGGCGCACAACAACTTCGGCACGCTGCTGACCGACGTAGGCCGCTACGACGAGGCGATTGCGCAATTCAAGATCGCGTTGGCCGATATCTTGTACGCCACGCCGTTTCTGGCCGAGGGCAATATGGGCTGGGCCTACTATCTCAAGGGTAACGTGGACCAAGCCGTCAGACATCTGGGCAATGCGGTGGCGACCAGCCCCACTTTCTGCCGCGGCTACACCTGGCTCGCACGGATTGCCCTGGACCACAGTCAGCCCGATCAGGTCCTTGCCAATACGAGACGCTTCGAGAAATTCTGCACCGGGGACCCGGCTGTGGCGCCCGGGGTGCCGGCGAATTATATCCATACCATGCGCTATTATTTCGGCTTGGGCTCGTTGAGCCTAGGGGATCGCGCGGGCGCAAAAAAGGCTTTTCAGGACTGTGCGACCGTCGAGGGGGATACGGAGCTCGGCCAGAAGTGTCAACGTGCGCTGCGTGAGCTGGAGTAAGCCCTAAAGGCAATGCGCACGGCGGCAAAGCAAGCGCAATTCGTGGCAATCGTGCTTGGCCGCCGCGCCTGGCGCGAATCCGACAGAATCGTTCACCTGCTCACCGCCGAGCACGGCATCGTCACTGCCCTGGCCCGGGCGGCCAGAGCGTCCCGGCGGCGATTTCAGGGCGCCCTCGAGCTCTTTACCACCGTGCACGTGCGGGTCAGTCACACCCGGTCCCTGCTGCAGATCGACAGCGCCGACATTCTGGTCTCGCACGTGGGCCTGCGGGCGCGTCTGGACACCATCGAGCTGGCGAGCGTTTTGGCCGATTGCATACGGGCACTGACGCCCGAAGGCGAGGCTGCGCCCGAAGCCTTTGCCGCCTTCGGCGACGCCCTGGACGAGCTCGATAGGTCCGATCTGGCAGCCAGCGCCCGGGCCTGGCCGCGCCTCTTGAAGACGTGGGGCATTGCTCCCGACCTCGATCGCTGTGGGCGTTGCGGCGCCGCGGAGCCGAACCATTACGGCTTCGACGTGCACCTGATGCTGCTGTGTGCCGCTTGCGGCGCTGCGGCGCAGCCCTTGTCCGGCTCGGCGCTGGCCGTGTTGCGCGGCGCTTCATGCACCAACGAGCAGGTCGCTCGGGAGGTGACTGCGCTCTGCGTTCGGTGGATCGAGGCCCACATCGGTCGTTCTCTGGTCAGCGTCGCCCATATGGCCCGGCCGGGCGGTGCAGGGAGGCAGGCATGCTCTCTTTAGGTCTGCTCGCATCTCTCCTCTATGTCGCCAATGACGCCGTCGTCGTGACGCCGCCGCCCGACGTGCGGGGCTACGTGCGTGGCGCTGCCGCCCTGGCCGTCGATCCGGCTTCTGTTGGCATGCTCGAGGGTGGGGAGCTTTCGATGATTACTCTCTCACCCCAGGGCGGGGGGCTCGATCGGTTCGGCCTATATGCTGCCGCAAGCCTGGGACCACTCGCCGTCGGAATCGGTTACGATGACATGGATCTTGACATCAGTCGCATCCGGCGCGCCAGTCTGTCTCTGGCCGCGCACCTGGGCGAGAGCGTGAGTTTGGGCATTGCGTATCGCTATCTGTACCGCGTGCAGGACGGCCGCGCCGCAAGTGCCGTGGATCTCTCTCTGCTCACCGAGCCACGGTCGTGGCTCTCGCTATCCGTCGGCGTCGATTCGGTCAACGCGCCTGCGCTCGGACCCGAGAGCTTTGTTCGGGGCTACCGGGCCGGTGTATTTTTCCGTCCGCTTGCCGGCAGTCCGGTGCTGAGCGTCGGCGGCGACACCCGCTTTGACTTTGATGCAGGCAAGCTCGCCGACTCGCACGTGCTCGCCGATTGCATGGTCTGGAACGGCATTCACGCATTTGTGGCCTACGCGTTCGACGATCATGCTCTCTGGGCAGGTATGCGCCTCGCCCTGGGGCCGGCGGAGGTGGTTGGGGCCGGTGCCCCGGCCCACTTCAATTCGGTCAGCCCGTCTGGGTCCACTATTTATGGCGCGGTGACCATGCGCACCCAGCCGCGCGAGAGCCTGCTCTGGCCGGCGACCCGTACGATCGAAGTCCCGTTGGAAGGCGACCTGCGCGCAGAGGAGTCCGGATTCCTGCTGCCCAATCGCTCCCGGGTTTCCTCCACGGCCTATATGCTCGAGGAGATGGCGCGGGATCCGACCGTAAATACGGTGATTCTGAGCATTGGCGCATTGCAGGTAGGCCTAGCCACCGTCGAGGAGATCCGGGCCGCCATCTTTCAGCTGCGCGCGGCGGGCAAGACCGTCGTTGCCGAGCTCATGCATGCCGATGAAAAGGCCTACATGGTGGCTGCCGCAGCCAACCATATCCGCGCCGACAACTTGGCGACATTTACCCTGAACGGTTTTGCCGCCCAGAGCATGTTCCTGACCGGAGCGTTGGCCAAGATCGGTGTGCGTTTTGACGCCGTCGCCATCGGCCGTTTCAAGACCGCCCCCGATCAGCTCACCCGTACCAGCAGTCGTGACGAAGACCGGGAAGTGTTGCAGGAGCTGATCGGTCAGGCCACCGACCAGCTGACGCAGGTGCTGACCAGCGATCGCCATCTGACAGCCAAACAGGTGGACGATATTTTCGCCAAAGGAATATTCACCGCCGCACAGGCCAAGGACCTGGGGCTCGTCGACGAGCTGACCCAGCCTATGGATCCGAACGCGCCGGTTGCGGTGCGCACGACCGGCGAGAGCTGGCAGGAGCACAGTGTTCATCCACGCCGGTGGGCGAGCGTGCCGGAGATCCGGGTCGTGCCGATCAGGGGTACGGTGGTCGTCCACGGCGGCGACGATCCATTGCCGGGCGAGGCGACCGACGTGCAGTCGGTCCTCGCCGCGCTCGAAGACGCCATGAACGACTCTTTGGTACTCGGCGTCGTTTTGCGCATCGAGTCTCCGGGCGGAGATGTGGCCGCGGCCGACATGATGTGGCGGGCGATTCGCCGCTTTGCCGACGTCAAACCGATCGTTGCGTCGATGGGAGATGTGGCGGCCTCCGGGGGCTATTATGTTGCGGCCCCGACCCATCTGATCTTGGCTCAGCCCAATACGATCACGGGCTCGATCGGCATCTTCTCGCTCAAGCTCGATGTGGCCGGCCTATTGAAAAAGCTCGATGTCAATGTGGAGGTCGTGAAAAAAGGTGAGCACGCGGACTGGGAATCGATTTTTCATCCGCTGACCGACGCGGACCGCGAGCGGGTCAGGCTCAGCCTGGCTGCGTACTACGACACGTTTGTCGCCAAAGTCGCGGCCGGGCGCAAGATGACCCGAGCGAGGGTCGAAGAGCTGGCGCAGGGAAGGGTCTATACGGGCGCCGATGCGGTCAAGAACGGCCTGGCCGATCGGTTGGGGGGCCTTGGCGACGCGGTTGCGGAGATCCGTGCGCGCGCCCACGTCCCCGCCAACAGCGATGTGCACGTGACCTTTCCGCGCGAGCGCCTGGGCCTGGCCGCCGCTTTGTTGCAGCTGGTACTTGCGGCGCAAAGCCATTCGGGACAGAGTGTCCAAGAGCTCGTGGAGCATTTGGCGATGATGGAGCGCCGGGTGTGGGCTCTTTGGCCTGGGCCTTACCAGGTGGTGCCGTAATGGAGTGGCCTCTGGTACTCGATGAGGGAGCGATCGGCGCGCAGGCCCTGTCGGCCCTGGCTCTCGAGCGGGCAACCGGCGTTCTGACCTGGTCCGGGCGCGACGAGAGTGTGCGTCTGTACCTGCGCTCCGGACGGCCCGAGGCCACCCTTGACGAGGCCGGAGGGCTCAAGCGGGACAAGTCCGCCGTGCAGAATCTGGTGCGCGGGATGGCCTGCGTCACCAATGGCCTGCTCACGTTCGACCCCAAGGAAATTGCCATCGACGACTCGTTCGGCATGGATACCCTGGGTCTGGTTCTAGTGGCCCTGGTGCGTGCGGCGACTCCCCAGTCGCTGGGTGCGCTCTGGCAAAAACAACGGGACGCAGCGCTGGAAGCTACCGCCAGTTTCGACAAGGTCAGCGGTGCCCTCGCCCAGATCGGTGCCGACAACCTCGCCAAGTCCGATATGACCGGGCCGGTGGCTGCCGTGACCATGCGCCTGGGCGATGCCCGGCTCGGCGCGCTGACGGCCCTGTGGGTTCTGGGTGGGCTCAAGCTGACCAAGAAGGCAGCCGCGACCGTATCGGCCGCATCGGCACCGGCCAAGCCGGCGGCGGCGAGCAATCCAGTTCTCGAGCGGATTGACGTGGTTTTTGCCTCGCTCGACAAACAGAGCCATTACGAGATTCTGGGCGTGGCGGACAACGTCAGCGCCGAAGACATTCGCAAGGCCTATTACGAGGCGGCCAAGCTCTGGCACAGCGACCATTTTTCGGGCACCGAGCTGGGCGAACGGGTGCGCAAGGTCGAAGCCATTTTTGTGCGCGTCAATGAGGCGCTCAAAATCCTGAGCGACGCCAAGGAGCGCTCCAACTACGACTTTCTCCTCGGTCGCAAGAGGAAGGGCCTGCCGACCGATGTCAACGTCATTATGGAGGCCGACACCATCTTTCGCCGTGCTCAGGCCCTGGTGCGGCGGGGCCAGGCGCCGGCCGCCGAGCCTCTGCTACAAAAGGCTCTCGAGATGAACAAGGGCGAAAGCGATTTCTGGGCCTATTGGGGCTACGCCTATTTCTGCGCCAAAGGCACCGAGTCTTTTCCGGAAGCCAAGAAAGCCATCGATGAGGCCTTAAAGCTCAACGAAAAAAGCGATGCGGCGTACGAGTTTCTCGGCCGCATGGCGCGGGTCACCGGTGACAACGCCGCGGCGCAGCGCCATTTCAAGAAATGCCTCGAGCTCAATCCCCGCAATCGCGATGCGGAGCGCGAATTGCGCCTGATCGAGATGCGCGGCACCCACGCTCCCGACCGAATCGGCAGCAAGCCCGGCCTGCTATCGAGAATCCTGGGCCGGTGAAGCTACCCTGCGAGTCTTTGATTGCCACTCGGGTGTCCCATTTTGCGACACCGGGCCCGAGTGGCTCGCCAGGTCCCGCAAAACACGGGCGTTTTCTTGGCCGGGCCGGTGGCACCTGTCTTGCATTTCTATGCGGGCATGAGCTACCC
>Ga0182027_10012283_pt1 | contig 12036 bp, 8 predicted proteins | sample 712E1DmetaG_FD_121300 | JGI IMG/M metagenome (GOLD analysis project Ga0182027, IMG submission 121300) | Permafrost microbial communities from Stordalen Mire, Sweden - 712E1D metaG (Illumina Assembly) | ecosystem: Environmental > Terrestrial > Soil > Wetlands > Permafrost | place: Sweden...
GCCGGTGAATGGACTTGAGCTGTGCGGCGAGATTCAATAGCCGTCTCAAGCCCAGCGTTTCGCCGTTTTGGATTTGCCCTGTCCTGATTATCCAGCTGTCGAAAATTGTTGATTCTGTTCGATCGTTTCTCCGGGCGCCGCCCATGCACCTGATGAATTTAATTTTCAATCGGCGGGAGTGTCCGGCCATCCGCGCGCCGGGGAGCGCCGCTGCGGAGGCCTGCCGCAGCACCGGACTTGCTGAGCCATGACAAAAGACCCGTCACCGGATCGCGCCGGAACCAGCCGATCGTGGCTCTTCATGGGTTCTTCTGATCGCCTGTTCGCGCGCTATGCGGTCGCGGTCGTGGTGGTCGGCCTTGGCTTTTTGTTGCGCCTTCCGTTCGCCGGGGATTTCGGATCCCGCATTCCGTATGTCACCCTGTCTCCGGCCGTGATGCTTGCGGCCGTGCTCGGCGGATTCGGACCGGGACTGCTGGCGACCAACCTTGCGACCCTTGGAGCGGCGTTTTGGATCCTCACCCCGACCGGGCAGTTTAAGATCGAGAATTGGTCCGATATTGTCGGCCTGGCGCTGTTCATGGGCACGGGTGTGTTCATGAGCGCGGTGGCGGGCCTGTACCGTGAGACCAGGGGGCGGGCGGCGGCGTATGACCGCGAGCAGGCGATCCGCGAGACCGAGGAGCGCATCCGCACGATCGCCAATGTTCCCGCGCCTCCGCCCCCGGTCAGCCGTCCCGAGTCCCGTCCTCCGATGCCGATGGGCCAGTTCAAGCGGCGTCTGTTGCTCGACGTGGCTTTCGCGCTTGCCATCGGTTTGCTTGCGGGCGTGGGCGCGGCCTCATATCGGACCATGACGGCCACGCGGGAGGCCGAGTTGTGGGAACAGCACAGTTACACTGTCATCAGTGAACTGGACGATCTGCTCCAGTCGCTCCAGAGCGTGGAGACCGGGCAACGAGGCTTCCTCATCACCGGGGATGTGCAGTTTTTGAGACCGTATACCGGGGCACTCGGCCAGGTGGACCGCCATCTGGACGCCTTGCGGACGCTAACCATCGACAACCCGCGACAGCAGCGACGACTGGCCGAGATCGAGTCGCTCATCCACCGCGATCTCGCGGAGCTTCGGGAATCCATCGCGTTGCGCTCGGCAAAAGGATTCGAGGCCGCCAGTGATGCAATGAAGGCGGGGCGGGGCGAGCCAGCCATGGCCGAGATCCATCAAAAGGTGGAACTGGCCCAGGAAGAGGAGGCGCAATTGCTGAAGAACCGGATTGCCGCAAAAGAAGCGAGCGCCAGCGCCACGATCCGCTGGGTTGTGATTGGCGCGACACTGGGCGGCGCCGGTCTGCTGCTGGTGTACGTTTTCTTCAAGATCGAGTTTGTGCGGCGTCGGCGGATTGAGCAGGAACTGCGCGTCTATCAGGATCACCTCCGGGACCTGGTCAACGTGCGCACACTGGAATTGCAGGCGAGCGAGGAGCGCATGCGGGTCACACTCACAAGCATCGGCGACGCGGTGCTGGTCGGCGACGCGGAAAGCCGGGTGACATTTCTCAATCCCGTCGCCGTCGCACTGACCGGCTGGCGGACGGAGGAGGCACAGGGCCAGCCTGTCCGGAGCGTGTTCAAGATCATCAACGGACAGACCCGCAGGCCGGCGGTGGACATCGTCGAATCCGTCCTGCGCGAGAAACGCGCTGTCGCCCTGGCCAATCACACCGCGCTGGTCGCCAAAGACGGCCGGGAGATTCCCATCGAGGACAGTGCAGCGCCGATCCTGGACGCAGCCGGCAATGTGACCGGTGTGGTTCTCGTCTTCCACGATGTCACCGAGAAACGACTCGTGCAGGAGGAACTGGCCGAGAGCCGGGAACGACTGGAAATCGCTCTGGCCTCATCCGAGATGGCGCCCTTCGAATGGGACATCGCCAACAACAAGCGCACCTGGGGTGAAGGTGTTCATCGTCTGTTGGGAACAACACCCGAGACCTTCCGGGGCACGGCCGAGGAGTTCTTCCAGGCAATTCACCCAGACGACCGCAGCGCCACGCAAGCCGCCCTCACCAGGGCCGTCGATACAACGGCCTACGAGACCGAGTATCGCGTGGTCTGGCCGGATGGCAGCATTCACCACATTGCCGCGAGGGGGAGGGTTCACCGGGACAGCCAGGGTCGGGCCGTCCGGCTGGCGGGCATTTGCTGGGACATCACCGCGCGCAAGCAAACTGAGGAGATTCTCCGGTTCCTCGGGGAGTCGAGCGGCACGGGTTCCAGCGAGGACTTCTTCCTGACGTTGGCCACCACTCTGGCCCGGATTTTGGGCATGGAGTTTGTCTGCATCGACCGGCTGGACGACGAACTGCTCACAGCCCGGACGCTGGCCGTCTTCCACGACGGTCGATTTGAAGACAACGTCTCCTATGCGCTGAAAGACACACCGTGCGGCGATGTGGTGGGCAAGTCGATCTGCTGCTTCCCCCGGGACGTGCGCCGGTTGTTTCCCATGGATGCGGTGCTGCAGGACCTGCAGGCGGAGAGCTACGTCGGCACAACTCTCTATGGCCCGCAAGGGAAGCCCATCGGGCTGATTGCGGTTATCGGGCGCAATCCGCTGGTTGATATGCGGCAGGCGGAGTCGATCATGCGAATCGCGGGGGTTCGCGCGGCTGGCGAGCTGGAAAGACAGGAGGCCGAGGCGGCACTGCGCCGCAGCGAGGAGCGATACCGAAACCTGGTGGATGTCTCCCCGAACGCGATCTTCGTCAATCGCAACAACCGGATTGTGCTGGTGAACCCGGCGGCACTGCAACTCTTTGGCGCGACGGCACCGGAGCAGGTGCTGGGCAAGACGCCGTTTGACCTGTTCCATCCCGACTACCACGAGGGCATCCGCGGACGCATGCGGCGGTTGGAGGGCGGAGAGAAGATCGTCCTCATCGAGGAAAAGATCGTGCGGCTGGACGGCCTGGTGGTGGATGTCGAGGTCGCGGCGTCGCGGTTCCAAGACCAGGAAGGGCCGGCCGATCAGGTCATCCTGCGGGACGTCACCGAGCGCAAACGCCAGGAGGAGCAGTTGCGCAAGCTCAACCGCACGCTGCAGGCGTTGAGCCGCAGCAGTCAGGTCCTGGTCCGCGCGACCGACGAGACGGCGTTTTTGCGTGACGTATGCCGGTTGATCGTGGACGAATGCGGCCATGCGATGGTGTGGATCGGTTTTGCGGAGGAGGATGAGGCCAGGAGCATCCGGCCGGTCGCATCTGCGGGCTTCGAGGCCGGGTACCTCGAAACGCTGAAGCTGACCTGGGCCGATACCGAACGGGGCCGCGGCCCAACCGGCACGGCCATCCGAACGGCCAAGCCGAGCCAGTGCGCCAACATGCACACCGACCCGAAATTTGCACTCTGGCGGGAGGAGGCGGTCAAGCGGGGTTATGCATCATCCCTGGCCCTCCCCCTGTTGACCGCAGAGAAGGCGTTTGGGGCGATCACGATTTACTCCCGGGAGCCGGATCCATTCTCCGACGCAGAGGTGAGTCTGTTGAGCGGGTTGGCAGATGATCTCGCCTTTGGCGTCGTCGCTCTCCGGTTGCGTGTGGCGCGGCAGCAGGCGGAGAAGGCGTTGGAGCAGGAACGCCGGGATCTGGAACGAAAGGTCGACGAACGCACCGGGCAGCTGCAGGAGTTCAACGCCCAGTTGATCGCGGAAATGGACATCCGGAAGGAGAAGGAAGCCGAGCTGAGGGCGGCGGAGTTTCGATTCCGCACAGTGGCTGAATTCACGCAGGACTGGGAATACTGGGAAACCCCCGAACACACCCTGCGCTATTGTTCTCCGTCGTGTGAGGGGATTACTGGGTATTCCAGCAAGGAGTTGGTGGCCGACCCGGGACTGATGGAACGGATGATCCACCCGGAGGACATGGAGATCTGGCGGGATCACCGGCAGGACGCGTGCACAAAGTCGAGGGCTGGTATCATCCAATTCCGGATCCGGCGAAAGGGCGGCGGCATCCGCTGGATCGAACACGCGTGCCAGCCCGTGTTGGGGGAGGACGGGGCGTATCTGGGCATTCGCGCAGGCAACCGCGACGTCACGGCGCGCCGGGATGCGGAACTGGAGACACAGCGCTTGCGGTATGAACTCGCGCACGTCACCCGCGTCACCACTCTGGGTCAGCTCGCCGCCTCGCTGGCCCATGAACTGAACCAGCCCCTCGGTGCGATCCTGTGCAACGCGGAGGCCGCCCAAAGCCTCCTCGCCGCGGGCCGCGAGAACCTCGATGAGGCGCGGGGCGCCCTGGGCGACATCATCGAGGACGACCAGCGCGCGGGCCACGTCATCCGCCGGCTGCGGGCGATGTTCCGAAAGGAAGCCGTCGAGAGGCAGCCGCTTGACGTCAATGACCTCGTGCGCGACACGCTCGTCCTGCTGCGCAGCGAGCTGGTCATCAAGAATGTCGCCGCGCAGCTTGATCTGGCGCCCGGGCTCCCGTTGGTGGCTGGCGGCCGGGTGGAACTGCAACAGGTGGTCATGAACCTCGTGTTGAACGCCGCGGATGCGATGGCCGGCCAGGAATCCGGACGGCGCAGCATGCGGGTGTTGACGTCGGTCGATGGATCGCGCTGGGTGCGGGTGTCCGTGTCCGATTCCGGGCCGGGTCTCCCGGCCGAGCTGATTGCCGAGAGGTGGGAGCCGTTCTTCACCACCAAACCCGGCGGAATGGGCATGGGTCTGTCGATCAGCCGGTCGATCATCGAATCCCATGGCGGCCGCCTGTGGGCCGTCAACAATCCCGACCGGGGCGCGACCTTCCACTTCGCGTTGCCGGTCATCGAAGGAAGTTCCGCATGAATGAGCCCAGCCCAATCGTACTCGTTGTGGATGATGACGCGGGCTTTCGCCGAGCGTTGCATCGTCTTCTCAAAGCCGAGGCGCTCGAAGTCGAGTTGTTCTCGTCCGCCGAAGAGCTGCTGAAGCGCGGACCTCTGGATGGTCCCGGCTGCATCCTCCTGGATCTGCAATTGCCCGGGTGCAGCGGCCTCGACCTGCAAACGAAGTTTGCCGCGCGAGGCATCGCCACTTCCATCGTGTTCCTGACGGGACACGGCGACATCCCGAGCAGCGTGACTGCGATGAAGGCGGGCGCCGTCGATTTCCTGACAAAGCCGGTCCAGAAAGCGACGTTGATGACCGCGGTGGGGCAGGCGTTCGAGCGCGACCGCAACCGGCGCGCCACCGACGCCTGGAAGCAGGAGGCGCTTGGCCGGCTCCGGTCGCTCACGCCCCGGGAGACGGACGTCCTGCGCCTCGTGGTGCGCGGGATGTTGAACAAGCAGATCGCCGCGGAACTTGGCACGAGCGAAGCAACGATCAAGGTGCATCGGGGAAGAGTGATGCAGAAGATGCAGGTTCCTTCGGTTGCCGAACTCGTGCGGGTGGCGGAGGCAGCGGGGGTGGGTGCCAGCTGATTGTATTAGCGGAAGGTCTGATGTCCCTCCCGGTGGGTTTCTGGTAGGATGCCTTTGAAGTGAAACCCCTCTGTCCTTGTTCCGGTCAGCTTCATGCATCCCGATGGCCCAAGGTGCTGGCATGGCCTGGGGCGGCGCCTCGCTTGTGATATGAATCCCGTCGATTCGAAGCTCACCGTTGCCGTGGTCGACGACGATGCGTCCATGCTTCGTGCGCTGGCGCGGCTGGTGCAGACTGCGGGATACGCGGTCAAGCCGTATGCTTCCGCCGCGGAGTTTCTCGACGGTGGCGTGTCCGGCGCGATCTGTTGTCTGGTCGTGGACGTGCAAATGCCGGATATGGACGGTTTCGAACTGGCCGGCGCGCTGGCGCAGCGCGGAATTTCCATTCCCGTTCTGTACATCACGGCGCATGATTCCACGTGGGCTCGTGAGAAGGCCGCGGAGGCCCACGCGCAGGGTTTCCTGGTGAAGCCGTTCGAACCAAAGCAATTGCTTGGCGCCATCTCCGGCACCCTGCGACCCAGTCGGGACGTGGCGGGGGCACCCGCATGATCCTCCGGTTCGTCGGCCGAAAAACGGCTCCAGCCGTTTTTCTTTCGCCCGGAGGACTTCGTCCTCCGGGCTGCTAGATGCTTGCCTGCTGGCGGCCGACAAATCACGCTGCCCTGTCGTGCCCAATTCATTCGGCAAGATCTTCACCGTCACCACCTGGGGCGAAAGCCATGGGGGGGCTTTGGGCGTTGTGGTGGACGGATGCCCGCCACGACTTCCGCTTGGGGCAGCCGAGATCCAGGCCGAACTTGACCGCCGCCGCCCGGGTCAGAGCGACCTCGTCACGCCGCGCCAGGAAGAGGACAGGGTGGAGGTTCTTTCCGGCGTTTTCGAAGGGCGCACAACCGGCGCGCCGATCTCACTCCTGGTGCGCAACACCGACGCGCGCCCGGGGGCATACGACGAGATGAAGGAGAAACTGCGGCCCTCGCATGCGGACTTCACGTATCAGACCAAGTTCGGCGTCCGCGATCACCGGGGAGGCGGACGCTCGTCGGCGCGCGAGACGGTCGGCCGGGTCGCCGGCGGCGCGATCGCCAGGAAGATCCTGCGCCTCGCCGGCGTGGAAATCCGCGCATTTGTCACCCGCGTCCACGACATCGAGGCGCCGCCGCTGGAGCAGTTCCCGTCGCTCGATGATGTCGAATCTTCTCCCGTCCGCTGTGCCGACGCCGCCACTGCCGCGCGCATGATCGAGTGCATCAAGGCGGTGCGGGCCGAGGGCGATTCAGTCGGAGGCGTGATCGAATGCCGGGTCCGGGGAGTGCCGGCAGGTCTGGGCGAGCCGGTGTTCGACCGGCTGGAGGCGGATCTCGCGAAGGCGATGCTCTCCTTGCCGGCGACCAAGGGATTCGAGATCGGCAGCGGTTTCGCCGGCACGTTTCTCAAAGGGTCCGAGCACAACGATCTCTTCGAGAACCGCTCGGGCCAGGTGCGCACCGGGACGAACCGAAGCGGCGGTGTTCAGGGCGGCATCAGCAACGGCGAGGAAATCCGCTTTCGCGTCGCATTCAAGCCGACCGCAACGATCCTCCGCCCGCAAGCGACGGTCGACTTCCAGGGCAATCCGGCCGAGCTCATGGGCCGGGGCCGGCACGACCCGTGTGTGCTCCCGCGCGCCGTGCCCATTATCGAGGCCATGGCTGCGCTCGTGCTGGTCGACCACTGGATGCGCAACGCCGCGCAGACCGCGACGTTCAAGTTCTGAACTTGGCATCCTCGATGATGCGGCGAACAAAGGTGGCGCCTGTCTTTGACCGGCGACGTCGCTGATCTGAGCCGGACTCATTCGATTGATGCAGGGTCGCCGCTCAGCCTGTCCTCCATAGGCTTGGCGACGGGGGATCGGCGGACCGTTCTCCCTTATTCGATTGATGTAGGGTCGCCGCTTGTCGGCGGACCACTATCCGAATGAATCGCGGCCCGGACGCAAGGTCCGGCCCTACAGTGTAGGGTCGCCGCTCAGCCTGTCCTCCATAGGCTTGGCGACGGGGGATCGGCGGACCGTTCTCCCAACACGAAGACCTAGAGCGGCTCCGCCGCAACCAAACGTAGGGGAGCGATCTTGCCTGCTGTGCCGTAGCCTTGGCGAAGGCTGGTCGCGCCCTTCAAAGGGACGCAGCAAGCCTGCGCCCCTACGGGACTCACCCGCCTCGCTGCATAGGAAAACCGTGCAAAAATGAGAGGGTCTGGAGAGATAGTTAGACAAAGAACGAACCACGATAACCGAATCAGAATCCGTCCTCTGTGGCTTTGTGACTCGTGGTGAAGCTTCCGGTTTGAACCTGGGCGCGGAAGGTGTTTGCACCGGAGGCAGCGGAGCAAGCAGAGTCATGGCAAAAGTGAATGCCTATTTGCACTCTGCTCCCTCCGCGTCCTTCTGTAGAGATCATCACGTGAGGAAAAATGAGCTCTGATAAACCCTCGGTCTATCTCATCCTCGGCACGGCTGGCTCGGGCCGGCGCGAAGTCGTGGCCGACCTGATCGAAGGCGGCCTCGGCGGGGATGATCATGCGCTCGTCCTGCTCTCAGCCGACGAAGCTGCCTGCGAGGCCGACGCCGGCCTCGGTACGCCCGGGCGCTGGCGGTGGAGCGAAGGCCGCATCGAGGCGCCCGCGCTCGGCGACGCCACGCACGTGTTCCTGATCGCGGACGGCCGGCGCAACCCGGTCGACCAGGTCGAAGCCTTCCAGGCGTGGCTGCCGGCGAGCGGCGGGGATCTCGCGCGCATCGTGTGTGTCATCCATTGCGCACTCGCAGCCAAACACCACGAGCTGCTCGCCTGGTTCGATGCCTGCGTCCATTTCTCCGACGTCGTGCTCCTCAACCGGCGTGAGGGTCTGGCCAACAAATGGATGTCGGATTTCCAGGCGCGCTATGCCTCGCAGTTTCTGCCCTGCCTGTTCGAGCTCGTGAAGGACCGCCGCGTGAAGAACCCGGCGCTGATCCTCGAACCGCAGGCGCGCCGGATGTCGCACGTGTTTGATGAGGAGCTGAACTGGGAGGTCACGGGCGTGGCCGAGGACGAGGCGGAAGGAGACGAGGAGGTCGAGGCGCACGCCGAGGTGGATCCCTACATCGAGCGCCGGCCGGGGGGGCGGCGCGTGAAGGAGATCCCTGACGTGGCGAAATATCTTGCCTGATAATCGGCGGAAATCGGACGCCCGTTTGTGGTAGGGTTGCGCGACATTATTCCGCCATGGACCCAGATTCTGCAGATCACACTCTCATTGCTCGTGGCTGCGAGCGCCAGTCCCTCGACAAGCTCGGGACCCTGAGCCTGTCGAACGGACGATCGGACCGGAACTCAACTGCGAGGCTCAATATGAATCGCCACGTGCCGCCAGATCCGCACATGGCTCCGGTCCAGTCCGCCGGACCGGCCGGCGCCTTGCTGCCGGGCCGCCGGGAGATGTACCGCGCGTTCGCCCGGCGCGATTCCGCCTACGAAGGAGTGTTCTACGCCGGCGTGAAAACCACCGGCATCTTCTGCCGGCCAACCTGCCGCGCCAGGAAACCGCGCGCCGAGAACGTTGAGTTCTTCGCCTCGGCGTCGGAGGCTCTGCACGGCGGCTACCGGCCGTGCCGGCTGTGCCGGCCGATGGACCCTGTACCGGTGCCGCCTCCGGTCGTAGCGCGATTGCTGCGCGCGGTGGAGGCGAATCCCGGAGCCCGGCTGACAGACAAGGATCTCGCCGCGATGGGCATCGACCCGTCGACGGCCCGGCGCCGGTTCTGCGCCTACTGCGGGCTGACGTTCCAGGCGTACCAGCGGGCCCGGCGCATGGGCCTGGCGCTGCACGAGGTGCGCGCGGGCCGGCCGGTCATCGAAGCCCAGCTGGACGGCGGCTATTCCTCAAACAGCGGATTTCGCGATGCGTTTCTCCGGATCTTCGGCAAGCCGCCGCGCGGTGCGCGGTCCGACGACTGCCTGATCGCCCGGCGCATCGACACCCCGCTGGGCGGAATGCTGGCGCTGGCGGACCGCGCTGGGTTGCGGATGCTGGAATTCATGGACCGCCAGGGTCTTGAAAACGAGATCGACCGATTGCGCAGCCGGCTGCATTGCGCCGTGGTGCCCGGAACGAACGCAACGCTGGAAGCGGTCGAGACGCAGTTGCGGCGCTATTTCGCCGGCGAACAACTCGGATTCGATCTAGCGCTGGCGCCGGTCGGCTCCCCGTTTCAGCTCGCCGTGTGGGGTGCATTGCGGCGCATCCCGGCCGGCGCGACGCGGTCCTACGCCTGGATCGCGGCGGAGGTCGGGCGTCCCGGCGCACAGCGGGCCGTCGGCAGAGCCAACGGCTCCAACGTGATGTCGATCGTCATCCCGTGCCACCGCGTCATCGGCGCGGACGGCTCGCTCTCCGGCTACGGGGGAGGCGTATGGCGCAAGCAGCGCCTGCTCGACCACGAGCGGGCTTTTTCCCGGACGACTCCTGGAAAAAGCCCATAGGGCGGCTGGCGGCCACAGACGGCACATAAGGCACAAGAGCCGCAGAAGGATCTGTCTCCCTTCTGTGCGTTTTGAGCCTTTTGTGGCCATAGATGCCTTGGGGGGCCACAAGAGGCACAAAAGACACAGAATCCGTCTCCCCTCTGTGGCCGATGACCCTGCTCCGTGTCAGCGACCTTCATTGATCTCGTGAAATCCGAGAATAAGAAACGTGCTGACGATGAAAGATCGTGATGGCCATTTGAAGGTACCGGAGTCACAGGGTCGGGCATGAACGAAACCCATATCCTACAGCTTTGTGCGACGATCCGTGAAACCGCATTCGCGATCCACCGCTACCACCGGCACGGACATCTCGAGAAGATCTATGAAAACGCTCTGGCCCACCGACTCCGCAAACTGGGACTTGACGTCCGCCAGCAGCATCCGCTGCAGGTGTTCGACGAAGACGGGACTTTGCTGGGCGAGTTCTTTGCCGATCTGCTCGTCGCCAACGAATTGATCGTCGAGTTGAAAGCCTGTCGGCAGTTGGTAGGTGAACACACCGCCCAGGTGCTTGGCTACCTCCGGTCATCGCGGCTCGAGCACGCGCTCTTGATCAATTTCGGCGCACCCGTGATTCAGATCAAGAAGTTCATTCTCAACGATCCCTTCCGTTCGGAGAGTGACCAGCCACAAAAGTAATTCCTTATGTGCATCTTGTGCCGAGGATTCTCGGTGGCCACAGAAGGCACAGAAGGCACAAGAGCCGCAGAAGGAGCTGTCTCCCTTCTGTGCTTTCCGAGCCTCTTGTGGCTAAAGATGCCTTGGTGGCCACCGAAGGCACAAGAGCCGCCGGAGAATCTGCCTTCCTCCTGTGCTTTCTGAGCCTCTTGTGGCGATTCAGATTCAGCTTCTGAGCTTGCTGAGGCTGGCGGCCCTGCTACTTCACGCCCGCGGCGGCGACGGCCTTCACGAACTCCTGCGCCCTGGCCGTGATTGCGGTCCAGTTCTTCTCCTTGAGCGATTTGCCGTCGACGAGCGCGCCCCCCGCCGCGCCCGCCATCGCGCCGGCCTTGAGGAACTCGCCGATGGTCTGCGGCGTCACTCCGCCGGTCGGGACCAGTTCGATCTGGGGGAGGGGAGCCTTCACCGACTTGATGTAGGCCGGACCAAAAAACTCAGCCGGAAACACTTTCACGGCATCGGCGCCGGCTTCCCAGGCGGCGACGATCTCGGTTGGCGTGAGCGCGCCAGCGAACACCGGCACGCTATAGCGGCGGCACAGCGTAATCACATCGGGCCGCAGCGCCGGAGTGACGATGAACCGTGCGCCGGCGAGAATGCCGGCGCGCGCGGTCTCGGCGTCGAGCACCGTGCCCAGACCGAAAAGGAAGTCCGGCAGTTCGGCCGACGCCTTCTCCAGCATCGGAATGGCGTCCGGCGTGGTCATGGTGAGCTCGATGCTGGTCAGCCCGCCGGCGGCGAGGGCGCGGGCGCAGTCGAGCAGGCCGTCGGGGCTGTCGGCGCGGATGATGGCGATCACCTTCTCCGTCTTGATCTTCGCGAGGACCATTTCCTTTTTCATAGGTTGGGGACAGTCTGGCGGCCGGGGGATGAAAGGGAAACTGATTTTGCGGCCGGATGGGGAACAGTAGTGCAGGGGAATTCGGACGCCCGATCGATCTTACAGGAGGAAGCAGAGGTAGCGGAGAGAGGCAGATCAGGCCTTCGATCCATTTTACCCAAGGAAACGCATTTGACGCCGGGGATTGGCACCGATGGGGAATCTGGCCACGAAAAGGCACGAAAACCCACGAAGAAGGAAAGTCATGCAGGTTGATCGAGCCACAGTTGTCGTTGGCTTGGGATCTGCGACCAAATCGAACTGCCTAAATTGGATTTAATCCAGCTGAGCGTTCCTGGCGGGGGCACCGCCGGCGAAATCTTTCTTGCGCGGAGGGGAGGGTATGTTTCTCCTAACCGCTCCCATTTGCGCCCAGGTGGTGGAACTGGTAGACACGCAGGTCTCAGAAGCCTGTGCTTAACCGCATGGGGGTTCGAGTCCCCC
>Ga0182027_10012285_pt1 | contig 12036 bp, 8 predicted proteins | sample 712E1DmetaG_FD_121300 | JGI IMG/M metagenome (GOLD analysis project Ga0182027, IMG submission 121300) | Permafrost microbial communities from Stordalen Mire, Sweden - 712E1D metaG (Illumina Assembly) | ecosystem: Environmental > Terrestrial > Soil > Wetlands > Permafrost | place: Sweden...
ACCGGCATCGGCATCGGCACGCGCAAGGTGTCGGCGCCAGCACTTGAAAGCGGCCAGTTCGATCTCAAACCCGAGTACATCGGCAGCGGCCTCGCCTACTACGACGCCACCAAGACCACCGGCGACCCGGCTACCAACGCCGCTGCGCTCCAGGCGATCCTCAGCGGCAAGGGCGGCGGCATCACGGTTCTAAACTACTCGCCGGCCGCCGACCAGAACGCGTTCGTGGTCACGCAGGCGACCGCGACCAAGTACCACCTGGCCACGATTAGCGACCTCACCGCGGTCGCAACCCAGCTGAAGTTCGGTGTTGCCACCGACTGCTCGACCAACCCGGTCTGTGCGGCGGCGATCAAGACCGCTTACGGCATCGACCTCTCGAGCGCGCTGCCGCTCTCCGCCTGCGACCAGCCGATGGTCGACGCGATCAAGGCGGGCACGATCGACGTCGGCGAGCTCTGCTCGACGCAGCCCGACATCGCCCAGAACGGCTGGGTCGTCCTGACCGACGACAAGCACACGCAGCCGGCCGATAACATCGCCCCGCTCGTCCGCAACGACTACCTGGCCAAGGTGGACGCGACGAGCTTCGAGAAGATCCTCAACGATGTCTCAGCCAAGATGAACACGGCCGATCTCACCAAGCTCAACGCCGAGTACGTCTTCGACAAGAAGGACATCGGCACCATCGCCAAGGAGTGGCTCACCACCAACGGTTTCTTGATGTAGCGGTTCCTCGCGCCATTTCGAACGGCCTGCCCCGAAATGGGCGGGCCGTTCCGATTCCGGGGAGTGGCGTTGCCGGGGTGGCGCGGATTCGGCTACCGGCCCCGCTCGGGGTTCACTCCGGCGCCGGGACGGCGGCCCGACCGCTGCCCGCGGTCTCGGTCAGGACCAGGCGTTCAGGGTCGCGGATGCCGACGGCATTGACGAGCGCCCCGGCCAGCAGGAGCGTCGCGGCCAGGCCCATGGCCAGGTGGAAGGAATCCGTGGACGACTCATTGGCGGCCAGGACGAGAGTTGGGCCGGCCGCCGGATCGGGTTTGTTAAGCGGCGCCAGTTCGGTCCGGATCTGCGTGGAGGACGTGTCGACGCCGGGCGCCTTGCTCGCAAGGTCGGAGTAGAAGGCTCCGGTGACCGCGACGAAGATCAAGGCCCCGGCGAGCTGCGGGCCGACCCTCGAGATGGCGTTGTTGACGGCGGAGCCCAGCCCGGCCCGGTTCTCCGGCACGGACGCCATCAGAGCTGTGGTGAGAGGCGCGACCGTGATGGCAAGACCCAATCCAAAGAGGAGTGCGGACGGCAGGAAATCGACCAGGTAGCCGCTCGACGGGATCCAGCTCGCTGGATCGCCCGGCGCCAGGTTCCACGGCGCGCTGTTCGACGGCACGCGAGCTAGCCACAGGATCCCCATGCCCATGATGGCAGGCCCGATGGCCATGAACCGCCGTGGACCGATGCGCGCCGACAGTGCCCCCACGCGCGACGACCCAAGCATGAGCAGAAGTGCGCCCGGCACGGAGATGAAGCCGGCGGCGGCCGCGGAGTAGGCCAGCGTCCCCTGCGTGAAGATCGACTGCTGGTAGCCGACGACGTACAGCGCGCCGTAGATCAGGAAGGTCGACAGGTTCGTGACCGAGAAGTTGCGCGAGCGGAAGAGCGCGAGCGGGACCAGCGGATGGCGGCCGTAGGCCATCAACACCACGAAGAGGACGCACGAGGCCGCGCCGACCGCGATGGCGATCGGGCCGACCAGGTCGCGCCACTCGTGCTGCTGGCCGTAGATGGCGCCGAAAGCGAGGCCGCCGACGGCGAGAGCCACGACAACCGCCCCGAGCCAGTCGAACGTCTTTGCCGCGTCCGGATTGCGGCTCTCCTCCACGTACCTCAACGCGGCAAAGAGAGCGATCGCGATGAGGGGCACGTTGAGGAAGAAGACCGCCCGCCACGAGATCGTGTCGACGAGCAGGCCGCCGACGACCGGGCCGAGGATCGCGGTAGCGGCCGAGGAGGCGGCCCAGAAGCCGAAGGCCCGGCCGCGTTCCGAGCCCTCGAACGTGTTCGTCAGCAGGGCCAGCGACCCGGGAACGAGCATCGCCCCGGCCGCGCCCTGCACGATCCGGAAGACGATCAACGCTTCGATGCTCGGCGCGAAGCCGCACAGCACCGACGCGCCGCCGAAACCAACGAGGCCGATGACGAAGAGGCGGCGGCGCCCGTATGCGTCGGCGAGGGCCCCGGACAGGATGAGCAGCGCGCTCAGGCTCAACAGGTAGCCGTTGTAGACGTACGACTGGCCTTCGAGCGCTCCAAAGTTGCTGCTCGGTAGATCCTGGCCGATCTTCTGGAGCGCGACGTTGACCACGGTCGAGTCCAGGAAGACGATACCGGAGCCGAGAATCGCGGCCAGGAGCGTGCCGGTCTTGCGGTTCATCGGTCCTTCTCTCGTTCCAACGCGTACGCGACCGCCTCCACGTCTGCCGGATCGAGCCTCGCCCAGTGGCCGTCCCGCCCGCCAGATCGAATGTACAGTTGCGCGCTAAAGTATCAAGGCCCCGCACAGGTCGTCCAATTGGCCGCCGATCGGCGCAGCCAGCGGGATGGCCATGCGCACAAGCCATCGGGTCTCGCGCCGAGATCGGCGTTGGAAGGAAGCGTCCCACGTGTCATGCAGAAGCAATCTCTCAGTTGCGACGATGACGATCGTCCTGGCCGTGAGCCTCGCCGCCTGCGGAGGTTCAACAGCTTCATCGGCACCGACGGCGGCCCCGACGGCGGCCCCGACCTCCGCTCCAACGGCGGCTCCCACCGTGGCCGCAATCGCGGCTACGCCGGTGCTCCTCCCGAGTGCCCTGACGACCGGCTCCGGCGATAGCTGCCCAACCGCAGTGACCGTCGATGCCGCATTGGGCACTACCCTCCCGAAGCCGGTGTCCATCGTGGGCGCCGCCGGAACGACGCTTCCCGCCGGCGCCACGGCCCTTACGTGCGAGTACGCGGGCAAGACTTACAACGTGATCATCGAGCTGATCACGAACGTCGACCCATCCAACATCTCCAAGTTCAGCGCCCAGTACCCGGTGCCGTACGTCAGCGTGTCCGGCGTCGGAGACCAGGCTCGTTCCTTCGTGCAGACCCTCGGCGCCGGCAAGGACAACGAAGGCGTCGTCGCGACCAAGGGCACGGCTCTCGTCGCCATCGTGGCCACCGCGACGCCTGCTTCGCTGGCCCAGGTGGAGGCCCTCGTCAACCAGCTGCTGTAGGCCGGCGATTCCGCCGGGCGGGCCGCATCGCATAGCTTCCCTTCCCCGCCACGGCGCATGGAATGGCCATGTCGTTGCGCTGGTCGGGCTTTCGGCCTGTCGAGCGGTCTTCCGAAACCGAAGGGGCCGAGGACAACGCATCATGCCTGATCAGCGCAAGGTGCGCCGACTCTTGACCGTGGTTGCCCAACATGATCTCTTTCAAGAAGCTCGTGGCCATGCCGATCGTGGCCGCGATACTCGTAGCCGGTTGCTCCAGCGCGGCCGCAACCACGGCGCCGACGCAGGCCCCGGCCACACAGGCCCCCGCCTCGCCGACCGCGGCGGTCGCGGGCCTTTCCTCGGCGCCGGCCGCAGGTGGCGCCACGGTGGCCACGGCGAGCACCAGCGCCGGGACCGTCCTTGTCGCCGGCGCGAACGGCATGACCGTCTACACCTTCTCGAGTGACACGGCCAACAGCGGCACCAGCGCTTGTTCCGGAGGCTGCGCCGCCACGTGGCCGCCGTTGACGGTCCCGGCCGGGACCACGCCGAGCAGAGGCACGGGCGTGACCGGCACGCTCGGAACGATTACACGGGCCGACACCGGAGCCCTCCAGGTCACATACAACGGGCTTCCGCTCCACTTCTACTCCGGCGACCATGCCGCCGGCGACACCAACGGCAAGTACCCGGGCTGGAGCTCCGTCAAGCCCTGACGGGCGCCGGACCAGGCCGACGATCACCCTGGGCGGGATGCGTCCAGGACCTCTCGCACCTTCTGGGCCAGCCGCTCCGGCGTGAACGGCTTGGGCAGGAACGCCCAGTTCAGGTCCGGGTGCGCCGACAGCACCGTCGCTTCTGCGTGGCCTGACATCAGCAGGGCACGCGACCGGGGGACGACGACAGACAGCCTCTCGAGGAGTTCGGGCCCACTCATTCCGGGCATCATCACGTCACTTACGATGATGTCGACCGCCGCGCCTGCACGGCTCGCAACCTCGATTGCCTCAACCCCATCCGCAGCTTCCAGCACGGTGTAGCCGTAGGCACGAAGAGCAAGCACCGCCAGCCGGCGGACGTGGGGCTCGTCCTCGACGACGAGCACTGTCTCCATGCCGGCGAGGGTCGGCTTGGGCAGCGCGGGCATGGGCGGCGTGTCCGCGGCCTCGGCGCTCCGGGGCAGATAGATGCGAAACGTCGTGCCCAGGCCCGGCTCGGAATACACGCGGATATGACCGCCCAAAGCCCTGACTATGCCGTGGCAGGTCGCCAGTCCGAGGCCCGTGCCCTTGCCCAGCTCCTTGGTCGTGAAGAACGGCTCGAATAGATGCTCACGAACTTCCGCCGACATGCCGACGCCCGTGTCGTCGACGGACAGCAGCGCGAAGGGCCCGGCGACGGCGCCTGGATATCTTCGTGCCTCCTCGTCGCCGACCGTCGTCTCGGAAGTCTCGATGAGCAGGCGACCGCCGTTGGGCATCGCGTCTCGAGCGTTGACGGTCAGATTTACCAGCAACTGCTGGATCTGGCCCGGGTCCGCCTGGACGATGCCGGCTCGCGGATCGAGGGCCGTCTCGATCTCGATGTCGTCGCCGAGGAGCCGCTGGAGCATCTTGGTCGAGTCGGCAACGAGGCAGCTCAGATCCAGGCGCCTCGGGGCAACCATCTGGCGGCCGGCGAAGGCGAGCAGCTGCCGCGTGATGGTTGCCGCCTGTTGCCCGGCGGTGGCCACCTCGTCCAGGTCGAGCCGGGCCGGGTGGTCCGCCGGCAACTCCGAGGGGAGGTCGAGCTTGCACATCTCGACGTATCCAAGGATCGCGGTGAGCAGGTTGTTGAAGTCGTGGGCCACGCCGCCGGCAAGACGCCCGATTCCCTCCATCTTCTGGGACTGGAGCAGCTGCTCCATGAGGGCCCGCTGCTCGGTTACATCCTGGATGACGCCGTCGTATGCAACGGGCGTCCCGTTTTCGCCGAACCGCAGGACCGGCGTGTTGCGCACCCACCGGACCGCCCCGTCCTTGCGCCGGATTCGATGCTCCAGCGGACCGGTCGGTTCACCCGCCACCGCCCGCCGGAATCGATCGATCGCGAGATCGCGGTCCTCGTCGACCACGAGGTTGAACCACAGGTCCGGGTCGCCCGACAACTCCTCCGCCGAATACCCCGTGACCGCGACACAACCGGGCCCGTGGCTCAGGCTGGCCGCCTGCCCGCTCTCGATCTTCGCGCTGACCACGTAGTCGGTGATCGTGTCGATGATGTCCCGATAGCGGGCCTCGCTCTCGCGCCGCGCCTCCTCGGCCAGCTTCAGGTCGGTTATGTCGTCCGAGATCCCGAGCACGTAACGGACCGCGCCCGCGTCGTCGAAGATGGGCAGCTTCGTCGTGTGCATGATCCGACGCCCCATACGTGGCACGGTGAGGGTCTCCTCGGGCACGTCCACGGTCTCGCCCGTCTCGACCACGTGCCTGTCCACCGAAGCGGAGAACGCCGTCTCTTCGGGTGGCCCCAGTGGCTGATCGTCCGTGCCGACCAGTTCGTCCCTCGTGTAGCCCATGGCCCGTTCGGCGGCTCGATTCACACGGACGAAACGGAGGTCCCGGGCGTCCTTGACAAACACCATCGTGGGTATGTTCTCGAGGATGTCCGACAGGAACCGTTCGCTCTCCTTGAGAGCCTCCTCGGCGCGTCTCTTGTCGGTGATGTCCTCGTAGGTGCCCAGGACTCCAACCACCCGGCCGTTCTCGTCGAGCAGAGGCGCCTTGCTGATATGCACCCAGCGGAGATCTCCGTCGGGTCGGAGCTGCCGGTCTTCGTAGTCGAGCTTGGGCCGGGCACTGGCGATGACCGCACGGTCATCGTCGACGTAACCGCCGGCGAACTCACGCGAGGCGAGGTCGTGGTCGGTCTTGCCGACGATCTCCGACGGATCGGATACGCCGACGTCGCTCGCAAACGGCGCGTTGCAGCCTGCGTAGACGGAACTGGTGTCCTTCCAGAAGACGCGTTGGGGGATCGAATCCAGGACCAGCCGAAGCATCTGGCGCGAGCGGAAGAGCTCGTCTTCCGCGCGCCGGCGAGCGACGATGTCGTGCAAGTTGGCCACGTAGCCGTCGCCAAATCTGGTGACGCTGACCTCGAAGTCGCGGCCGAAGCCTTCCGGGTCGCTGCGGTCGGCGACGTCGTGATCTCGCTCGGAATTGCGTATCAGCGGCTCGCCCGTCTCGACGACGCGGACGTACGCATCGAACTGCCCGTTCTCGCGCCGTCCCGGGAAGAGATCGAGGATGCGGTAACCGACCAGGTCGTCGTGCGCGACGCCGCTGATCCGGCTGGCGGCTTCGTTGGCATAGACGACTCGAAAGTCAACGATGCGCCCGGTCTCGTCGCGGATGGCGCTGTTGATAACGACACCGTCCACCAGCCCGTCCAGACACGCCGTTAGCGCCGCCCCGGGGCCGGCGGGCCAACTCACCGCGTCGCCGGAGAAATGCGGCCCGTCATCCAAGCCGCGGACGCCGGCATCGCCGGGATCTGGCCCAGGTTTGTGCGCGCCCATCGACGACTCCGACCGCTGGCTCCGCCGGCGCTCCGCCGGCACGGCCGAATCTCCGCCCCTCGGGCCGGCCAGGTGAAGGGTCGGCGGACAGGCCCGAGTCTACACCCGGAGCATGCGCGATTCGAACACCGAAGAGCCGAGGGCAGCGTGGCGAATTCCTCGGACTACGGCGCAGGTACGCCGCCAAGGACAAAGGAGATAACCAGCCCAAGGACGATAGCCACCGCGAGGACGACCATGAATTGCCGGATGTCGACCTGCCGGTTCATGCTGTTCGCTCCTGGTTGATCATTGACGCTGAAGCTGCCGATTGCCGCTACTCGACCGCCCGGCTCGGTGCGGGCGTTTGCCATGAGGTCGGCCCGCGACAGCGAAACCGACCCGGCGCCCTTCTGGGATCCAGCGATGTGGAACTGCATCGGCAGCGCCTCGCTGGCGGTATGACCGGAGCGCCGGGCCTCACCTATTGTGCCTCCGCCGTCGGTTGCTGACGAGCGGTCAAGCAGGTCAGGCTGCGGCCCGAATCTACTGCGATGCCAGCTCCTGATTGAGCCGGATACATTCGTCGCAGATGAACGCTCCTCGGCCCGATACGAGTACGCGAACTTCGCACTGGCTCTTGCCACAGAAGCTGCAGTGAGCCGAGCCAGGTGTCCTCGCTTCGCCGGCGTGCGCGGCTGTGGTGGCGGCGCCGCAGGAGGAGCAGAAGCGCGCTGCGGCGCCCACTGGCGAACCGCATTGGTCGCACGGACGAGCTGACAACTGGACAGAGTCGGCCTGCGACACGGAGCGCTGAAAGCGGAGAGTCACGGAGTCGAACGTGAACTTCCACGAGAACATGATGCCGCCGGTCTGGCGCCAAACCGCCTGTCCTGCGAGCAGCAGACCCGGTAGGTCGGTCGGTCCCTCAGGCTGCCAGCCCGAGTTGCCTTCGACGCCAAGGACCTCGGCGATTATCGCTGTGGCTTGCGGAGCCGCGTTGATTGCCGCCCGTCTGAGCGCCTGATCCTTGCTGACCGCTGGACCCGCGCTCGCCTTCCCCAGGACGTTCAACGGAATCCGAAGGTCCTTGTACTCGCTCTGGGTCACCGATTCTCCAAGTGTGGCGCTTGCATCTGCGCCTTCGATTATGCGCGCCCGGCGGTCGGCTCCATGTGGTCTCTGGTGAGAAATCGGCAGGAAGAGAGCCTGACCGCCGGCCTCGTTGCGCGATTCGCCTGTCTTCATACTCGTTTCAGGATGAAGGCGAAGTCTATCCACGGCGGAGCATCCGCCGAGCTCGGTCGCACCCGAACGAGCCGCCACAACGATCGCCTCGGGCTGGTTCATGCCACTGCCGCAAGAGCAAGAGAGCGCAATCCCGGTCGAACACGGGATCAGGTCGTCGCGGATCGCCAGGTTGCGAAACCGGACGAGGTGGACCGCGCCTTTCGCCATGGGCATCGCCGCCGCGCTGATCGCGGGCCTGCTGTACGGCGTGATGGTCCCGGCCCCAAAGCCGATCACCAGCCAGGACGTGGCCGGGAGCGTCTCATCGGCGCTGGCCTCGGTCACGCCCGGGCCGGCCCTGTCGCAGCTGGCATACCAGGCCGTGGCGCCGTCGATCGTCCTCGTTGAGACACAGGGGGCCGCGGCCGCGTCGCCGGCCCCGGGTAGTTCAACGCTGCCCGGCAGTTCAGCCATGCCGGGCAGCTCCTCCGCCCCCGGCCCGTCGACGGCCCCCGGCGCCGGCCCGACGGCCGCGCCCACGGCAACGCCCACCATCGTGCCCGGCGGCCTCGGCACGGCCGACGGCAACCTGGGGAGCGGCGTGATCGTCAACACGGCCGGCGACATCCTGACGTGTCTTCACGTGGTTTCCGGCGCGACCGCAATCCAGGTCACTTTCGCCGACGGCACGAAGTCGCCGGCCCAGATCCAGAGCTCCGACCCCACCACCGACATCGCCGTCCTGCACGCAACCCAACCTCCGGCCAAGTTCCAGCCGGCCGTGCTGGGCAGTTCCAGGAGCATCCAGATCGGGAGCGAAGCCTTCGTCGTCGGCAACCCGTTCGGCTTGACGAATTCGCTCACGTCCGGGGTGATCTCGGGACTCAATCGCTCCTTCCAGCTGCCGAACAACGGCGCGGTCCTTCAGGGCCTGATCCAGTTCGACGCGGCCGTGAACCCGGGCAACTCCGGCGGACCATTGGTCAATCGCTACGGCCAGGTCGTCGGCATCGTCGACGCCCTCGTCAATCCCACCAACCAGGACGTCTTCATCGGTATCGGGCTGGCCGTGCCGATCGCTACTGCCGGCGCAGGGGCCGGCCTTCCACCCGACTAGAGCACCCCGCGAACCCAGGAGGTAACGACAAGTGACCATGAAGGTCGAGACAGAGCCGGCGGCGCCGACCGAGCGCCTGCTCTACGAGGTCAAGAAGGTGATCGTCGGCCAGGACCACCTCCTGGAGCGGCTGGCCGTGGCACTGCTGGCGCGCGGTCACCTGCTCGTCGAAGGCGTCCCCGGCCTGGCCAAGACCATGGCCATCAAAACCCTCGCCGAAGCGATCGGCGGCGAGTTCCGCCGGATCCAGTTCACGCCGGACCTCGTGCCCGCGGACCTGATCGGCACGCGCATCTACAACCAGAAGACAGGCGAGTTCAACACGTCGCTCGGCCCCGTGTTCACCAACCTGCTCCTCGCCGACGAGATCAACCGCGCCCCGGCCAAGGTCCAGAGCGCGCTGCTCGAGGTCATGCAGGAGCGGCAGGTCACGATCGGCCACGAGACCCACAAGGTGCCGGACCCGTTCCTCGTTCTCGCCACGCAGAACCCGATCGAGACCGAGGGCACGTACGCGCTGCCTGAGGCCCAGGTCGACCGGTTCATGCTCAAGATCCTGGTCGGTTACCCAAGCGCCACCGAGGAGTTCGTCATCGTCGAGCGGATGACCGGCCGGCTCGAGCCCGTCCAGGAGGTCCTGACGACGACAGACCTGCTCGCCCTCCAGCAGCAGGCCGACCGCGTCTACGTCGATCCGGCGCTGATGGAGTATGCCGTCCGACTGGCGACCGCGACCCGCGCCCCCGGCTCCCACGGCATGCCGGAGCTGGACAAGTACATCACCTACGGCGCGAGCCCCCGAGCCTCGATCAACCTGATCCTCACGGCCCGTGCCCTTGCCTTCGTTCGGGGTCGCGACTACGCGCTGCCGCAGGACGTGCTCGACATGGCCCGCGACGTGATGCGCCACCGCCTCGTCCTCTCGTTCGAAGCCCTTTCGGACAACGTGACCGCCGACGACGTCCTGTCGACGGTCCTGAAGCGGATTCCGGTGCCCGTGGTGCCGCTCCGGGAGCGTTCCAACGTCCGCGCCCGCGCCTGAAGGCTACGTCTGGGCGTCGGTGCCGGAAGCCGGCACCGACGCCGCGGCTTCGGCCCCGGCCGAGGTTTCCTCCGCGCCCGCGGCTGCCCCGCACGCGGAACGGCATCCCCCGCGCAGCCTGAACCGGCCCATTCGGCCGCTCTTCATCCCGCCGCAGCCATTCGTGCCGGCGGGCGAGCCGGTTGGCCCGAGCGTGACCCCGGCCGCGGGCGCCGCCGGGGCGGCCGGAGCCGCGATCCGCCCGATGTCGGCTCCGGAGCAAATCCTCCAGCGGCTCGACTGGAAGGTCATTCGACGCCTCGACGGCGTGCTCCAGGGCGACTACCGGAGCCTCTTTCGGGGCAACGGCATCGACCTGGTGGACCTGCGCGAATATCAGCCCGGCGACGACGTCCGGGCGATCGATTGGAACGTCACCGCGCGCATGGACACGCCCTACGTGCGCGAGTACGTGGAGGACCGCGAGGTCTCCGCCTGGTTCCTGCTGGACCTCAGCCCGTCGGTGGACTTCGGCAGCGTCGACACCGAGCGCGTCAAGCGCACGGTCCTGATCGACTTCGTCGCGACCCTGGCCCGCGTCCTGACGCGGAGAGGCAACCGGGTCGGCGCGATCCTTTACGACACCGAGGTCGAGCGGGTCCTGCCGGCGCGCGGCGGCCGCGACCAGGTCCTGCGCATGATCGACGACCTGCTCCGCCAGCCGCGTCTGACCCATGCCCCGTTCACGGACCTCGGGCCGCTTCTCCAGGCCGGCAACAACGCTGTCAAGCGCCGCTCGCTGGTCTTCGTCATCTCCGACTTCATCAGCCTCCCCGGCTGGGAGCGGCCTCTGAGCCTGCTCAATCGCCGGCACGAAGTCCTGGCCGTCCGGCTGACAGACCCGCGCGAGGTCGAACTGCCCGACGTGGGCCCGCTGATCATGGAAGACGCCGAGACCGGTGAACAGCTGTACGTCGACACGCACGATGCCGGCTTCCGGCGCCGTTTCGCCGAGGCGGCTCGGCGGCGCGAGATCGACGTGAACGCGGCCTTCAAGCGGGCCGGCGTCGAGGCGCTGTCGCTTTCCACCGACGAGGATCTCGTTCGCGCCATCGTGCGGATGGCGACTCTTCGCCGCCGCGGCCGGAGGTAACCCATGTCGTTCATCTGGCCGCCGCTGCTCGCCACTCTCCTGCTGGTCCCGATCGGGCTGCTCCTGTTCGCGTACCTGGACGTCAGGCGGCGCAGGCGGTTGGCGAAGTACGGCGGCTCGGGCCTGGCTCAGACGGTCACGCGCCGGACGGGCATTCGCGGTCGAATCCCGGCGGTCCTGCTGGTCCTCGGGCTGGTCGCCATCTCGCTGGCGATGGCCCGGCCGCAGGCGGTCGTGAGCCTGCCGCGACAGGAGGGGACGGTGATCCTGGCCTTCGACGTCTCGGCCAGCATGGCCGCAACCGATCTCCAGCCGACGCGCATTGCCGCCGCCAAGGCCGCGGCGAAGGACTTCGTGGCCAAGCAGCCCACGAGCATCGACATCGGAGTCGTGGCTTTCAGCGATTCCGGCATCCAGGTCCAGCAGCCCACCAACGACCAGGCATCCGTGATCTCGGCCATCGATCGGTTGACGCCGGAACGCGGGACCTCGGTCGCCGAGGGCATCCTGGCCTCCCTCAGGGTCATCGCCGTCGCCGAGGCGGGTCCCTACGCCAACAATTACTACAGCAACGCGTCGCCAGCGCCACCTCCTACGCCCACGACGACACCCGTTCCGGCCGGGACTCACGCGCCCGCGGCGATCGTCCTGCTCAGCGACGGCGAGAACAACGAGTCGCCCGACCCGATGGCCGCGGCCCAGGCGGCGGCAAACCAGGGCGTCCGCATCTAC
>Ga0182027_10012286_pt1 | contig 12035 bp, 9 predicted proteins | sample 712E1DmetaG_FD_121300 | JGI IMG/M metagenome (GOLD analysis project Ga0182027, IMG submission 121300) | Permafrost microbial communities from Stordalen Mire, Sweden - 712E1D metaG (Illumina Assembly) | ecosystem: Environmental > Terrestrial > Soil > Wetlands > Permafrost | place: Sweden...
CGTGCTCAGATACTCGAACAGAAGTCCGTCGATCACGGCGGCGCAAAGCGTCGCGATGGCGCGGCTTTCCTTCAAGGGCGGCAGCGAAGCTTCGATGAGTCCGAGCCAGCTGGAAGAAGTTCCTTTGAGATAACCTGCGTAGGTTGTCGGGTTTTGAATGGCCAGAACTTGCACTTCGAAGAGCAGGCGCAGGTATCGGACGTTCGTCGGATGGATCGTCCACGCCCAAAATGTCGACATGACGTTCTTTGGCGCTTTCTTTGCCGGATCGCCTATATGCTTTACGAAGGATTTCTGGATTTTCCTGTGAACCTCTTCCATGACGGCGGCGACTAGGGCGTCTTTTGAGCCGAAATGGTAGACGAGAAGTCTTGCGCTCGTTCCGATCTCTCCGGCTAAGGGGCGCAGCGACAGGCCGGCCACGCCGTGCTCCAAGAAATAGTCCAGCGCCTTTTTGATCAAGTCTTCGCGTCGCTCGCTCATGTAACGACTGTTACATGAAACAGTCGTTACATGCAAGCTGGACTCATCCCTTTGGAATTGCGCCGGAATCTACATACCGAGGCTGGGAGATCGGCGGCAGGAAGTGTGCGGAAGGGGGTAATTGTGGCGCCTGCGGTGCCCGTCCTTCCGAGGCGAAGGGTGAAAACGGCGGCGGCGCGTCGCGATCAAGCTGGCCGCCGGTCTTGCCAAATAACATTACAATATATATAAATTCAGGTAGTTATTAGGTCTCACACATCACAATACATGGGTGATGGAAGAGACTTTGTGCGAACTCAAGATCGAACGGCAGGCAAAATGCTCGATGGCTCTTCGCTCGCTTTGAGCGGTATGGGGCTTGTGCTCGCGACGGCGGCACTGGCGCTTCTCGAACGGCTGTACAGGCGCGGCTTTTCGGGCACCCCCAAGCTCGATTCCGATCCCGCGCCGCTGCAGACGGCGGCGAAGCGCGCCTATGATTATGCGAGGGAAAAGCGGCTGCCGCTGGCCGCTATTGCCGAAAGAAAGAGCGGGCCGGGCGACGCCGTCGACTGGTTCGAGAACCATCTGCTGAGAACCGTTTCGGTGTCCGCGACGTCCCTTCAGACCGGCGCGGTCAGGGCGCTGGGATCGTTGGCGCGGGCCGGGATGGTCGCCGTGCCGAGCGGTATCGCGCAATCCGCCGGCGGCGAACCCGTCTTTGGCGAACCGATGGTCTCGGCCAGGGATTTCAAGACCTATCTGCGCTGGGTTCGCACGGTGTGGTAAGCGCACCGGCTGCCGATTGACGTTTGCAGGGTATACCACGGCGCCCAAAAGCAATTATGCTCCGCGCCTCATGCCGATGCGCCACACCATCGCCCGCGAAGTTGCCGCCGAAGGCATCGCCCTTCACGCCGGCACCCAGGTGCGCATGATGCTGGCGCCGGCGAAGGCCGGAGCGGGCGTCGTCTTTCGCCGAACCGATCTCGACGGCGCTGAAATCCCGGCGCGATACGATCAGGTCTGCGATACCAATCTCGGAACGATGCTGGGGACCGCTCACGCCAAGATCGACGTGGTCGAGCATCTGATGGCCGCCATCGCGGGGGCCGGGATCGACGATCTTCTGGTCATTCTCGACGGGCCGGAACCGCCGATCCTGGACGGCGACGCGCTCTCCTATCTCGACCTGATCGACAAGGCGGGCGTCAAGGAACTGCCGGCGCCCCGCGGCGCGATAAAGGTGCTGAAGCGCGTGGAAGTGGCGCACAAGGACGCCAGCGCCGCGCTTGCTCCGGCCAATGCCCTCCTTTTCGATTTCGAGATCGACTTCCCGTCCGCCGCCATCGGGCGGCAGCGTTTTTCGTTCCCGTTCTCGCCGGAAGGCTTCCGCCGCGAGATCGCGCCCGCGCGCACCTTCGGTTTCCTGCAGGAACTGGAACTGCTCAAGCAGATGGACCGCGGCCACGGCGCCTCGCTCGAGAACACCTTGGCTGTCGACGGCGACAAGGTGGTCAACGCCTCGCTGATGCGCTTTGCCGACGAGTTCGTCCGCCACAAGATCCTGGATGCGATCGGCGACATGGCCCTGGCGGGGGCGCCGCTGATCGCCCGCTTCGAGGGTGTGCGCTCCGGCCATGCCCTCAACAACGCCTTGTTGCGCGCCTTGTTCGCCGACCCGGCAAATTACAGGTTGATTTCTTTTTCGTAACAGGGACTTAAAAGCTTGCGGTTGGTCCCTTTACGATGCCGCCACACCCCCCTGGACCATGCTTCTTCCCAAGTGGCATAAGAGGTTGGGTCGCCAGAGAAAAGCGTCCGGCCCTCAAAACGGAAACACTCAATGATGCTCTCGAAGGGTTTTGCGCGCGGATTTGTTCCTCTATGCGCGGTTCTGAGCCTGCTGGCGCTCTCCGGCTGCAGCCTTTTTGAAGGGTCGAAGAACGACAAGCCGAAAGACGCTCAGTACCAGGAACGCCCGATCGACCAGATCTATTCGGACGCCTGGAAGAAAGTCCGCAACGGGAGTTGGGAAGATGCGGCCAAGCAATTCGCCGAGGTCGAGCGTCAGCATCCCTATTCGATCTGGGCGCGCCGCGCCAGTTTGATGAGCGCCTTCTGCTATTATGAGGCCAACAAATACAGCGATGCGATCTCGGCCGCGGACCAGTACATCTCCCTGCATCCGGGCAGTAAGGAGGTTTCCTACGCCTTTTATTTGAAGGCGGTTTCGCTTTACGAACAGATCGTCGATGTCGGCCGCGACCAGTCCAACACCGAGGCCGCGCTGGTCGCCCTGCAGGACGTCGTCCAGCGCTTCCCGGATTCCGAATACGCCCGCGACGCCACGCTGAAGATCGACCTGACGCTGGACCATCTGGCCGGCAAGCAGATGGAAGTCGGCCGCTACTATCTGTTCCGGGGCGACTATATCGGCGCCATCAACCGCTTTCGCGTGGTGGTCGAGCAGTACCAGAAGACCACCCAGATCGCCGAGGCTTTGGAGCGCCTGACCGAGGCTTATTACGCGCTCGGCATCACCAAGGAGGCGCAGACCGCCGCCGCCGTTCTGGGCGCGAATTATCCTGGCAGTCCGTGGTATGAAGACGCCTATAATCTCCTTAAAGGGCACAATCTGAAGCCCGAGGAAGACAAGGGCTCATGGATCAGCAGGGCATTCAACAGGGTCTTCTGACAAGCGCGGTGCGGGCATGCTCGCGGCGCTGACCGTACGCGACATCGTGCTGATCGAGCAGGCGAGCCTGGAATTCGCCGCCGGCCTCAATGTGCTGACCGGCGAGACGGGGGCGGGCAAGTCCATTCTGCTCGATGCGCTTGGCCTGGCCGCCGGTGGACGCGGCGGCGGGCGCGCCAGCGTGCGCCCGGGTGCGGCCCAAGGTTCGGCCACCGCCGTCTTCGAACCGCCGGCCAAGCATCCCGCGCGCGGCTTGCTGGCCGATCAATCCATCCCGGCCAAGGACGAGATCGTGCTGCGCCGGACCTTGGCATCCGACGGGCGCACCCGCGCCTTCGTCAACGACGAGCCGGTCGGCGTGGTGCTGCTCAAGGACATCGGAGCGTCGCTACTGGAAGTGCACGGCCAAGCCGACGATCGCGGGCTGTTCGACGCGGCCACGCATCGCGCTTTGCTCGACGCCTTTGGCGGGAACGAGGCACAGGCGGAAGAGGTCGCGATGCGCTTTGCCGCCTTCGATGCGGCCCGCACCCAACTCGAAAGCCTGCGCCTGGCGCAAGCCGGCGCCGCAGCCGATGCCGATTACGTGAGACAGGCGGTGGACGAACTCTCCGCGCTCGACGCCCAGGAGGGCGAGGAGGCCTCGCTCGCCGCCGAGCGCGCCCTCTTGATGAACGCTTCGCGCATCGTCGAAGACGTGTCGGCGGCGGCGGAACTCTTGTCGGGCGAACGCGGCGCCGAAGCCTCGCTGGCTCTGGCCCTCAAGCGGCTGTCGCGCATGAACGAGGAAGCGCGCAAGGCGGCCGCCGCCGCCGAAGCAGCGCTCGAGCAGGCCTACGCGCTGGCCGAAGAGGGGCGCCGCGAACTCGATGCGTTGCTCTCGCGCCTGGAAGCCGATCCGGCGGAACTCGAGCGCAAGGAGGAGCGGCTGTTCGCCATCCGCTCCGCGGCGCGCAAATATTCCACCCAGCCAGACCGTCTGCCCCTTGTGCTGGCCGATTTCCAGGCGCGTCTGGAAGCGCTCGATCTCGGCGGCGGAAAATTGAAGGAATCCGAGGCGGCGGTGGGCGCGGCGCGCGCGGCCTACCTCGAAGCGGGCAAACTGCTGTCTGAAGCGCGCAAATCCGCCGCGCGAAAACTGGAAGCGACGGTGGCGGAGGAGTTGCCGCCGCTCAAGCTTGGTCATGCCAAGTTCCGCGTGGCGCTCTCGCCGCTCGATGAATCGCAATGTGGCGCGCGGGGACTGGAGCGCGTCGCCTTCGAGGTCGCGACCCTTGAGGGCGCGCCTTTCGGCCCGCTGACCAAGATCGCGTCGGGAGGCGAGTTGGCGCGATTTTCCCTGGCGATCAAGGTTGCGTTGGCGCAAAGCGGCCCGCCCGCCGCGCTGGTGTTCGACGAAGTGGATCGCGGCGTCGGCGGTGCGGTGGCCGACGCGGTCGGGGTGCGCCTGCAACGCCTGGCGCAAACCACCCAAGTGCTGCTCGTCACCCATTCGCCGCAGGTGGCGGCCCGCGCCAGGCGCCATTTCCGCATCACCCGCAAGGGCGACAAGCTGGCCGTGGAACTGCTCGACGACGAGGCGCGGCTGGAAGAAGTCGCGCGCATGCTGTCGGGCGCCGCGGTGACCGAGGAAGCCCGCGCCGCCGCCCGCCGCCTGATCGAGGAAGCGCAAGCCCTGCCCAAGAAGGCCCGCAAACGCGCATGAAGGCCAAGCCCGTCGACAAACTCACTTCGGCCGAAGCCGCGAAGGAACTCGAACGTCTGGCGCGCGAGATCGCCGAGCATGACCGGGCCTATTACCGAGAGGACGCGCCCACTCTGCTCGATTTCGAGTATGACGAACTGCGCCAGCGCAATGCCGCGATCGAGGCGCGATTTCCGAACCTCGTCCGCCCCGACAGCCCGTCGCATCGCGTCGGCGCCAAGCCGTCCGAGAAGTTCGCCAAGGTCGTCCACGCCAAAGCGATGCTGTCGCTCGACAACGCCTTCGCCGACGAGGACGTGGCCGATTTTGCCGCGCGCGTGCGCCGCTTCCTGGGTCTGAAGGAGGACGCCGAACTCGTCTTCACCGCTGAACCCAAGATCGACGGGCTTTCCGCCTCGCTGCGCTACGAGGACGGCGTCTTCGTGCTGGGCGCGACGCGCGGCGACGGCGCGGAAGGCGAAGACATCACCGCCAATCTGCGCACGTTGCAGGACATTCCGCTGCGCCTCGCCGGCCGTCCGCCCGCGGTTCTGGAAGTGCGCGGCGAGGTCTTTATGACCCACGCGGATTTCGCGGCGCTGAACAAGCGCCAGGAGGCGGAAGGCGAGAAGGTCTTCGCTAATCCGCGCAATTCCGCCGCCGGCTCGGTGCGCCAGCTCGATCCGGCGATCACCGCTTCGCGGCCGCTGCATTTCTTCGCCTATGCCTGGGGCGAGGTCGGCGCGCTGCCCGCCAAGACCCAATGGGACATGCTCCAGGCATTCAAATCCTACGGCTTTCAAGTCAATCCGCTGGTCCGCAGCTGCAAGACCACGGACGCGCTTCTGGAATTCTATCGCGACATCGAGGCCAAACGGGCGACGCTGGGCTACGACATCGACGGTGTGGTCTATAAGGTCGACGACCTCGCCCTGCAGGAACGGCTAGGCTTCGTCTCGCGTTCGCCACGCTGGGCCATCGCCCACAAATTCGCCGCCGAGCAGGCCGAAACCATCCTCGAAGGCATCGACATCCAGGTCGGGCGCACCGGCAAGCTGGCGCCGGTGGCGCGGCTGAAGCCCGTCACCGTCGGCGGCGTGATGGTGTCGAACGCCACTTTGCACAATGAGGACGAAATCGCCCGCAAGGATGTGCGCCTCGGCGACACCGTCGTGGTGCAGCGCGCCGGCGATGTGATTCCTCAGATTGTGCGCGTCATCCTTGAGAAGCGTCCGCGCGGTGCCAAGCTTTACGAGTTCCCGAAGAAATGTCCCGCTTGCGGTAGCCATGCGGTGCGCGAGGTGGACGAAAAAACCGGTAAGGAAGACGTGGACCGGCGTTGCACGGGCGGCCTGATCTGCCCGGCCCAAGCGGTGGAGCGTCTCAAGCACTTCGTCTCGCGCGACGCTTTCGACATCGAAGGGTTGGGCGAGAAACACATCAAAGCGTTCCACGACGAAGCCTTGGTCAAGGAACCGGCCGATATTTTCCTGCTGGAGAAGAAGCACGGCAAGGAGATCGCCGAACGCGAAGGTTGGGGCGAGCAGAGCGCGCGCAAATTGTTCGACGCCATCGACCGCCGCCGCGAAATCCCGCTCGACCGTTTCATCAATGCGCTCGGCATCCGCCATGTCGGCGAGACCACGGCCAAACTCATCGCCCGAAATTTCCACAGCCTCGACGCCTTCGTCGCCGCGATGGAAAGCGATCATGCCATTGCCGATCTCGATTCCATCGAAGGGGTGGGCGAGACCGTCGCCGAAGCGATCAAGGATTTCTTCGACGAGCCGCACAACCGCGCGGTGCTGGGGCATCTGGCGAAGAAAGTGAAGGTTACCGAGTTAGCCGCGCCCGCTTCATCCGGATCGCCGGTCGCCGGCAAAACCGTCGTCTTCACCGGCACGTTGGAGAAGATGACCCGTCACGAAGCCAAGGCGCGCGCGGAAGCCTTGGGCGCGAAAGTCGCCAGTTCCGTCTCGAAGAAAACCGATATCGTGATCGCCGGCCCCGGCGCTGGCTCCAAGCTCGCTGACGCCCGGAAATTCGACGTCGAAGTGATCGACGAAGAGTCGTGGCTTAAGCTGATCGGCGGCTGATTACGCCCACTTGACCGCGCTCTCCGGCATTTCCACCGCCACCACATCGTATTTTTCGAGGTTCGGCATGAAGGCGTCCGCGAGTTCGTTCTTCCACGCCGCGCCGCCGTAGAACTGTCCCGACATGGCATCGCGCGCGGCCTCGTCCGGAAATCCGCGCATCCAGAAGATCGTCGTCTCGTCCTCGACAGAGGCGTAGGGCCCCCAGCACTTCACCCCGATCCGTTTCAGCTCGTCGAACGTCTTGGTCCGCAGGACTTCCAGGATTTTCGGGCGCGTGCCGCGTTTCACCTTGTAGGTGCGCATTTCGACGATCATCAGATCCCCCTTGTTGCATCTTCCAGCCACGCCCGCGTTTCGCCATCCACCAGCGGCGCCAGCTTTTCGCGCACGCGTGCATGGTAAGCGTTGAGCCAAGCGCGCTCGTCCGCGGTCAGCAGCGAAACCTCCACCAGATTGAGATCGATGGGCGCCAGCGTAATGGTCTCGAACTCCATCATCTTGCGGTCGGTCGCGGCGGGAAGCTCGCGCACCACGATCAGATTCTCGATGCGGATGCCGTATTCGCCCGCCTTGTAGAAGCCCGGCTCGTTGGAAACGATCATGCCCGGCTTCAGCGCCTGCGCCACCAGCCGTTTGGAGATGTTCTGCGGCCCTTCGTGCACCGAAAGATAGGTGCCCACGCCGTGGCCGGTGCCGTGATCGTAATCGAGGCCCACGTCCCACAGCGACCGTCGCGCGAAGGAATCCAGCGCCGAACCGGTGGTGCCTTCCGGGAACTTCACCGTCGCCAGCGCGATATGGCCTTTCAGCACGCGGGTGAAGCGGTCTTTCATTTCCGCCGTCGGCTTGCCGACGATCACGGTGCGGGTCACGTCCGTCGTGCCGTCGGGATATTGCCCGCCGGAATCGATCAGGTAGATGCGGTCCTGCAGCACCGGCAGGTTTGAGGAGCGCGTCACGCGATAATGCGGGATCGCCGCATGTTCCGACGCCGCCGAAATGGAATCGAAGGACAAGTCGCTGAGCGCGCCGCCCACCTTGCGGAATTCCTCCAGCTTCTCGGAGACGGTGATCTCGTCCAGCTTGCCTTTGGGCGCCTCGCGCGCGAACCAGCAAAGGAAGCGCGTCAGCGCCGCGCCGTCGCGGATATGCGCCTTGCGCGTACCCTCGATCTCGATGGAATTCTTGCAGGCCTTCGGTAACTGGCAAGGGTCTGGCAGGTGCAGAATCTTCGCGCCCGCCTTGCCCAGCCGGTCGAAGATCGCCGAGGCGGCGGTTGCGGGGTCGGCGGCTACCGTCTTGTCCTTGAACGCATCGAGGGCTGGCGCGAAATCCTGCGGCGCGCGCAGCCGCACGGAATTTCCCAAATGTTGAATCAGCTCCGGCGAACTTTTGCGTTCGTCCATGAACAGATCGGTCGAACCGTCCGCGTTCAGGATGGCGAAGGACAGCGCAAACGGCGTGTGCGGCGTGTCCGCGCCGCGCATGTTGAGCAGCCAGCAGATCGAATCCGGCATGGTGAGCACGCAAGCGTCCGCACCCTTCTTTTTCACCTCTTCGGCGAGGCGCGTGCGTTTGGCCTCGGCGCTCTCGCCCGCCAGTGCCAGCCCGTGCGGCACCGCCTTGGCGGCGGGCGCGTCCGGCTGGTCGCCCCACACCGCATCGATGGGATTGGTTTTGCAGGCGACGAGCGCGGCGCCGGCCTTCTTCGCCGACGCTTTCAATCCTTCCACCGCTGCGGCCGTATGCAGCCAGGGGTCGTAACCGATTTTCTGGCCCTTGCCGACCGCGTGCTCGATCCACGCCGCCGGTCCCTCGGCCACCAGATCGCGCGGTTCGAACAGGCTCGTGTCCGTCTGCTTGCGCACCTGCAAGGTGTAGCGCCCGTCCACGAAGATCGCGGCGCGCTCGGCCAGCACCACCGCCGCGCCCGCCGAGCCAGTGAAGGCGGTCAGCCAGGCCAGCCGTTCGGCGCGCTTGGGCACGTACTCGCCCTGATGCTCGTCGGCGCGCGGCACGAGGAAGCCGTCGAGCCCGCGCTGCTTGAGTTCGCCGCGCAAGGCGGCAAGACGCGGGGCGCAAGCCGCCGCGTCGCTCTGGTCGTCGTAGTTCTGCAAGGATTTGTCCATGCACGGCCCTCAAGTAGCGAAGCGATAGGGCATAAAAAAACAGCCTAGCGTCCCGCGCGCGGCCTCTCAAGCACCAGCGCCGACCACGCGCCGTCCCGCCGCGTCTTGCGCAAGATCAGGCCGAGCGGGCGGTAGGTGCCGACAACAAGATTCTCCTGCCATTGCAGCAGGCCCGACAAGACCAGCGTTCCCCCTGGGGCAAGGGCGCGGGCGATGGCGGGCGCCAGCCGCGTCAGCGGCCCGGCCAGAATGTTCGCCACGATCAGGTCGAACGGCGCGGCATGGGCGATGGCCGGATGGGTCAGCCCGTTGGCCACGACCGCGCGGACGAGTGGCGCTTCGCCGTTGGCCACGGCATTTTCGCGCGTGATTTCCACCGCCACCGGATCGATGTCGGATGCCAGCACGCGCCGTCGCCACAGCTTCGCCGCCCCGATGGCGAGCAGTCCCGTGCCGCAGCCGAGGTCCAGCATGCGCGCAAACCGCCGCCGCTTCGCCAGATCGCTGAGCACCGCAAGGCACAGCGCCGTGGTTTCGTGATGGCCGGTGCCAAAGGCCATCCCCGCCTCGATGCGCATCGGAATGACTCCGGGCGGAACCTTGCCCGCATCGTGCGCGCCATAGACGAAAAATCGCCCGGCGCGCACCGGCGGCAGGCCCTCCTGGCTGAGCTTGATCCAATCGGCGTCGGGCAGGATGATGACGCGCACCTCGCGCCCCGCCAGCTTCGAGAGTAGATCGCCGTCCGGCATGACGCCGTAAAGCGCCTCCACCTCGGCCTCGTCGGTGAACGGCTCTTCGCTGGTCAGCACCGCCTGCGGCCGCGGCGGCGTGATCTCGAACAGCGCGCACACATCCGCCGCTTCCGCTTTCGTCAGCGTGACCGATGCTTTCCAGAGGGGTGGGGAAAGGTTCACTTTGATGCCCAACCAAACTAAATTGTCATAGCCCGCGTCGAATACGCTGTCGCTATCGACCGGACCACCCAGGTGACGCATCACCGATGCAGAAGACCTATTACGTTTACATCCTCGCCAGCAAGCGCAATGGCACTTTGTACATCGGGGTGACGAACGACCTCACGCGTCGGATATGGGAACATCGCGAAGGATTGATCCCTGGCTTCACCAAGACTTACGGCATCAAAACGCTGGTCTATTACGAAACCTTCGACGACATCAACGCCGCCATCCACCGCGAGAAGCGCCTCAAGAAATACAAGCGCGAATGGAAGATGAATCTGATCCAGCAGCACAACATCGAGTGGCGCGACTTAACCGATACCCTCTAAACCTCGGTGTCCCGGCCCGCGAATGCGGGCCACCCAGTTGGGGACAGACTCTTTTCTGACAGATTGAACCGTAATCCTGGTGTAACCGGCGAAACCGAGGGTGTGTCACCTGGGTGGCCCGCATTCGCGGGCCATGACAAATGAGGTTGAGTTAAACCCTCTGTACAAACTGATCGATCACCTTCTTCTCGCCCGCCTTGTCGAAATCGACCGTCAGCTTATTGCCTTCCACCGCCTTCACTCGCCCGTAACCGAACTTTTGATGGAACACGCGCTCGCCGCGCGCGTAGTGCGTGGCCGAGGGATCGCTGGTCTGCACCGTGAACGCCTGCGCTTCGATCAGCGGCGGACGCGCGCGGGTGTAGCCTTGATTCTTGTTCGCCTGCGCCCGTTTCCAGCCGGGGCTGTCGTAGGTGCTCGCGAATTCCTTGCCGAAGGCATTGTCACGGAAGCCGACATTGCCGCCATAAAATCCTTCGTCCACCGTGGTTTCGACATGCTCTTCGGGCAGTTCCGAAATGAACCGCGACGGCAGCGCGCTTTGCCAGCTTCCATGCACCCGCCGGTTCGCCGCAAACGAAATGAAAATCCGCTGCTTCGCCCGCGTGATGCCGACATAAGCCAGCCGCCGCTCCTCTTCCAATCCGGCCAGACCAAGCTCGTCCATCGTGCGCTGGCTGGGAAACAGCCCTTCCTCCCAGCCGGGCAGGAAGATGGTGTCGAACTCCAGCCCCTTGGCCGCGTGCAGCGTCATCAGGTTCAGCCGGTCGCCGGATTCGTTCTGCTCCAGCTCCATCACCAGCGAGACGTGCTCCAGAAACGCCGCCAGGGATTCGAACTGCTCCATCGAGCGCACGAGTTCCTTGAGGTTGTCGAGCCGTCCCGGCGCATCCGCCGACTTATCGGCCTTCAGCATGTCGGTGTAGCCGCTTTCGTCGAGGATCATTTCGGCGAGTTCGGTGTGCGGCAGAACCCGCGCGGTATCGCTCCAGCGCGCGAAATTCCGCGCCAGATCGCCCAGCGATTTCTTCGCCTTGGGCGGCAGCTCGTCGGTCTCCACGATCTCGCGCGCCGCCGCCAAGAGAGGCACCTGCCGCACCCGCGCGAACTGGTGCAGCGCCTGCACGCTGGCGTCGCCGATGCCGCGCTTGGGCTTGTTGACGATACGCTCGAAGGCGAGGTCGTCGTCGCCTTGCGCCAACAGGCGCAGATACGCCATCGCATCGCGGATTTCGGCGCGCTCGTAGAATCGCGGACCCCCGATCACGCGATAGGGTAGGCCGAGCGCGATGAAGCGGTCCTCGAACTCGCGCATCTGGAACGACGCGCGTACCAGAATCGCCATCTGCGCGAACAGGTGCCCGCCCTGGTGCAGCGCCTCGGCCTCGCTCGCCACGCCGCGCGCTTCTTCTTCGGCATCCCACACGCCTTGCACTTTGATTTTTTCGCCCTGTTCGCCTTCGGTCCAAAGCGTCTTGCCGAGGCGGCCCTTGTTTGCCGCGATCAGGCCGGACGCCGCGCCCAATATCGCGGGGGTGGAGCGGTAATTGCGCTCCAGCCGGATCACCTTGGCGCCGGGGAAATCGCGCTCGAAGCGCAGGATGTTTTCGATCTCCGCGCCGCGCCAGCCATAGATCGACTGGTCGTCGTCGCCCACCACGCAGACATTGCC
>Ga0182027_10012287_pt1 | contig 12034 bp, 8 predicted proteins | sample 712E1DmetaG_FD_121300 | JGI IMG/M metagenome (GOLD analysis project Ga0182027, IMG submission 121300) | Permafrost microbial communities from Stordalen Mire, Sweden - 712E1D metaG (Illumina Assembly) | ecosystem: Environmental > Terrestrial > Soil > Wetlands > Permafrost | place: Sweden...
CCCGAGAAACCCCCGCCACCTAAATTCTGGGATGTGTTTACTACTTCATTAAGTATTTTTGGACAGCTTGCGGCAATTATAGCAGCAACTGTTGCTGTAATTATCGCTACAAGGAAGTGATTAATTTGAATTATCACCAGATATTAAATACTATTTTATTTAATAGGAATATTATTATAAAAATTACAGTTCTGTCTGTAATTTTTATTTTCCTTATATTATTCTTTGTGTACCCGTTAAGTTATGAATCACCTGTCACTGTACTTCCTCCCGAAAAAAATTCACAGATTGGAGGATTGGGGAGTTTATTGGGCGGCGGTGATTTGACAAATATAATTACAGAAGGAATGGGACAGGCTAATTCGCAGTTATTCCAGGAAATCCTGAAAAGCAGATCTGCCGCTGAGTATGTCGTAAAAAAGAATAATCTGATTGCATTTTATAATGTTGATGATATAGAAGGTGCAGTTAAAAAATTACGCAATAATTTAAATACGGAAATTACTAAAGAAGGCATTATTCAGTTATCGGTTAAAGTATCAACTTCATTTTTTCCCGTCTTCTCCAATGAGAAAGAATTTGTAAAAAAATTATCTGCCGATGTTTCTAATTCATATATTGAAGCTTTAGATGTTATTAACAGAGAAAAATTAACGTCGAAGGCAAAAAAAGCAAGGGAATATATTGAAAGTCAGATTACAATTACAAAAGCAGATCTCGACTCGGTTGAAGTAAGTCTCATGAATTTTCAAAAATCAAACAAAACCATATCTCTTCCCGAGCAGGTTAAAGCCGCAATTGAATCAGCGGCAAAACTGAAAAGTGAAATTGTAAATAACGAAATGGAATTAGGTATAGCCCAGATTAATTTGAAGGACGATAACAGTACATTAACTGCACTGAAAAGTAAGCTGGAACAGCTGAAGGAACAGTATAATAAACTTGAAATGGGCAACAATGATTATCTTATGTCTTTTGGCGAGGCTCCGGAAATAGGGCGAAAACTAGCTTCACTTGTCAGAGAAGCCAAAATTCAAAATGAGGTTTATTTAATGTTGCAGCAACAATATTATAAGGAAAAAATACAGGAAAACAGAGATACTCCAACTATAGAAGTTCTGGATAAAGCCATTACACCTAAAAAAGCTTCTGGTCCAAGAGTTCTATATTCATCTGCCTTAGGAGGCATTTTTGTTTTTCTGTTAGTATCAATGATAATAATCTATTCTGAACAAAAAAAACTAAAACCATAGTAATTATATGTATCAACCAACAGCAGTAGTAACAGGCGGCGCAGGATTTTTAGGCTCACATTTATGTGACCGGTTATTAAAAGAAGGATTCAAAGTTATCTGTATAGATAATCTGATAACCGGTGACACTGACAATATTGCTCATCTGTTCGGTAATGAGAATTTCTTGTTTGAAAAACATGATATAACAAACTTTATTTTTATTCCCGACCGGGTCGATTATATACTCCATTTTGCTTCACCTGCAAGTCCCATTGATTATCTGAAATTACCAATACAAACTCTCAAAGTTGGATCTTTAGGGACTCATAAAGCTCTTGGGCTTGCTAAAGAGAAAAAGGCCAGGATACTATTGGCCTCCACATCAGAAGTGTATGGCGACCCCGCAATACATCCTCAAAACGAAGATTATTGGGGGAATGTAAATCCTATTGGACCCAGAGGTGTTTATGACGAAGCTAAAAGGTTTGCAGAAGCATTGTTTATGGCATATCATAGATATCACGGTGTTGATACGCGAATTGTCAGGATATTCAATACTTATGGACCCAGAATGAGATTAAAGGATGGAAGAGCTTTACCCGCATTTGTTGATCAGGCATTACATGGTGAAGATATCACAGTTTTTGGCGATGGTTCTCAAACACGCAGTTTTTGTTTTGTCTCAGATTTGGTTGATGGCATATTTAAATTATTAATGTCTTCTGAGATATATCCCGTGAATATCGGAAATCCCGATGAAATAACCATCAGGGAATTTGCTGAAGAAGTTGTCACTCTGACTGGTTCAAAAAGTAAAATAATCTATACTCCTCTTCCGGAGGATGATCCTAAAGTAAGACAACCTGATATCACAAGAGCACAAAATATTTTAGGCTGGAAACCCTTGATAGATAGAAAAACTGGGCTAAAATTAACTATTGATTATTTTAAGAAACGAATTAAACTATGAGTAACTTTGTATAACTTATAAACTGGTCTATCAACCAGGTGACGATAAAATTTCTGGATGTTTATCGATGATTAATGTTTCCTTATTTTTATACAAATAAGTCATGGTTATCATCAATATCCAGAAAGGCAAATCTGTTGACATATAACCATAATTCATTATTCCGCTTATTTCAAAAAATGATCTCCAAAAAATTCCTATTCCTGCGGTAAAGAATGTAATCATAAGAATGTATAGATCTTTATTTCTGCTTTTGAAATATAACATAGATCTTATATTCAGATAAAAATATAGTACACATAATGACAAAACTGAAAATACTCCCAGGATACCATTTTCTGCTGCCATCAGTAATATAAAATTGTGTGGTGATGGGGTCTTTCCCCAAGCAAGATTTCCAGTATCAACTAATAATTTAATGATGTAGGAAGGTAAATATGTAAATTGATAGTACTTAAATTGCTCAGGACCTACACCTGTTAACCAGTTTTTTAGAAACACCTGATATCCTGAATCCCATAAATATGGCCTGACTGACCTAGCTTCCAATCTCAGCAGAATGGTAACTAAATCATTAACAGAGGGGATTAGCATCAACAGGGAAGCTATTAAAATAGTTCCGATTATAGCTTTAATAAATACTTTCCTGTTAAATACGAATAAAATAAAACCTCCGCAAAAAATCATTGCTATTATTGCAGCTCTGGAATCTGTGAGTATTGTTATCAGCAGATTATTGAGCAATAATAATGAGAGTAGTACTTTTTTATAACGGGATTTGAAGTCCTGCAGGAAAAAAAATCCTAAAATTATACAAGTTGTGATTACAATAATTAATCCAACTATATTTGGATTTGCATAGAATCCGGAAAACCTGGCAAGTACTCCATTGGCAAGAATAAAACTAAATCCTGAACCAATGAATTGATCATAAATGCTAAAACCTACTACTATTTGTGCCAGTATAATCATGTATAAAAACATAAATACAACGGACACTTTATTAATGAAGGAATAATATATATAGCATATCACCAAAAACACAAAAGTCCTGAAATATGGAAGAAAGCTCTCTTCTGGATTTTTCGATCCTATGGTGGATATTGTGATTGTGCCGATGAATAAAATTAGAAAGTAAATAACTGATTTAGGAAGGTGGGGATATCCACTAAAATTAAAACCATATTCTTTTAAAAACAAAAAAAAGAGAAATAACACAAATGAATAAGTGATCATATCCCGCGATTCGTTGAACCCAAACCGGGTAAACGATATCATAAGTAATATGGATGCATAAACTATAATTTGTCTGTTGGTGTAAATCAGAATAATTATTAGAAGCAATGGAATAAAAAGAAATGAGTACCCATAGTTGTTGAACAACAGGAATATACCTGAAATGATTATTGAAATCGGGATTATTAATTTATTCGGGAAAGGTCGGGTCATTAACATTTTAATCCAGTTTATATATTTTCAGGTATTTATCATCACTGGATGTTCCCTTAAGATTAAATATTGAATAAATTCGTTTAGTAAAATTATTAACAGTCAGGATTTTCTTGTCTTTTTCAAAGGTAATGTAATTTTCGGTAACCTTATGCATGTTTGGTTGTAAAATTGTTATCTGGGAGGACCAAACGAATAAATAATTGATATGATATTTTTTTAATTCAGAATAAAGCGAATCTTGGTTCAAGGTAGGACTAATTTCACCATAAAATTTTGAATTCAGTTGATAAGCAATAAATAAAGTATTGCCCCAATCTTTAGCCAAAGGTGTTTTACTCATCCCGGCAAAATTACCCTGGATCTTTAATGTTTTTAATTTTTCTGCTAAATAATAATTATCCATATCTGAATTTATATTTTTTACTAATGAAAAACCGGGTTTTATTGATACTGAAATAAAGAATAATAAATAAAATAATAATTTATATTTCTTGAGCCGGGGATAATTGTTAAATAACCTTTTTAGTAGACAAAATGTTATTATGACCAATAATATTTGGGGGAGTATAAAAAATCTTTCTTCTATAAAGAATATTAAATATCCCGCAATATAAAGGGCCATACTGAACGCAAGAAGTTTAACTGTCTCCCCGGTTCTCAGATTATTCATCATCAATATAATTAATGGGACTAAAAACAGGGAAAATGAAAAGAAAAAAAAAGAAAATATCCTTATGTTATTTATTATGTTTTTTAATAAATAAAAGAATTGACCGGGGGAGCTGAAAACATACCATTTCTTCACAAGAAGATATGTCGGATCTTCCCAATAACTTGTTGCAGTACTATTAACAGGTGGGTAAAGCTTTTCTATTCTGAGTGTATGTATGCCTTTATATGCTGGACCCGTAATATTAAAATTATAATTTCCCGCCGTACTATAAGTGATATATCCGTATTTGTTACTCAGTAGCAATATCCATATAGAACAGAAAATAACAAATACCATCAACCCTCCTATAAAATTGGAGAGAATGATTTTCCTTCTATCACTATATTTATTGTAATAGAAAATATGAATAAGTAAAAAATGGATTAGAAAAAATGGTAAGGCAAAACTTTTTGCAAAATAGGACAATGCGCCAATTGCACCGCAGATTATGCCTAACTTTCTTCCCTCAGTATATTGTTTGCCAATTATTATGTATAAATAAATAAGGATTAAAGTTGATAAAAGCAGGTCAGATGTTCCCGTAAGAAAAATATAATAGAAAAGAATAATTATTATTGCTGGATATAAAACAAGATTATTCCATATCTTATCTTGGTCTAAGTGTAATTTGGTTTCAACAAAGTTTATACTCCAGAATAAAAATACTGACCCAATTAATATTTGCAATATCTTAAAACAGAAAATATCAGGTACTTTCATCCATAGCATGGGAATAAGAAGCCAGGATAATAATGGCCCCCATACTCCGTTAATAGCGGTCCCAAAGTCTCCGGAAAGATATTTATGACTTATTGATAAATATTGAATAAGATCCTGAGCCACAGTAAATTTATAAAAATTAAACAAAATGGAGGCAAAAAGAAAATAAATCCCAATTGTAATATAGTTTCGCTTTAAACTGATATATTTTTTCATGGAAAAAATGGTTTGTTAGGTTTAGTCGTTATAAATGTCCTCAGGATTTCTTTAATATTACTTCAAAATAGGTATCCCTTCTGAGTAACCATCCACCAAATTCAACAGGCAGTAACAGGATTCCCATCCAAAATCCATAACTGAAATATCTAAATCCCAGGAACTCCAACTTCCTGCTGAAATTATGGAAAAACACCCTGTCTAATCCGGATTTTCTTATCATATAATCTAAAGACAACCTGTTAAAACCTATAATATGATAAGGCGATTCAAAAGGTTTAAGCTTCGCAGATCTATTCTTCTTATTTCTAAAAATAAAACTTAATTTTCTTATATCATTAAGGAATGAGTCTTCATTAGGGACCCCTATATATACTATCCCGCCTGGTTTTAACAGAAGCTTGATTTTCTCAACGTATTCCATCGGCTTGGGGACATGCTCCAAAACTGAATCAATGTATATTATATCAAAAAAACTTCCTTTTAATTCTAATTCACTTAAATCACCCTGTAAAAAATTAATATCGTTTATTTTGGCCTCCCCGATTCTGTTATCAAAAATATCTACACCTGTAGTATTCCAACCTCTTGAATATGATTCAATCAATCCATATCCCTGACCGCATCCAATATCAAGGAAATTAATCTCCTGATGAGGTTTAAAATAGCTAAATAGTCTATCCAATCTTTTCAGCAGATCGTATTTCCGTTTGCTTTCTAACCATATGGTGTTTTCAATGAAATAATTTGAATTATATAACTGCTGCCATTCATTTTTAGAAAAGGTCAATTCGGGAGAAACAAAATATAAATTACAATTTGTGCATTGAACTACCTTGTGATCCATTTTAATAATTTTTTTAGAAATAGGATTTAATACAGGTATCCCGGCTATTTTATTGTTACTGAATCCACAAATCGGGCATTTGGAGTTTTCCATTTTCGGAATTAAATCATTTTAATGTTTTTAACAACAGACAATTTATTAAGTTGTAAAATAAGTAAAAATCATCCTTTGTATCCACTAATAAATTCTTTCTGTTTTAATTAATTGAGTAAAATTCTCCGTTGTTTAAGTCTCAATTATGGTATATATTAAACCAGTAAAAATAGTTTTGCAGTGCTTATCTGTTTACATATCAATATTATTTAATGAAAAGTAAAACCGTATATTCTATAGCTGGTGCATCTCTTGTCCTTTCCTCACTTTCTCTGATGAGTAAAGGCATAGGTTTTATCAGGGAAATAATATATGCTAAAACTTTTGGATTGAGTTCGGAATATGATCTTTTCCTCTCGAGTACTGCTTTAATTATTGTGATTAATACTGCCTTTATGTTTTTAACCCAGCATTATTTTATTCCGGCTTATAACCGCCTGAAAAAAGACTCACCTGAAACAGGTGATGAATTTTTTAACTACACCTTCTGGTGGTCAATTCTTATTGGCATTATTCTGGCCTTTATCTTTTATCTTTTTGCAAAACCCTTGTTGTTTTCTTATATGCCGGGAGTAAATCAGACCAGATTAAATGAAGGGGTCAGAATTATTTCAATATTCCTGTTAACCATTCCATTTAATTGCGGGATATCAGTTATTTCGGCATATATGCAGGCAAAATTCAGATTCGTTTATCCGGCTATAAGCCAGATCATACTCAATATTGTTGTAATTGTACTGGTCTATTTCTTTTCTGATAAAATGAAAATATTTATTTTGCCGGTTGGTTTTGTACTAGCCAATATAATTGCATTTATTCTTCTTGTAAAACCGCTATTTAATATTATAAATTTAAAGTTTGTTAAATTATTACACCGGGGGAAAGGGACTATAGAATTTGATAAGATAATATATCTTGCTATTATTGAATTATTATCACTTTCTTACGTTTTAGTTGACCGATATTTTATTTCCAGATTGCCTGAAGGGGGATTAGCTGCTATGAACTATGCAGTCGTTATATTTGCTCTACCGATTTCTGTAATATCTATTCCATTAAACACGACAATGTTTTCCAGATTTTCAAGAGATCATGTGCATTCTCCGGAAAACATGAAGTCCGATCTTTTTACATCAATGAAAATAAATAATATTATCATAATACCCCTGGGCTTCATATTGTATTTTTGGGGAAGTTCAATTCTCAGGATCTTCTTTCAACGGGGGGCATTCAACTCTAACAGTACTTATTTAACCTTTCAGGTATTAAAATATTATACTTTTGGGCTTGTGTTCTATTCAGAGTATCTGATTTTTGTGAAATTCTTTTACAGTATAAATAAATACAAAACTGTAATGTGGTTGTCAATATTTGCCTTTCTGCTAAAGATAATATTTAATGTAATTTTCATCAATAAGTATGTGCAGAATGGGTTGGCTTTTTCCACTTCGTTAATTTATATATTTCTTTTCTTTGCAGGTTATTACCTCCTCAACAGATCCTATATTAAAGATAACATAATGATAGCAGGTTCCCAGGTATTGTATTATTTGTTTAATGGTATTGTATCTTATCTGTTTACCATGCTGATAACCTCGTGCTTTGGAGTATTTCAGGATTTACCAGCATTAATTATTAATCTGTTTGTCTTTGTGCTGATTTATATCTTTAATTCATATATTATAGGCGATAAAGAAGTGCAAATAATTACTGCTCCGGTATACACATTATTGAAAAAGCTCAGAGATTTAGTGCCTTCCTTTAGGACGATATGAATAAACAATTGGAAAAAATATATGATTGGGTACTTCCTTTAATATTGAAATTAAACAGAAGAGTGACAATTAAAAAGGAAGTTGGAAAAGTTGTTGTTATTTCACTGCATAAATTGGGAGATGCGGTTTTTACGATTCCGGCTTTAAATAGTATTTTGAAATATCATAATAATAAAAAGATCAATTTGGTATGCTTCCGGGAAACTATAGAGATTTTTAAACTGGCGTTGAATAATATTGAATATGTTATTTTGGATAGAGACGACTTTTATTTTGGGGAAAGGATTGGTGGATTCCATGCAAGAAAACTTATAAAAGATATGAATGCTGAAAGAATATATGACATTACCGGATGTATTCAATCAGCAAGCCTTCTTTATAATTGTCATGCAAATGAAATTATTGGGTTAAATGAGATTAGGTATAAGCCCCTCTACGACGTTTTTTCTCTGATAAGTAATGGCCCCCATATGTCGGATATTTACCTGAACGCAGTAAGACCAGTAATTAAAATTGAGTCTGATGATTCTTTTAAAGCTGGAACATCCATTCCACAGAAATCAGGATATATACTTATTCATCCATTTGCAGGGTGGAGCGCCAAAGAATGGGGGATTGAGAAATATCTGGGCCTTGCCAGGAAATTAAGTAATCCTGTTGAGGTTAGATTTATTATTCCATCTGGTTATTTGCCAGAAAATAACCTGAAGATAATTGAAAAAGAATTCAAAATTGTTGAATCTAAAAATATTCCCGATTTGATAGAGAATATAAAAAATTGCTCTCTTTTAATAGGGAATGATTCTGGTCCTGTTCATATTGCCAATCTGATGAAGAAACAGGTATTTACAATATATGGCCCGACAAACCCTTCCTATCACCAGCCCAAATCAGGACTGTCCGGTTATATTGTAAAAGAAATTGTATGCTCTCCTAAAGTAAACGAAAAACTATGTTTTACTGACGGGGGAAGAAAAGGTTGCCCTTCTTTTGAATGTATGAAACAACTCAGCGTAGATGAGGTATTCCTTGCAGTGACTAAATTTATAAATAAAATAAACAAAGAGGAGTAATGCCGGGTATAAGCTTAGTGTATAAAAAAAATGCTGAAGTTCTAACGGATTACAATGAATTGTTACGTTCGTTAAATCATTTGCCATATTATAATTCACAAGTTTTGCTTGACAATAATTATTGTTTTGTCGGAACTAACGGATATGGTTCATACCCGGTGGGAAAAATGAAAATCCACGGATATGATGTGATCATAGAGGGGAAAATATATAACAAGACCATAAATGAAATAATAGACCAATTAGAAAATATTTTATCTTTAAGCAATACAAATCAATTTTATGACAGGTTATCTAAATGGATATTAGATTCGGATGGAGAATTTATTATCTATATGGTTACTGATGACAGTGTTCTTATTTTTAATGATGTGTTCGGTAGATTACCACTTTATTATTATGATGACCAAAATAAATTAATTGTTTCCCGTGTTCTTAATTTTATAGTTAAAAGTATCGGTTCCCACCAAATGGATTCAACAGCTATATCCCTTTTTTTATTGTTGGGGTATATGCTTGGAGAAAGAACTCTTATTGAAAACGTTAAACAACTTCGACCGATAACACTTCTTAAATATTCCTATGGGAAATTAGAAGTTATTCCATTGCATTCATTTAATTTTGAGCATAAAGAGAATATTAACAAATCAGCTAAGGATATATTAAGTGATCTAAAAGAGTTGTTTAGTATTTCATGCAAAACCAGATTTCAAAACAACAATGAAAACATTGTTACACTTAGCGGAGGACTGGATTCCCGTTTAGTAGCATCAGCAATGAATGATAATAAAATTCCTTTCAAGGCTGCTACTATGGTCTATGAAAATGGATATGCAACTGAAGAGATTGCAATAGCTGAGAAACTTTGCAATATCTATAACGTCAATCTTGATAAAATTCAGGTTATTCCTCCAAAGGGTTCTGATGTGCTGGAATTATTGAAATTAAAAGATGGGATGAATTCCCTTGCCACAGCTCCCATAATTCCTTTCTATAATAAACTGATGGATACATATAAAAAAGATTTCGTATATATTACAGGTGATAATGGTGATAAAATCATTTTTACTTTAGACCAACCCCCGGTGGATTTTAATTCAATTGAGGATTTGGTGAATTTTGTCATTAACGAAAATTCAATAATGCCGCTTGAGTATATAACCCAATTTACCGGTATCACCAAAGAAGAGATTTTTGAAGAGATTAAAATTCTTCTTTTGAATTTCCCGGAAAGGGATTTATTCCAAAAATATGTGCATCTACGTTCAATTGAGAAACCATTTAAATATGCATTTCAGGGGGAGGACAGACACAGAAGTTATTTCTGGAACTCAAGTCCATTTTGGTCTTATGGTTTTTTCAATTATATAATGAATTGTGCTGATCTGTCAAAGAAAAAACATAAAATATTTGCCGGGTTACTCAATAGCTACTCCAGAGAAGCAGCTGATTTAACATATACAAATTTCCATTCTTCTATTAATTCAATTAAAGGTAAAATCTTTATGAATTTGGTTTATAATATTTATCCTTTAATACCTCCTCAAGGGAAAAAAATACTTAAAAACAATTTCTTTAAGGGCAACCCGACAGTGGATGAAAATTTTCTTTTGTATCAAATCATAAAAAATCAGGGAGATGGAACGTCAGAAATTGGTCGGTACCTTAAAACAAATGAAATAAAGAAATTCAGTCTGAATAAAGTCCCGGTTTATAATTTATTTACGATAACATCTGCAATCGAATATTTTTTTAATAATAAAAGTACAATACAGCAATATTCTGAAGAAGAATTTAAATGAATGAAAAACAAACTTATCTTTCTCAAAGATTTACCACTTCCTTTTGGAGATTGACTCTATAATGCGTATCCTATTTCTGGCAGATGCACAATCTTCTCATATTCACAAATGGGTCTTAGGGCTTTCACAAAAGGGGTTTGATATACACCTATTCTCTCTTCATTCTCCACCTCAGAATTGGTATGGCCCTGACATAAAAATATATTCATTGGATCTTGATGAAAATATTAAAGACAAGAGTGAGAAATCAATCAGGAAGTTCATCTATTTTAAGGCGATAAAAAAAATCAGGGAAATTATTAAAAGTGTAAACCCGGACATTCTCCATTCCCATTATGCATCCAGCTATGGTTTTCTGGGTAGTGTTGTTAATTATCACCCTTTCTTTGTTTCAGTCTGGGGCTCAGACATTGAAAGTTTCCCAAACAAATCTGTGTTTCATAAACTCACAATCAGGCATACATTAAAAAAGGCGGATAAAATATTGTCTGCAAGTCACTATCTGGCAGCCAGGACAAATGAAATAATAAAGAAGGAAGTAAGTATTATCCCCTTTGGTATAGATGTTGAAAAATTCAAACCTGTTAATTTAAAAAGTAAAACTAAAAAAAGAGATATTGTTATTGGAACAATTAAATCGTTAGAAGAAGTTCATGGGATTGATATTTTAATCAGAGCTTTTTATATAGTAAAAAGAAAGAATCCATCTGTTCCAATAAAACTTCTTATAGTGGGCAATGGAACAAAAGAAAAGAAGTTACGGGAAATTGCTGCTTCTCTGCTGAATCCGGAAGATTATTTGTTCCAGGGATACATTAACCATGATTTGATTTCTGATTATCATAATAAAATTGATATTCCTGTTTATTTGTCAAGAAAGGAAAGTTTCGGTGTTTCTGTATTAGAATCAATGTCATGCGGAAAACCTGTTGTTGCTTCCAATATTGGTGGTTTGAAAGAAATTATTAATGATGGGAAAGACGGGTTTCTTGTTCAAGCAGAAGACTTTAACTTAGCAGCTGAGGCGATAGAAAAACTGGTAACCGATCCTGCTTTAAGAATATATTTAGGAAATAATGGGAGGGAAAAAGTAATTAATAATTATAATTGGAATGATAATTTGAATAAAATGATTTCAG
>Ga0182027_10012288_pt1 | contig 12034 bp, 11 predicted proteins | sample 712E1DmetaG_FD_121300 | JGI IMG/M metagenome (GOLD analysis project Ga0182027, IMG submission 121300) | Permafrost microbial communities from Stordalen Mire, Sweden - 712E1D metaG (Illumina Assembly) | ecosystem: Environmental > Terrestrial > Soil > Wetlands > Permafrost | place: Sweden...
AGAGTGCAAACCTTGGTAGTTCCGACATCGATTGCTGAGATTGTTCTCCTTTTTCCCATTATGTTTTCCTCCTTGGTAAATTTTGGTATACTATATTTCGATATTTTCTTTTAATTGAGAGAATATCCTCTCCGCAACTCGTTAAAAGCAAATTTGGCGTTTTTTGCTTTCACGGGCATGCCATTGGCACCGATCCGTTCCGCGATCCTCATTCGTGCGCTGCGGCTGCGCGGATTTTCATCGAGTTCTGCTTCCGAAGGTGTAATAACCTTCTTATTAATCAACCGGAAACTGGCAACATGTTTGCACTGGCACACCGGAATACTCGGCGGGCAAATGCAATCTCGTGATTCTCTCTGCAGGAATTGTTTCACGATGCGGTCTTCCAGTGAATGATAACTGATTACGACTAACCGTCCGCCAATGCCCAGCAAATCGACAGCTTTATCCAGTGTCTCTTCCAGATGTTCCAATTCTTCATTAACGGCAATACGCAAAGCCTGAAAAGTCCGTGTAGCCGGATGAATCCGCCCTCTTCGCCCGCCGACAGCATCTTCAACAATGGCTGCCAGTTGTGAGGTGGTATTAACGGGTCTTAATTGGACAATACGGCGGGCAATTTTAAAGCTATGCGGCTCTTCGCCGTATTTTCTGATTAACTGGGCTAAATCAACTTCAGAATAGTTGTTCACAATATCCGCCGCCGTGATTTCCTGTTTTGGATTGAAGCGCATATCCAGGGCCGCTTCGTATTGGAAACTGAAACCGCGGGGGTCGTCATATAGCTGCATTGAAGACAACCCGAGGTCTAATAAAATACCGTTAACGGGATAAAAATCATAATGATGACAGATTGCATCGATATTGACAAAGTTATCATTAACCAGGAGGATTGAATCGGTGTATTGTGAGAGATTTATTGCGGCCGCCCTGATTGCTTCCGGGTCGGCATCAATTCCCAGTAATTGGCCGCCGGGCGCACTGTTCTGGATAATTGCCATGGCATGTCCGCCGCCGCCGAGGGTACAATCTACGTACCGACCTCCGGGCTGAATTGAAAGTGCGGACATCACTTCCTTGAGTAATACGGGCTTGTGGGCGACCGATAACACGTTCGGCTCCTTAATGTTTTTACAGGGTTTCGATAATTTGCCAGGCTTGTGCCAGACTATTGGTTTTTTCTTCTTCCCACAACGTTTTGTCCCATATCTCAAGGTAGGTATTAGCCCCCGTGATTACAACATCCTCACCAATACCGGCAAATGTTCTGAGTGGAGCAGGCAGAGCGATTCTACCCTGACCGTCAAGATTCAAATGAAAGGCTGTTGAGAAAAGGGCCCTATTTAACTTCCGCATTTTGTTCGATGCCAGAGTGCTGCCGTGCAAGTTTTCTGATAGTTTTTTCCATTCGGCAGGAGTATAGCCGATGATACATTTTTCAGGGCCGGGAACAAGAATAATACCGTCCTTCAAATCCTCACGGAATTTTGGAGGGACGGGCACTCTGCCCTTTTCATCCAGCTTGTAACGATACTCGCTCTGAAACACTGAATTTCCTTATTCCACACCATTCACCACTAATTCCCAACATCTACCATTTTCGCACATAACATAATATTTGTCAATAGGTTTAGGCTCGATTTTGAAATATATTTAGTCGTGCTTGTATCATACCGGATGGTTAACTCTTCAAAGAAAAACGAGCCGGTATCCTGAAAACTGACATGATTTTATGTCAATTCTCATACCTGTTGAATCTAAAAATGGGATGAAAACCGATAAAGACCACTGATTTACGCAGTTAAAAACAAGGGAATAAAAAATAAAATAGCAGGTAATAAAAAGATGAGGTAAGGAATGGTTGGTTTCCTTACCTCGTCTTTAAAAACGAATTAATCGACTTACTCTTCAGCCGTTATGACTAACTGCTAATTTGATTTTCTGCCGCCGGTACCCGCCGCCGCTTTTTCGGTGGAACCCTTTCCCTGCCGCTGCGGACGTAATGCACGGGTGGCTTTTCCAGCCTGCCACATTTCGGAGTTGCCCATTTTCGAAAGTTCTTTGCCGAGCTGGACTTTGTAGTTAGGTCCGCCGCAAGCACGAATAACACGCGCTGTTTCAGCGCCGGACGCTACTCTCTCATAAAGCTCTTTAAAAACCGGCAGGACGGCTTTCTTGAATTTCGGTTTCCAGTCAAGGGCGCCGCGCTGCGCTGTTGCCGAACAATTGGAATACATCCAGTCCATCCCATTCTCACTGACGAGACGGATCAGACTCTCGGTTAATTCTTCAACCGTCTCATTAAAGGCTTCGCTTGGGCTGTGGCCGTGTTTGCGCAGAGTAGCATATTGTGCTTCCATAATACCTGCCAGGGCACCCATTAATACACCACGCTCCCCTACCAGGTCACTGAATACTTCTTTTTCAAACGTCGTCGGGAAAAGATAACCGGCCCCGATGCCGACGCCTAATGCAAGGGTGCGTTCGGTAGCTCTACCGGAGGCGTCCTGGAAGACTGCAAAACTGGCATTGATACCTTCTCCGGAAAGGAAATTACGCCGCAGTGATGTCCCGGAACCTTTTGGCGCGACCATGATGACATCCACATTTTTCGGTGGAATTATTTTGGTTTGGTCTTTATAAACAATTGAGAAGCCGTGTGAGAAATAAATTGCATCACCCGGTTTCAAATATTTCTTGATGAGCGGCCAGACCTGCTTGTGAGCCGCATCCGAAACGAGTAATTCAAAAATGGTACCGCGTTTCAGGGCTTCCTCGATTTCGAACAAGTTGACTCCCGGTTTCCAACCGTCTGCAACGGCACGTTTCCAGTCCTCCGGGAACTGCTTGGATTGTCCGATAATAACATTGAAACCGTTATCTTTCAGGTTCAACGACTGCCCGGGTCCCTGTACGCCGTAACCGATAACCGCAATGGTTTCATTCTTTAGAACTTTGCGGGCTTTCTCCAGGGGAAACTCTTCCCGCGTGACGACCTCTTCTTTGGTGCCTCCGAAATCAATTATTGCCATAATGCAAATCCTCCTTCTTTACTGCTTTACCTGTTGGGTACCTGTTACATTGCTATTCTATTCCAAATTACAGGGTTATTGTTAATAATACCAGATTTAATGTTCGACGTGAAGCGTTGAACTCGAAATATTCGATTTTTATATACCCGGAGGATTCAGTCTATTTCTCTACCGTTAGTAGCTAGAGCACTTTTCAAGACAAGGTTAGTTGGCATCAAGTTAGTTGCTTGAACCACCAGGCGCTTTCGCCACGTTGGACGCTATTCCCTGACTTATGCGGTAATTACGAACGGTAGGAGAGAATATGAATACCAAAACTGCAATACAGGCTGCGGTGCCGGCCATGAATATTGTAATCATCTTTGGCCCTCCCAGCATGTCGGAACCGATTCCTGCCATCAACCCACCCACCGGAGAAAGCGCCGTACTTAAAGAAACAACACTGGTTACCCGCCCACGTAACTCATCGGGAATAGAGAGTTGCAGTAAAATCTGGTTGGAAGTTATGAAAATTGATTCAAAAAATCCCCCAACCACCAATAACAATAACGCCAGCCACAACTTCGCGCAGTACGCAAAGCCCATTAGCGAAACAGCAAGCATGAAAAGTGATGCGATTTGTAAGAGACCGCGACGCTCCAGGCGGGATAGCGCAGCAGCTAAGACACCTCCTAACACACTACCCACACCCATTGCTACCATCAGATAACTCAATATTCTGGCGCTTCCATCACCAAAGACCTTAACAGCGAAAATCGGCGGCAGGATAGTAAATATCGGAACTGTAAATATCGGCAGGACAAAGCCCATCAATACGAAAGTCCGCGTCACCCGTTCATTCATTACATACCGTATACCTTCTTTGATGTTTTGCAGCGCAGAGCTCCGTTTTAGATCATACTTTTGAACTGGAAACCGGAGTTGCATAATAGAAAATGCGATGAGGATATATGCGCCGGCTTGAACTAGAAAATTACCACCCGGCCCTTTCCATATAAGAAGTACCCCTCCTATTGCCGGACCAATAGAACGCATGGTTGCCGATGCCGTTAAAAGGAGTGCGATGGCATTAGGCGTAACATTTCGCGGCACCAAATCGAAGATAACAACCTGTTTGATAGTTGCATCAATCGTAAACGTTAAACCGGCAAAAAAGGCAAAAACAAAAATATAGCCGACTGTAGAGTGTCCGAAAACCAGGACAAGTGCAAACAGGAAAGTTACAAAAAACAACCAGGCGTTCGTTATCATCATGAGTTTACGGTGTTCGAGACGGTCGGTCAGTACTCCCGCTACGGGTATCGTACCCAGAGCGGTTATCGACCGTATCGTACTCAGAGTGCCTAACATTGTACCGGAACCGGTCAAATTATAAACAAGCCAGTTCAGTGTTATCTGCTGAATCCATCCGCCTGCCTGTGAAATTAACTGGTTAGTAAATAAAAACCGGAAATTACGGGTGCGAAATGCCGTTAACATTCCAACCTGTTTTCCGGCTTTTTCAGATGGATCATTCGCACTAATATCGTCTGGTTTTTTATCAACACCGGAATCAGAGTCTAACAATTCGGTAATAATACTCCCCGCAAACTTAACTCACGCCAACAATATAAGGCAATTAGAAGTCTTAATTCGGCACCAAATGGCAACACCTGATTTATTAGGCTATAGCATATCACATATCAATGTATAAAATGCAGGTTTATTCTGCCGCCGGGGTTTTATCTGTTATAATTTCTGGAGTTTTTTGTGGTGGTTCCAGTTTACGGAATTTGTCCGGACTTTCCAGATGGTCGATATAGAGAATGCCGTTCAGATGGTCAATCTCATGCTCTAGAACCTCGGCAAACAGACCGTCGGCTTTTATCTTTATTTCCTGGCCGCGGGCGTTTTGTCCTTTTATCCTGACCAGTTCACTGCGCTTAATTTCACCGATATAGCCGGGAATGCTCAGACAACCTTCATTTACCACTCTTGACCCGATACGGCGTGTCACTTCGGGATTAATTACGACCTTACAATCTGCTCCGGGCACATTTAAAACAATGATACGGATTGTCTGTCCGACTTGATTTGCTGCCAGACCGACACCGGTTGCAATCTGCAGCGTTTCCTGCATTTCACTGATTAATTTTCGTACTGATTTATCGATGACTTTGACCCGTTTCGCTTTTTGCCTTAATACGGGGTCGGGCACAGTTTTTATCGGGAGTACTGCCATAATAATTCACCTTTCCTGATATTAATACTAAATCCTACAGCCCGACAGGGTCAATATCCATCATCCATCCGCGAGGAAACGTGATATTTTTTAGGAAATCTGATAACGTTGATCCGCGTAAAACTATTTGCCAGTGGTATCTGCCTCTTAAACGATGGATAAATGCCGGCGCCGGACCGATAAGACTGAGGTCAGCAATTCCTCTGGCATCACGCTCCTCCGTGATACGCTTCGCAATTTTCTCCGCCTCTTCACGGCAGCGGTTATCATTGACATGGACAAAAGTCAGCGCCGCCAGTTGTACAAAAGGCGGTTCCTTCAATTGCCTCCGAAAATTGATTTCCTTTTCATAGAACCCTTTATAATCATGCCTTGCCGCGGCTTGAACCGCATAATTCTCGGGATTATAGGTCTGGATAACGACCCTACCACCGGACTGACCGCGCCCGGCCCTGCCCGCGACCTGACAGAGCAGTTGAAATGTTCTTTCACCGGCACGGAAATCCGGTAAATTTAACGAGGTGTCAGCCAACACTACTCCGACCAGTGTCACCAGCGGCAGGTCCAGTCCCTTCGCCACCATTTGCGTCCCAATCAGAATATCCGCTTCATAATTACGGAATTTATTCAGGATATTCTGGTGAGAATTTTTCTTTTGCGTGACATCGCTGTCCCAGCGCAATAATCTGGCTTGAGGGTATAAGGCCTGCGCTTCCTGAGTGAGTTTTTCGGTGCCGATTCCGAGATAACGGATACGACGGCTGAAACAGTTGGGACAAACCTGCGGCGGCCGCATTTTATTGTTACAGCGATGGCACATCAGCGAATCGGAATCCAGGTGATAAGTCATGGGGGTATCGCAGCGCTTGCACTTTATCACAAAACCGCAATTCCGGCACTGTATCGTGGTCGCGGAACCGCGCCGGTTGAGAAACAATATTGCCTGCTCTTTGTTGGTCAGGACTTTGTCCAATTCCTGTGTCAAAGGCCGACTGAACATGCTGCGATTACCTGCTTTTAACTCTTCACGCATATCCACTACTTTCACATCCGGTAAAGGAGCGTTTATCTGGGGAACAACCCTGTCCGGCAATTCCAGCAGCTGATAATCGCCTCTGCAAGCATGGAAGTAGGTTTCCACCGACGGTGTGGCACTGCCCATGACAACCGTTGCTCCGGTTAATTCGGCCATTTTGATTGCAGTATCCCGTGCGTGGTAACGCGGCGATTGTTCCTGTTGTTTGTATGTCCACTCATGCTCTTCATCGATGATAATCAAACCCAAATCAGGTTGGGGGGCAAAAAGAGCGCTTCGCGGGCCGATGACAACATCCACTTCCCCTTTTTTAATTCTCTGCCACTCATCGAATTGTTCACCAAGAGACAGTTGACTGTGTAATACCGCGACTCTTCCCGGAAAACGTGCGGAAAAACGTTCGATGGTTTGTGGGGTCAGCGCAATTTCCGGCACCAGTGCAATTCCTTTTTTACCCAGCCTGACCGCTTCCGCCAGTGCCTGAAGATAGATCTCAGTTTTACCGCTGGCCGTTACGCCGTGCAACAGAAAAACCGCCGGTTTGTTCCCATTATGTAAATTATGTAAACTTGATTTTACCGGCTTAAAAACCGCTTCCTGTGCATCGGTGAGATTTAAAGGCTGTGATAATTGCACCTGGAAGCGTGACAAAGGCTCACGGCGAACTTCAACATTTTCAATTGCAATCAGTTCCTGCCGGACCAACGCATCGATGACAGGTTTATTACAATTCGTTTTTAGCTTTGCTTCTGCGATCGATACTGGGGAACTATTTTCAGATAGAAACTTCAATAGTATTGCCTGTTTCGGAACTTTTTTAGCTGATTTTTCGGCGGCGGCCGCAGCAATAGCGGTATCGACTTTCAGACGGAGATATTGGACAAGTTTGGTTTTTACTTTGATTCGTTCCAGCTGATATTGTCTTGCTACCAGTCCGCGTTCAACCATTTGCCCGACAATTGCGGCGGTGCGCTGCTTCCCCAGTAATGTCTCTACTTCACTGAGTTTGACAGGGCTTTTCATTTTCAGGAATTCCAGCAGATTCTGCTGATTTTCATTGATTGCGGAAGTATCATATTCCTGATGAGTAAAAGAAATGGTGGTTAACACCCGACGTTCGAATCCGGGCGGCAGCATCAAAGCCAATGCATCAAATAACGGCGAAAGGTAATAGCCGCTGAGCCATTTTGCCAGGGAAACCTGTTTAGCAGTGAGTAAAGGTTGTGATTCGATAACGCCGATAATATCGCGCGTCGGTTCAAAAGCCGGGATATCGGCCAGTTCAACAACTAAACCCTGTACTGTCTTTTGCCCGAATGGCACATAAACAGCCTGACCGACATCAACAGTCAATTCAGGTGGAATAGAATAACTGAAGGTCTGTCTTTGTGCCGCAGGTGCATTAACACTGACCTCAGCATATTTCAATTCAGCGCTCTCCGGCGATTCGGCTCAATTATGCCTTCGGTTGTTCTGCTGGCGGTTCCGGTATTACTTCCGGTTCCGGAGTTGCTATCAATTCTTTGGGGAACCGTTTTTCTTTAATACGGGCTTTCTTGGCGCTCAATCCACGCAGGTAATAGAGCTTGGCGCGGCGAACTTTACCATGTCTGATGACCTCAACCTTATCAACTAATGGGGAAGCCATCGGGAAAGTTCTCTCGATACCAACGCCGTAAGCAACACGTCTTACTGTAAAACTGCCGCCGGCATCGCCTTTTCTGATGCGGATAATTACACCCTGGAACGGCTGCACACGTTCTTTGTCGCCTTCTTTAATTTTAATACCGACTTTTACGGTATCGCCGGGTGCAATACCGGGAACGTTTGCATTTGCTTTTAAGCCGGTTAGTTCAGTGATTTTCATTTCTGCCAGACTCCTATTATCGTGATTGCTAAACCTTTATTTTTTCAGCTTATTAACTCGCTCTCTCTATCATATCAGGTCTGCGCTGTTTTGTGCGAATTATTGATTGATTTTTTCGCCATTTTGCAATTTGAGCATGATTTCCGGAAAGTAAAACTTCCGGGACAGCCCACTTACGGAATTCCGGAGGACGGGTATATTGCGGGTATTCCAGTAAACCATCCATGTGGGATTCGGATATCAGGGATTCCGGTGAACCGAGAAAACCAGGTAAAAGTCTGACTACTGTATTTATCACAACCATGGCCGCCAGTTCGCCCCCGCTAAGAACATAATCGCCGATGCTGATTTCTTCGGTGACGAGGTGTTCACGCACCCGTTCATCCACGCCTTCATACTGACCGCAGATGATAATCATATTGTCATATTGCGCGAGTTTTTGGGCGACAACCTGGGTTAACAACTGTCCTTGCGGCGTCATGAGAATTACCGGCACATTGTTAATCTCTTTTTGGGCCAACTCGGCTTTAATTGTTTCTACCGCTTCGAAAATGGGCTCCGGTTTCATTACCATGCCGGCGCCGCCGCCGTAAGGGGTATCATCGGTCGTGTGGTGTTTATCATGTGTATAATCGCGGATATTACGGATATCTATTTTCATTACGCCTTTATCAACAGCTTTCTGAAAGAGTCCGCAATTAAATGGCCCTTGAAACATTTCCGGAAAAATTGTCAGAATGAATATTTGCATCACCGATTATATTCCGTCACTACGAAAGATATACTTTCACCAGAAATATTATTTTATCACAGATACGCACACTTGTGAAGTTCTGAAAGTACGTAATGAAGTTCTTCGGGTTCCATCTGCTGAGTTTAAAGTCATCTTTAAAGAACAAATCGACAGGCAATAGCAGATTGACGTTGCGAATCAAGTCACCGATGCAATGTTTGACCCTCGCCGGTAACGCAGTCCTAATACATGGCGATTAATAATAATCGTTTACTGGAATCCACCTTTCCGGAAAATAGTTACTTTAATTCCAATTCGGCCGCGCATCTATACAAATGTCATAATTTTGTTACAATTTATACTCATATTTTATAACAACTATATTAGATTAATCTTAATATAAAGCGACAGCAGCGTTCATTGCCGATTTTATAAGGGTTTTCAAGAAACAGGCTGATAAATCTAATAGTATTCCCAGATAGACTCCTTGCACATGAGATGATCGCATAAAGAGTGAAAAATTAATGATTAATCCGGAACAGAATAAAAGTCCCTCTACTTCGCGCCTCACCTTAATTGCCATAGGACTAATGGTATTGGTGGGCGCAATTATTGTTTTCCTCGACAGAAATCAGGTAAGACAGGTATGGGGTAAAGCCCAGTGGAATTATTTGGGCGTTGCTCTGGCCTTTGTCGCTATATCCTATCTGCTGGGAAGCATCAGCATGGTAGTGATGTGGAGGGCTTTCGGTGTGGGATTGAATAAATTTCATCTGCTGCAGGTAGCGTTTGTTTCAAATGCCCTGTCAACTTTAATAGGTATTCCGGCCTCGCTGGCATTAAGGCTGCTAGTCCTGGGACATCATGGAGTAACCCCGGGCCAAATTGTAGGCTCTTCACTCTTGTTGGCTTATTTCAAGAACCTTGTATTTTTTGTTCTGATACCGATAAGTCTGGTATACATCATATTCACATATCCACTGGTCTTTGGCGGGGTGGCGATAATGGTTTTAATATCCCTCATTCTTATTGTAATTATTGCAGTGGCTATTTTCATTTTATATAACACACGAATCCGTACTTTCGTCTTGAGGGTTTTAAGTAAAATCTGGCATTTTGTAACACACAAGGACATTGAAAAGCGTCTCACTGATTTTGGCGACGCACTCACCAAAGGTATCCTCCAGTTGAAATATAAACCAAAATTCGGTTGGTTATTAGCTGCATTAATCCTGGGAGATGTGGCTACCATGATTGCCGGTCTATTTTTCGGCTTCAAAGCTCTCGGCATTCCGGTGCACCTTGGCGTGCTAATCACCAGTTTCAACTTCGGCATCACGCTGACGGTTATCTCGTTCATTCCCGGTGATATGGGGGTTCAAGAGGCTTCAATTGCAGGGATATTAGCCATCTTTGGCGTGCCATTCAGTCTGGGAGTATTGGGGGCAATGCTTTTCCGGGTGACTTATTATTTTGTGCCTTTCGTCTTCAGCTTAGGTTTCTATTGGAGCCTGTTGAGGAAGATGCATGTAAAGCAGCATTAATCCCGACGCTGTGAATAACTTTTTTCCCCTCTTTGTATAGCTGTAATTAAATTTTCACAATTTCGGTGTTAGTTTCTTATAACATTCTGAACACAGCCCACCTTGAGCTTCATCAACTTCCGAAAGACAAGTGCAAGTACGCATGACACATTTTTGGTCGCAGCAATGACCCAAACCAAACAAATGGCCGATTTCATGGGTCGCTTCACGAATAATTCTTTCGATGATTAAACTCAAGTCAGGTGGGATATCCCGGCCTTCGGTCACCAGCCGATTTATCGAGAGTGTGGCCACGCCCGCACGAACATCGGCTTCACCATATACAAAATCATACCCCGGGGAATATAAATCCACGTCGGTAACGGCCATGATTTTATCACCGGTACTTTTTTTCATCCGGCGTAAACGAGACAATATCAATGGCGATTTGTATTGCTTTCTGGCAGTGTCATAGGCATACTCCAGGCTTCCCGGTTCAAGTTTGATTTCTATCGGGCGATAAAAGGTCTTTTCCAAACTTTTGCTCAACGCTTCAATAATCTGGAAGTCAATTTGAGATAGCAGGACAAGAATTATTTTAGACAATGAATCACACCTCTCACTTGTCCCCGAGTCATTATTGCGACCCTGTAGATATTTCCGTGGTAGTAGTTTTAAAGGAAATGATTAACTTGATACCGGTTATCATGCCTGGCGACATTCACCGTAACAAAAGGGATGGAAATGCCGATTTGCATCGATTATTCCCCTTTTATCATTACTGCTTATCTATATATATGGATATTATGCAGCGGATAATCTGGAATAGTTATAAAATTCAAGGCAATCCGGTTACATTCTTATGACATTTTCAGCAGGATGCTTGTATAAAATGCCATATTTTCGATATAACTTTCTCTTTTATTTTATAACTTCTTAATTCTTTATCGTCTAGAATGCTTCTGTAAATACTTAAATGAGGTATATGAACATGTCGATGTCATTAATTGAAAATCTGCAGATTCCTCACGCGGTGGTAGCTGAAGATGACCGCCTGTCCAAAGAAGTGATGGTGTTTTGTCCGTCTTGTAAATCATTCGAGACAATCTGGTTCACCAAAGGTACATTAAATAATACCCGTAAATTTACTCAGTACGGCAGCCATATTTACCACGATTGCGGCTCTAACGAACCCTGCCGCCTTTATTTGACTCTGTGATACTTTAGGATATTGGGAGGAACAAGATGGAGAAGATGCTAGCTGCAATTCTGGCCGGCGGTAAAGGAACCAGAATGGATATTTTTTGTCAGGTTAGACCCAAACCTGCTTTGCCTTTCGCCGGTAAATACCGATTCATCGATTTTTGCTTGAGTAATTGTCTCCATTCTCAAATAGCTGATGTTGCCGTACTCGTTGACTACCGCCGGGCACAGTTATCGAATTACCTGAGTCTGTGGCAAAAAGAGAATTCCAGGAATACCACTATCGATGTTTTAGAACCGGAAAATAATGGCGTATATTTGGGTACGGCTAATGCTATTTACCAGAAATTAGATTATTTACGGAAACATTCTGCCGACAAAATATTAATAATGCCCAGCGACCATGCTTACAAGATGGA
>Ga0182027_10012289_pt1 | contig 12033 bp, 9 predicted proteins | sample 712E1DmetaG_FD_121300 | JGI IMG/M metagenome (GOLD analysis project Ga0182027, IMG submission 121300) | Permafrost microbial communities from Stordalen Mire, Sweden - 712E1D metaG (Illumina Assembly) | ecosystem: Environmental > Terrestrial > Soil > Wetlands > Permafrost | place: Sweden...
CAGGATGACTTCGGCGGGGTTGCCCATGGCTAGCGAATATGGCGGGATGTTACTAATCACGACGCTATTCGCCCCGATGATGGCGCCCTCGCCGATAGTAACTCCCTTCATGATGTAACAGCCGTTGCCTATCCAGGCATAACGGCCGATATGGACGGGCAGAATATCCTTGGTATCCGGCGGCTTCCCCGCGGCGCGCAGGTCGGCCTCACGGGGATGCCCGTCGCTATCGGAAATCCGGCAATCCCACGATATGGTGACGTACTCTTCAATGACTACTTCCCGATTGACGGCGATAATGGCGCCAATTCCGACGCCGGCGTGGTCCTTCAGAACGAGCCGGGGACGCTCGACAATCCACCCCGACAGAATCGACGACTTCTCGCCAATTCCCGAGTAATCGCCCATATGGATTTCAACGGGGCCGATCACATACGGCAGGCCGCCAACATACACGCCGCGGCCAAAACTGGCGCATTGCGACTGAAACAGGGGGTTACGATAAAAGACCGTCAAGAACCACCGGAACACCCGTATGACCGTGAAGTGAAAATTATATAAGACCCGCAAGGCCGGCAGCAGAAGGCGGGGGAGGGGGGGAATGATGGGGTAATTAAAGCGAAAGAAGGCCCATTTCAGAAATCTGACGGGCGCGGAGTTGGAGCGCTTGAGACGAAGAAGTTGGCGGTCGAGGAGCCCCATTTCACCGTTCCCGCATCACGGAACGCCGCCGCGCGGAGGCGCCGTTATCAGAGACTGACGCCACTCAACGCGGCCAAGTCCGCAATGGTCCGGCATGGCGCGATAGCGCGGGGGGACAGGGTCTTTTCCAGATACTCGTCGACAAAGGCGATGAAGCTCACCAAGGCCATGGAGTTCCACTCCTCGAGGTCGGCCAGCTTCACGTCCGGCTTCAGGTCCGCCGCCGGCATGTCGAGAACATCGCTCAAGTGGTTTTGAAACTCTTCAAAAGACATAAGGATCAGTCAGGCGCCGGAAACGCGTCCCGCAACATGCAGCGTCCGAGGGGCGCGATTCGGCTCATCTTTCAATACTTCCGCAGTGTATCACGAGGAGCCGCGCGGCGCGGCGCCGGCCCATCCGGCAAAAAGAGATTGAGAATTGTGCGGGCGGCAGGGCACTATTCCTAGTAAGTTCACCGGGAAATCCGGACACGTTTCCGGAACCACGGCCCGGGATCTCACCAGAGGAGGAAATCCAGTGCAAACGAAATTCGTAGCAGCATTGTTATTGACCGGCATGTGCGCCCTAGCGGAGCCATTCACAATCAACGTGTACACCACCGTGGCGCCGAGCGCGTACGGCAGCCCTTCATACGGCGCATGGGCGGCGAACGGCATTTACGCGCTGGAGAACGGCTTGCCGGCGTTCGGCTCGCCGGGGACGCCGGCGTACTTTTACGAGACGCCATCGGCCGAGGCGCAAAACCTGACGCTGACGAGTTTTCCATCCTGGATGGGGACGCCGGATTCGGGCCTGGCGTTCGGCCCGGCGTATGCGAACGAGCTTGGAAATCAGGGATCGTTTCCGCTGTTCATCGACGGGAATGGCGGGCAGTTCAGCATTTCCGAGCTGGTCTTCACGGCTTCCAGCACGGACCCCGGCAATGCGCTGGGAGTGTCCCATGCCGCCGGCAGTTACAACTACGGCAGCCAGTACGTTGGCGGCATTGAAAACACGGACGGCTCGATCACTTATGTCACCAGCGGCCCAAGCACGCAGCTTGTGAATTTCCTGTGGGGGATGGGAAGCGGAAACGCTCTTACGCCATGCGGCGCGGGAGACTCTTCGCCGTGCGCAACCTCCGCCGAACGGCAAGCCGACATCAATGCCACGGCGGCGAGTCTTATCGGACAAACGTTCACCGGCGTTTACACGCTAACCGACGGGAGCGCGACTCTGGCCGCCGGCAGCGCCACGCTTGACCTTACCGATCCACCCAACGCCACCGCGGTTCCCGAAGCAAGGACGGCCTTTTTTCTGGGCGGCGGCCTCCTGCTTCTGGCCGGTTGTTGGCGCCGGAGGCGGGCCCGACGGGCCACCCGAGGGTGGAGTAGCAGCTCGGCGCATACACGGCTACCGGGGCTTGGCGTTTCCGCGGCATGGGCGCGGACGAACCGCTTTGAGATAATGTAGGAGTTCCGGTCAAAGCCGAGGTGAGAACTATTCCCAACGAGCCGCCGCCCTTAAACGTTACGGAAATTATTCCCGCCAAGGGATGGGCCCCCCTTAAGTTTCGGGAACTCTGGGCGCACCGGGAACTGCTCTACTTCCTGACCTGGCGGGAGATTAAGGTTCGCTACAAGCAGACGGCCCTGGGGGTGGCTTGGGCGATTCTGCAGCCTCTGTTCACGATGGTGATTTTCACGGTCTTCTTCGGAAGGCTGGCGAAAATGCCGTCGGACGGCATCCCGTACTCGGTGTTTGCACTCACGGCGCTGACGCCGTGGACGTTCTTCGCCAATGGCCTGACCACGTCCTCGAACAGCCTGGTCACGAACGCCAACCTGATTACGAAGGTGTATTTCCCGCGTCTGGCGATTCCCATCGCCGCGGTGTTTTCCGGCGCCATCGATTTTCTGCTGTCGTTCGTTTTGCTGATGGCGTATGTGCTGTACCGGGGATATTGGCCCACCTGGAGGATTCTATGGCTGCCGGCTTTCACGCTGCTGGCGGTGATCACCAGCCTGGGGGTGGGGTTATGGCTCTCCGCCTTGAACGTGGAGTACCGGGACGTGCGCTACACGGTTCCGTTTCTCACGCAGGTATGGCTGTTTTCGACGCCCATAGCCTACCCCAGCAGCCTGATGCACGCCCCATGGCGGACGGTGTACGGGCTGAATCCGATGGTGGGCGTGGTGGAGGGATTCCGCTGGGCGATTTTGGGAAGCGGACGGCCTCCGGATGCCATGTTCTTCGTCTCCTGCCTGGCGGCGGTAGCGCTGCTGGTGAGCGGAGCGTTTTATTTCCGGCGCATGGAAAAGGGGTTCGCCGACATCGTTTAGACGGCGGCTATTGGCATGGGGAACGCGGCGATCGAAGTACGAGGAATCGGCAAACAGTACCGGCTGGGCGCGGGCGGCGACCGCCAGTACAGCTACAAATCCCTGCGCGATCTATTAGCGGAGGTTCCCAGGAGGCTTTTGCGCCGCCGCGAGGCCAAAGAGCCGCGGACGTTCTGGGCGCTCAAAGACGTGTCTTTCGACGTCGCCGAGGGAGAAGTGGTCGGCCTGATTGGCCGCAACGGGGCCGGCAAGAGCACGTTTTTGAAAGTGCTTTCGCGAGTGACCGACCCCACCGAGGGACGCATCCTCTTGCACGGCCGCATCGGTTCGTTGCTTGAAGTGGGCACCGGCTTTCACCCGGAGCTGACGGGCCGGGAGAATATTTCGCTGAACGGCGCGATTCTGGGGATGCGGCGCGCCGAGATCGCCCGGCAGTTCGACGCGATTGTGGCCTTCGCCGAAGTGGAGAAGTTCATCGACACGCCGGTGAAGCATTACTCGAGCGGGATGTACCTGCGGCTGGCCTTCGCCGTGGCGGCGCACCTGGACCCGGAGATCCTGCTGGTGGACGAGGTTCTGGCGGTAGGCGACGCGGCGTTTCAGAAGAAGTGTCTGGGGAAGATGGCGGACGTTTCCCAGCAGGGGCGGACGGTGGTCTTCGTGAGTCATAACATGACGGCGCTGCGGTCCCTGTGTACGCGGGCGGTGTGGCTCAACGACGGGAAGGTGATGGAGGATGGGCCGGTGGGAGCGGTGGTGGACCATTACCTTCAGAAGAACGCGACATCCAACCTGGAATCGCGCTGGGACGATGCGGCGACGGCGCCGGGCAACGAGCGCGCGCGGCTGCATCTGGTGCGGGTGAACGTAAAGAGCGGCGATACGGACCAGATCACGGTCAGCACGCCAATCGAGATCGAGTTTCAGTATTGGAATTACGTACCGGGCGCGATGCTGAACCTCGCAATATTCTTATACACGCTGGAAGAGGTCTGCGTGTTCAATATCGGTTCGGAAGCGGCGCCCAGGCCGGCGGGGCTGATCCGGCACACGGTGCAGATACCGGGAGATTTTCTAAACACGGGGGCGTATTACCTCAACTTCCAGATCACGGTCGACATGTCGAAGGCGTTGTTCGTGCAGAAGAACGTGGTGGCGTTCGAAGTGGAAGAAGGCGTACGCGAGGGGAACTGGTACGGAAGAGTGCCGGGGGCGGTGCGGCCGAAGTTCCATTGGGGCAGCGAAGCCGAACCGCTTCCCCGCGGCTTGTAGATAGCGGCGGCAAGCGGTCAGGGTGAGCCATGAGGCTAGCGACCGAACCTCTCCGTTATCGCTTCACCATGTATCCACCGGGCGTTGGAGAGAACGGGAAGCGGTGAACGGCCGGCCGCTCGCCGAGGGCCGCGAACTATTCGTCGACGGCCTGGGACTCACCCGGCCACTGCTCCCAGCCATATTCGTCGAACACCACGATGCCGCCTTTGAGAACCAGCGGGTACAGACTCTCCAGAGCGGCTTTGGTCGGCGCATACAGGTCAACGTCGAGATTGAGCAGCGCAATTCGCAGGCCGGGGTTATCCTTCACGAATTGAGGTAACGTTTCGAGAACGTCCCCCTCGATCAGACGGCACCTTTCCACCCCCGGGATGAGACTGTCCTGGTTGTGGATGTCCACCAGGGTTCGCATTGCTTCAGCCGACGACGCGAATGTTTCTTCGCTGCGCTGGCCGTCCTTATCCGTGTACTGAGTCAACCCGGAAAACTGGTCGAATCCGTAAACCATACGGTAACGGTCGCCGGGACAAAACGTTTCGAGAAGCTTCGTCCAAGTGAAGAGGCCGGATCCCCGGTATACTCCGACCTCAACGATACTACCGGGGAGATCGACAACCTGTTTGAAGAGCTCATAATGAGCTAAGAACCGCGGCAGCTCCCGCCGGCGCACGTAAGCGGGGAAGTAACGCAACACATCCTTGAGACAGAATCCTTGACTATGGATGAGCGCCTCTACCCGCTGCCACTGCCGGGCGTCGCGGCCTGGGTAGTCAATACCCGCGTTCGGACTTTCCGATTTGTTCTGCATGGACCGGTATTCTCCCTCACAACGCTACTGAACTATCTCAAACGGCCTACGCCCCTTACACGCCGCCAATCTGCGCGGCCGGATTGCCAAAGACCTTGACGCGGGGGGGCACATTCCTGACGACAATGCTGCCGGCCCCCACGAAGGCCCACTCCCCGACGGTAATACCTGGGACGACGCACGCATGGCTTCCAAGGAACACGCCATCCCCCAGGACGGCGCGTCCGTTGATGCCGCAATGGCTGCTGATCTGGCACCACTTTCCGACGACTACGTCGTGTCCCACATTGCTGAACGCCCCAATCGACACATGATCGCCAATGGCGATATCCGAGGTTACCGAAACAAAAGGAGCCAGGACGATTCCGCTCCCCAGGCGCACATTCTTTCCGATGTTCGCCAACGGGTGAATGACGTTGACGAAGCGGCCGCCTCTTTGGATTATGGGCGTATAGTATTTGACCTTGTCTATGGGATCTCCGATGGCCCCGACAAAAATATCATCTTCCTGGATTTCGTAACTCTCCACATCTCCAAGAATCCCGGCTCCATAGTCGTACCCGGCTAGGGCATCGGCCCGATTGTCGAGGAACCCTTTGATGCGATAGGGGGCGCCGGCGGCGATGGCCTGAGCCGCCCAGGTGAAGACTTCGCGGCCCATCCTCCCGGCGCTGACGACGATCAGATTTCCGCGTGCGGGAGGGATCTCCCAGGCGCGGGCGGCTTCCGGATGCGGCGCGGGTGAACTTCGCCGGGCGTTTGGAGATGGCGCGACGGCGCGTCGCGGGGTGGAGGGCGCACCGCCATTTTCGAGAGTCGTGGCGACGAGACGGGCGAGGCTCGCGGGCGTGGGCGATTCCAGGAAATCGTCCACGCCGATTTCGACGTCAAAACGCTGGTGAACTCGTTGCAGCAAAACCGCGGTCAGGAGGGAATCGCCACCGGCCTCCATGAAATTGGTGTCCGGGCGGATGTCCTCCGTTTGGAGGAGTTCTTGGAAGAGGCTGAGGGCCTCCTGGCCGGTGGACGTGGTTGCCGGCGCGTGGGAGGCGGTTCGCGGCATTACGCGTTCGAATGGATTGGGCAACCCTCTGCGGTCCGTCTTACCGGTGGGCAGGGTCGGCAGACGATCCAGCACCACGTAATGGCGGGGGGCCATGTAGTCCGGGAGCCGCGACTCGAGGTAACTTTCCACCGCCTGTTGGTTGAAATGGGCGGGATCTTCGAGCACTACATAGCCGACGAGTTGGTCCTCGTCCAGCCGGTTCTTCACAACGGCGGCGGCGGCGTCCGCGATGCCTGGGGCGGCGGCCAGCGCATGGTCGACCTCCGCCAGCTCCACGCGGTAGCCACGAATTTTGACCTGGGAATCTTTCCGCCCAAGGTGGATGAGGCAGCCATCCGGCTCGATCTTGCCCAGATCGCCGGTGAGATAGACGGGCGGGCCGTTGGGATCGGTACGAATGAACTTGCTCGCGGTGAGCGCCTCGTCGCGCCAGTAGCCGGCGGACATATACTCGCTTTGGACGCCGATTTCCCCGATGTCACCGGGCGGCAACGGACGACGTTCGCCGTCGAGGATCACGACCGCGCGGTCGTCCGATACGGCATAACCGCCGGGCACATTGGCGGTCTCAATCGGTATCTGGCGATCCACCGGGTAGAGGCGGTAATTGTAAGATTCGCTGGTGCCCACTTGGTTCACCAGGTAGCTTCCATCCGGAAAGTGACGGCGGAACAGCTCGACTTCCCGCACGGTGAGCGGCTCGCTGGCCATGACAACGAGCCGGATATCCTCGAAGACAAAGCCGTCCGGAACGGTTCGTAAGAACTGCCGGAAAGCGCTCGGAATCCATTGGAAGGTGGTGACCTTTTCCCGGACCAACCAATCGGCAAGACCGGTGAACCCTTGTGTCTTCGCGTCCCAGGGATACAAGGCGCCGCCGGTCGTCAAGCAGCAGTAGATATCCACGACCGACGCAGCGAAGCTGGCGGAATGCAGCCAGGTGACCCGGTCACTGGGGGAGAAGAACAGGTTGTTTACCAGGCACATGGTGGTGTGCAGCAGGTTGCGATGCAGGAAGGCGATTCCCTTGGGGCGTCCGGTGCTGCCGGAGGTGTAGAGGATGTAGGCTCGGTCCAGGGGATCGCAGGGCACGCGCGGATCGGGGGCATCGGCATGACGCCCGATCCGGGAGACGTTAACGATGCGCGCCTGTCTGCCGGCCAACTCCTCCGCTAGATCCAAGTGCTGGTCGTCGGTCAATAATACGACGGGTTCGGCGTCCTCGATCATGATCTTCAAGCGGTCTTTGGGGAAGTTGGGGTCGAGAGGCACATAGGCTTTGTGCGCCTTCATCGACGCCAGAATGGAGAGCACTATTTCCGGGGCGTTGGGCTGAAGGATGGCGGCCTGCGCCAGCCCCTTTCCGGTGGCCGACAGGATCCCGGCGGCTATCGAATTGGCCCATCCGTTGGCCTCTGCGTAGGTATACGCCACGTCACGGGATTTGAGGGCGACATGCGCGGGATAGAGACGCGCCTGGTCTTCAATGCGCTCATGGATGCCCTGAAAGATGGCCTCCTTCTTAAACTCCACGAAGTCGGCGGGACATCTCACCTGAAGTCTTGCCGGCATAGTCCACCTCTCCTGTTTACCTGGAAGATATCACACGCCGTTCTACCGGGCCGCTGCAACTTTTGAACCGGCGGATAGCTGGTCCCGCAAGAGCCGCCCGTTAGCGGTCGCCAAGCGGATCACCTGGCAAATGCCCGAAATTTCATTGTCGCCGATGGCGGAGCCGGTGGGGAGAACCACCACCTTGGCCGCCACGCGTTCGGTTTCGGGCAACAACAATCCGGCGTGCGGGAAGAAAGACCGGTACGGTTCCATGCGGTGGCAGCCGGGGTAGAAATAACGGCGCGCGAGGACGCGTTCCGCGTGGAGGACCTGGATGACTTGGTCGCGGGAGATTTCGGTCACCCTTTCCTCCACCTCAATCACGACGTACTGAAAATTAGAGCGCTCGGATTGATTGACGGGCAGCAGGCGGACGCCCGCGACCCCGGCAAGCTCGTCCCTGTAGCGAACGTAGTTCCGGCGGTTGTGCTCGACGAACTTATCCAGGCTCTCGAGGCCGGTCAAGCCCATGGCGGCGCAGACCTCGGTCATCTTGCCATTGATGCCGATGTACTCGACGTTATCGTATCCGTGGAAGCCGAAGTTCTTCATGAGGCGAACCTTGGCGGCGAGGGCGTCGTCGTTGGTGGCGATGGCGCCGCCCTCGAAGGTGTTGAAGAACTTGGTGGCGTGGAAGCTGAAAACCTCGGCAAGCCCGAAGCCGCCGATCATGCGGCCGCGATAGGAACAGCCGAAAGCGTGCGCGGCGTCGAACATGAGGGTCAGGTTGCGGCGGCGGGCGATCTGGGTCAAGGCCTCGATGTCGCAGGGCTGTCCCCAGGTGTGGACGCCGATAATGCCGGTGGTCCGCGGGGTAATCATGCGCTGGACCTGGGCGGGGTCGAGCAGGTGCGTGCGCGGATCGATATCGCAGAATACGGGCGTAATTTCCTGCCATTGCAGGGCGTGCGCGGTGGCGATGAAGGTGAAGGAGGGGATGATGACCTCGCCGCGCAAGCCGGCGGCGCGAATGGCGATTTCCAGGGCCACGGTCCCGTTGCACATGGCAATGCAGTGGCGCACGCCGAGAAAGTCGGCGGCTTTGCGCTCGAACTCCTGGACGAACGGACCGTTGTTCGAGAGCCAGTCGCGGTCGAGCATCTCATTGATGCGCGCCAGCAAGCGGTCGCGATTGCCGAGGTTGGGCCTGCCGACGTGAATGGGCGCGTCGAACATGGGCGGTCCGCCCATCACGGCAAGTTGCGAAAGATCGGTTTTTGTGGCCATCATAGGCTAAAATCAAACAATAGCATCTTCCGCCATTTGAGCGACATGCCCGATCTTCCCCCTCCCACGGACGCGCCGAAGGTGAGCGTCCTCATGGTTACGTACAACCATGAGAAATTCATCGCGCAGGCCATCGAAAGCGTCCTCATGCAGAAGACGGATTTCCCGTTCGAGCTGCTGATCGGGGAGGATTGCTCGACGGACGGCACGCGGGAAATCGTACGGGAGTACAGCCGGAAGCATCCTGGGATTATCCGCGCCTACCTGAGGGCGCCAAATATCGGCGCGAGAGAGAATTTCCGGCAGGTTTTCGTGGCTGCCAGGGGCCGGTATCTGACGCCGCTGGAAGGCGACGATTATTGGACGGACCCGAGAAGACTGCAACTCCTGGCGGATGCGCTCGACGCTCACCCGGAAACGGCGATCTGCGGCCACCGTACGATCAGGCACGATGAAGACGGGGCCCAGCCCGATGAAGTCATCCAGAAGCTGCCGGCCGGGATGTACCGTCTGGAAGACCTGCTGCCCTGGTGTTTCCTGCACACCAGTTCGGCGATGTTTCGCCGCTTAATCGAGGAACCTCCGGAATGGTGCAACCATCTGAGCTGTGGCGATCTGCCGTTGTTCGTGGAGCTGGCGCGGCACGGTGACATTTGTTTTCTGGACGAGTGCATGGCGGTTTACCGCATCCATGGGGGCGGCATCTGGAGCGGGCTCGACCATACCCAGCGATTTCGCAACACCCGGGCGCTGTACCAGGCGTATTACGATAACCTGGATCCGAAATACCGTCCCGCCATCCGAGAAGGCCTCCGCAAGGCCGTTTTCGACGGCGGGCTGGCGCAGTTCTCCGCCGGCCGGCCGGAGCAAACCCGGCAATCCCTGCGGGAATACGTCGGGCTTTGCGGCCCCTTCGAGGGTCTTTCCCAAAAGGCCCTGCTGGCGCTTAAGGGATATGGATGGTGGATCTATCCTTTCTGGCGGCAGGCGCGGCGGCTCTGGCGCCGTCAAGGCGCGTGAAGCGGCGCGGAGGCTAGTCTCCCGATTCCGAAGTTTCTTTACCGCTCTGTCGAAGACGCTCCGGGTGGGGCGGGCGGGGGTCCCCACTGCGCAGAAGAAGGCAGGCCAGGAGGCCCGCCCCACTACATACCCTGGGCTTGCACACTAGGACCGCGGCTGGGTTGGCTGGACGAAGGGGTCCTGACAATTTCGCGGATCGGCATCGGGGATGTTGTCGAGCAGGATGCGGCGGTTCGCGGGGGCATCGGACAGGAGAAAGAAGCCATCGTCGCCCGCCAGGTCTTGGGCGCGGCCGAAGGGGAGGAAGAACCGGTTGACGGCTTGCCAGGTGACATGCGGGTCGTCACCCTCGACCCACATCCAAGCTCTGGTGGGCCGATTGGCCAAGACCCTCTTACTGATCCAGGTTTCGCGGCGCTGGTCCCAAAGCTTCAGCACGGAGCAGGAGAAATCGGTTCGCCAGAGCGGGGACCTGAGGCTCGATGGTACGATCACGCCGACTTCGCGAAGGGGGCGCAGGCTGCCCGAATGAAAGGCGGCCCCGTAACCGGCGCCGAACAGGGCATCGCGAAGGTTGACGACATACAGGCGGCTGCGGGGCGGCAGGGAATTGAGCAGCGCGATACGCTGGGCGGCTTCCCTGCCCTGGCGCGCGGCGGCCTGGCCGGACATCAGATTGGCGGGGATATGAAGACAAAACAAGACGGTCGCCAGAATGCGCGCCCCGCGGCCAATCTCGGCGCCTCCGGCCGCGTAGCCGAAGGCCATGGCGACGGCCGGTAAAGCGGGAAGATAGCGGGCGGGGTCGCCGCTTTCAAGGGCCAGCGCCAGGGCGAGGTGCGGAAGCGCGGCGATGGCGGTGAGCAGCAGAAGCTTCCTGCCCATGGAGGAGCGCCAGAGAACGATGGCGAGGCAGGCGAGCGCGGCGTAGAACATGGCCAGCCGGGCGAGGGCGGCGCGAAGCAAATCCAGCAGTCCGACCTGGGCGTAGGGATCGCGGAAGACGAACCACTTGAACCAGACGCTGTCGTTGCCAAGATCGTAAAAGCCGCGCACCATGCCGGTGGCCATGCGGAGAAGGGTGCGGTCGCGGGAGTAGGCGCTCTCGCGGCGAATCCACGCCATTAAATTCGGCACGCTCGAAATATGGGCGGCGGCGATCGCAAAAACATAGAACGACGCCAGGGCGGCGCCGGCGGATACGCAAACGATGGCGGCCCAGCGGAAATCGAATCTTAGCTTCCGCCGTTCGAGGACGGCGCGCGCCACAAGCACGGCCGGCAAGGACATCAGGAACGGGACCCACAAGAGCGCCGCGATGCCCGACAGAAGCCCGCAAAGCGCGGCGGTTTTCCAGGCAGGAGCGCGAAATGCGGCTAAATACAGGGCCACGGCGCTACAGGCCAAGCCGGCGGTATAAGGGCAGCCGGTCCGGGAGTAGTTCAGTATCGGGCTGAGACACAAGAACGAGGCGGCTACAAAGGCCGCAATCCAGGGCCGCCGGGTGAGTCTCCAAACAGCGGCGTGAACCGTCAGGACGCAGACAAGCGCGCCCACGACGCTCACGCAAGCCAGCAGGAACGTAATGGCGGTCTGCGCGTCGCCTCCGAAGCGGGGCGCCGTTATGGGCAGAAATATTTGAGCGAGCGCACGGCCCAAAGGGCGCCAGAGGACGTGCGCAAATTCCCAAAGCGCCGGCGCATTCGTCCATGGACGGGTAAGCGACGCCCGGATATCCAAGACGTACCAATACGTGTCGCCGCCAATGGACGAGGGCGTGGTGAACGCCATCAACCCCAGAAACAGCGCAATAAGAACCAGCCGGCCGGAGCGCGGCGCCGAGCTATCCGCTTGTTCGCCCATCCGAGTAGTATCTCAGCGCGCGCTCGATGCCGTCGCGAAAGCCGGTCTTGTATTGAAATCCCAGTTGTTTCTGTTTGGCGGTATCGCCGCCCCGCGCATGCACGCCGGCGGGCTTATCGGACATGCCCGTCACC